>CEUO01016824.1_pt1 | contig 11297 bp, 4 predicted proteins | sample 531391 | NCBI WGS metagenome assembly CEUO01 (sample SAMEA2622799, study PRJEB7988) | marine metagenome | isolation source: saline water (ENVO:00002010), including
TTACCCATTGTATCTGTTATTTCCCAACTAGTTTCATCTGTAAACTGATCGAGATTTATATTTATCATTGTTGGTACACAAGGACCTAGTGGTGGAGGTGGATTAGGTAAGCACTGTGGTACAGCCCTATTATGTATTAAACCGCTAGTAAAAGTACTAACAGGATAATCAACCACAGTGTCACCGCATATAGTAACATAATACTCTCCATTTATAATACCATCTCCATAACTATCGTATATAACAAAAGATATATTTTGTACGCTGTCAATATACAAAGTGTCTCTATGCATAAAATTAGGTTGCGTGTAATGACCGTAATCTACGTAGTCTATAGTATCGCCTTGATACGCAGAGTCATACAAAACCCATCTAGTCTCGCTAGGATAACCATCTGTTTTTATATGTATAACAACTTCTTTTTGAGCAAAAGTTAATATAGGTAGTAATAATATAAATAATATATTTTTCATTTTAAAAATCACTCATTATTAGTTCATCAACTTCTTCTTGTACTTCTTTTCTTGTGGCAGCCATAGTAAAACTAAGATCTGCTTGGTAACGTTTTACTTCTTCACCATTAAAAATTATAATTGTAGGTACAACAACTATATTGTATTTCTTCTGCCAATCGCCCTCGTCTATATTTATTCTTTTAACTCCACAGTCATTTAACTTATCTAACCAGTCTACACTATTAGCTTTATTCCAACCAGCATTAAACTCAACTACACACACGTCTGTCTTACAAATGTTTTGGCTTTTAACTGTACCTGCTACCATCATAAACAATAATACTAGCATGTAAATAACGTATACGCTCCAAGGTGTTTTAGTTTCTTCCATTATTCGTAAAGTTTTTCTTCTATTTTTTCAATAGACTTTTTAATTTCTTGAACGTCGTCTTGTGTAGTCATGATAGTCTGTCTAATCATTTGATCTTTCATATCAAACTCCATACGTGTAACCTCAGGATCTGGTGGCGCTGGTAGTTCTTTTGCTTCGGCAATGTCAGCTTGTAACGTAAACCACATACCTACGAGCGTAGCTATTAAAGCAGCTATACCACCTAAAGTTTTAATGCTTACCTGAAAGCTAGTATCTTCATTTAATTCTTTTGCCATCTCTAGTTTTTGTTTTTTGTTGGTTTAATTTTTTTACCATGCTTGTCGTAACCACGTTTTCTTTGTTGTTCTCTTCTTTTAAGAACGTCACTAACACTGCCTCTTGGCGTTAAACCTCTTAAAGCTTCTTCGTAACTTGTTTCAATATCTCCAGCTGTTTGGCCGTCTGTAGGCCCTGCCGTAGGAACCATTAATTCTGTTTTTCTTTTTAGTGCCGAAACCATTTTTAATAGTGACGGGCTTTTCATTTTATACGCCATTTTTTTAGTATACTTTATTTTTATAAGATTACTTGTTTTTCGCTATTTTTAATCGTGGTAAAAACACAGGCCACTTTTAGCTTTAGTTTTCATTTTACATCTTTCGCCATTAGATTTAATTTTAGAACACTGTACTTCTTTTTCGCCTTGTTCTACTTTAGCATGTATAGTACAGTAGCCATTTGCTATAGCTTCGTTTTTACACCTAGCACCACTACTAGTTATAGCTATACAACGACCATCATCTTTATCTTTGTTTTCTTGTTCTTTAGTTTCGTTCTCTTGTTTTTTCTGCAGTTCTTTTTCTGCTTTTTTCTTTTTATTTTTTTCTTGTCTTTCTTTGTCTTTTCTTTCTTTTATTTCTTCTTCAACAGCTATTATGTCTTGATCTTCAATACCTAAATCCCAAGTGTTCCAACCCATTAATAACGCTAATCTTTCTATTGTAGATATTTCTTCTGTAATAGCAGCGTCAACATTGTTTACTTTTTTAATAAGTCTATCTAACGGTATATTAGTAGTACCAGAAATAACATTAGCTATAGCTTCATAAGCAGGGTTATCAATATCAAAGTAACTCATTTCATTTATTACTTCGTTGTTAAACTTCTCTGTTTGTATACCTGAATATATTTTTCTTAACTTACTACCTATTGTAGGAGATAGACCTATTATTTTTAACATAGTATAGGTATGATCTGCGTTCCAACCTCTTTTTCTTTGTTTTAAATATTCTAATAAAGAATTTTTTGCAGTCATAATAATATTACCACCAAATCCTAGTCCACCAAGAACAGAATCAACCATACCATTTATAATTCTCTTGTGTGTTTCGGTATCTTTTTCTTCGTCATCGTCACCTATTAAAGCGCCTAACGCAGCTTGTAAACCATTAAATATTAAATTTTGAACCATACCATAATATATAATCTTACTAACGTTAGTTTTAAAATCACCTCTATTATTAGCTAAATCTAATACAGCTTTTTTCATAAGCCTAGCGTACTGCATAGGTGTATTTTTAAAAGCTAATATATATCTACCAAGAGGTGAAGCTTGTTGTTGTGATATTAAATCTGGTCTTGAAGACTGTTGTGATTCTTCTGTTACTTCTTGAAAATCTTGAAATGCTTGTGCTTCTGCTTCTGTTTGAGACAAACCTTGTTTTAAATAAGTTTTAACTCTGTTTCTATAAAACGTAGCGCCACCACTAGCAATAGCAAAACTATCTGCTATTTGTGTAGGTAAGAAACCTTTTGTTAGTAACCAATTTAAAGCTGCTTTAGCTTTATTTTTAGCGCCTGCTATTGATGAAGCTAGCTCAGCTTCGTTAATACCTCTTTGGTTACCGGCACGTCTTTGCTTTAACATATCAGAATTAAATATCATAGCAAAGTCTTTCCAAAATTGTTTTTGATTAGCAAATGCCGCGGCTGCTTTTAACGGGTTGTTATCAGACCAATTAATAAAATTAATAGCTGATATAGTTTGTAACAAAGCAGATCTCATATTAAAAAACATAATAGCACCAACAGACTGGTTAGCCCAGTTGTTAAACTTGTTTACTAATCTATTAGTTCCTTTTTCTCTTTTAGTTCCAAACTCCATACGCCAAAGTATATCTTCTAAAGCGTCTCTAAAATTGTTACCATATATAGCTTGAATCTTATTCATGACAGGTCCATCTAAACTTTGTCCCTTCCACTCACCAAACATTTCTCTTCTATTGTTTATAAACTCTGCTAAGTGATCTGCTCTACTAACTTCTGAGTTTATAGTTTGTATGTCGCTACTAGTACTTTCTACTAACCAATAATCATTAGGTATTAAGTAACCAGTATCTAAGTTAACTAAACCTTCTAATGATTGAGCAAAAGATAATAAATCAGTATTATTTTTAACATGATTAACTAAGGTTTGTTGATCTCTTTTTGATAAACCAGGTATCTCTATATTATTTTTATCCCATAAATAAACTCTAACAGCTTGGTCGTTAGTAAAGTTTGTGTCTCCAACTGTTTGACTTAAAGATTTTTTTACATTAGGTAATGCGTTTAATATATTTCTATAACCAGCATCTAAGTTTTGTTTAGCTTTATTTAAAGAAGTATATCCTTTAGCAAAAGGATCAAACAATGATTTCTTAAAAAATGCCATTTGTTGTTCTCCTAATTTACCCGGTGAAAGTAATCTGTATATTAAACCTTTGAAGTCCTCGGCAGAAGGTGGTACAAAAAATTTAAACATACTAAACCTGTCTTTTCTACTACCTCTTATTTTTGCTTGCGCATTAGAATATCGAGCTTCAGCTTTAACACCTTCTGTTTGTTCTATTATTCTATTTATATCTAAACCTTGTTGTTTAGTAGTTTTTATTATATTATCTAGCTCTGGGTTAAGTCTTCTACTAAACTGAAATTTAGCTTGCACAGATTTACCTTTAATATCTAATTGATCAATAACATCAGCAACAGCTTTAACATTAGGTAAAGCATCGTCTACAAAGTATATGTCGTTATAACCTTCAGCAAATTTATTAGCTATCCACATAGCTTTAGCTTCACCAGTACTATTACCTAAACCAGTTATATTTTCTATAGGCATATCTATACCTTGTGTTTTTAACCAAGCTTTAATAGCTGTAGCGGATTCTTGTGGTCTAGCTGTAAGTATGTAATTATTTTCAATACCATACTTTTTTATTCTATTTTTAAACTTAGTCATCAAAGGTCCTGCTACACCACCTTTAACATTTATAAAATCACTAAAGTCAAACTCATATCCTAGCTCAGCGTATTTAGGCCCGTCTATAGGCCAGTTAGCAGAGCTAATTTCTACAATATCATCACCTTTTTTAGCTTTAATAATGTTTTCACCTTTGTCTATTAACGTTTCATCAAAATCAAAAGCAGACATACCTCTACTTGGTGTAGACTCGTTAATAGCTCTAGACATCATATATACTTCTCCTGCAATTCTAGCGCCTTCATTTAAATCTATATTTGCATTATCTAAACCAGCTGGTGTTAAAGCTGTGTTTAATAACTTATTTATAGCATTTAGTTTTCCTTTCTCAACTTGCTTAGCTAATTTTTTGTCTGTAACTAACTCTGGCCCTACAGTTATTCCTGTAGACAATTGTTTCATTTGTAAATCAAAAGTACCAGCCATCTCAGCGTTATAGTATCTTAATAAAGCACTAGCATCAGGTGTCCAATAAAAAGGCATAGTTGACTTATAAAACTTGTTTACCATTTTGTCATACACATCAGGTAAGTAAGCTAAACGATAATTATCCATAATATCGTTGTAATCTTTTCTAGCTGCTTCAGAAGTTGTATTGTCTGCAAATATATATTTTAAAGCATACAAGTTTGTAGTTAAAGCAGGTGTCATGTGTTCTAGCCTTAACTTATTGTTTGAATAATTTATATCATCTACAGGAATAAAATCTAATATAGCAGAAGATCTTGTAATACCATATTGATTAGCATTAAAGTTAGCCATTAAAGAAACAACTTGATTACCATTTATAGACTTGTTTTGGTAAAGATCTCTAACAACATCCATAACTTTTCTTATGTCTTGGTTGTTTTGTTGTTGACGCTTTATAAACCCAGGTCTTTTACTTGCGTCTGGTATTCTACTCAAGGCGCCATCCATGTAATTGCTAGTACCTTTTGGAGACTTTGGTAAACCTATAGGATTTCCACTAGCGTCTAGCTTTGCCCCTAACAATAACGCGGCGTCTACTGTGTTTGTAGCTAATCCTAGTCTATTTGTATTTTTTTCTTTTGGATTAAAGTTAGGATTTTTCTTCATCTTAACTACACCAGGTTTAATAGGTACAAACTCTCCGTCTTGTACTTTTGAAGGAGCAGATATAGTTTTAAATAAAACTCTTAAAGCAAAGCCTTCTCCATATATTCTATCTAACTCAGTAGCTAACAATTTAACAGATGCTCTAGCTGACTCTTGAGCCGTTTTATTTCCTTTTAATGCTACGAAGTTTTCACCAGTTAAACCTAGTAAACTAGCGTAACCTTCTCTACCTTCAACGTTTAGTTGTAAGTATTTGTCTATTACAAAAGAACCTAACGGTGTAGGTGATGTAAATAAATTAGATGTTTCTAAATAACTAGGTACTGTTAAGTCGTACAAAGCTTGTAGGTCTTCTGCTATTTTATCTATTTGTTTTTGAGGTAATAAACCAGCTAACTTAGCATTAGTTAAAGCTGTCATATTACCACCGTAATAATGTATTTCATTGTTAGTAAGATCAAATAAACGTTCTATTACAGCCGCGCCTAACGCGCCATCTTTTTGTAATATATTATTTAAAGCTTTACCTTTTGAAAACATATATTTACTTTTACCATCTCCTAGCCTTGTTATTAAATCTACAGGCTGGTTAGTTGTTTCTAAATGCTCTCTAATAGTTTGATTAGTTATAGTTTTACCTGTTTGCTCTACTAAAGCTTTTATTCTAGCGCTAGTGTTACTTTCTTTTTTATAAAGATTAGGTTTGCCTCTTTCTGTTATACCAAAAACATTTACAAATTTATTAACATTTATATTAGGTTTTTTAACTTGTACTTGTAGTCCTGGCCCTGTTTTAGCTCTTACAGATTTTTTATTGTAAAACTCTTTTAATAAAACATTTTGTACGCCAGTAGAAGTTTGATCTGAAGTAAAGCCTTGAGGCAACATAGCAACTAAAGCGTCAGCATGTTTGTTTATAAACATTTGAGCATTTCTAACATCACCTTTAGTTAGGTTACCTACTTTAGGTGAAATACCAAACATCCTTTGAACTTCATTACTAACTAAATTTTTTAAAGACTTGTAGTTTTTATTTTTATACAAATTAGGATTAGCTTCTATTTTCTTTATAATGTTGTTTTTTATAACAGCTAATTCTTTTTTAAGTTCAGGATCTATTCTAGTCAACCTGTCTTCTAGCTTTTTAGTATCAATAGTTTCTTGTTGTACTTTGTCCTCTGGTGTCGTTACATCTTTAGCAGCACCTAGTTCTGTAGTAAACTCTTGTGGAACACCTAGATCTTTTGCTAAATCATTAGCTCTAAGATTTAATCTACTACTTATAAATTTATCAAGACCTTGTTTAGCAGGATCATACTCTTTACTTATTATTCCTACGGCTTCAGTTAGCAAAGCGTCTTTGTATTTTTTTCTAGTAAGGTCTATTTTATTTACTTCTGACTTAGGTATACCATCGTAAAGTCTTCTAGTTATAGTTTCTATCATACCACCCATAGCTTGACCTAATTCAGACTGCTGTAAGTCTTCAACTAAATCTCCTTGCTCGTTTTGAGATACAGCTTTTTGTATTAAAGTATTTTTATCACCGTACTTTTTAAGCATCATATCTAGCTTGTTAGCTCTTGAGTAAGTATAACCAGCTTGTTGTTTAAGCACAGGGTTAACGCCTTGTACTAACTTACCGTCAGCACCTCTAACCATTACATCTTCAATAGCTTTGTTAACGTAATTTTTTTCTATACTATCATTGTAATCTTTTAAAAAGTTGTATACATCTCTACCGCTGTCAAACTTTATTTTACCTAATGTATTAGGGAATCTTCTTTGAAAAAATCTTCTTAACGCATCTCCTATTTTAGTAAAAAGCCCATCGTTAAATTGTAAAGTACCATCTAATATAGACTCAGACATTACAGTAATAATTTCTTCTCCATAATTTCGTTCTACACCTAATAATTTTCCTTTTTTATCTCTATATATATAAGGCTCCATTCTTTGAGCAAACTTGTCCATACCAACAGTACCTCTTTTATCACCTATATATTGGTTCAAAGCGCTTCCTAAAGCCATTTGTATTTTAGAGTCACCACCTACTGTTTGAAACAAAGTAGCATGTAAAAATTCGTGAGCAGCAGTTGTTACTCTACCGCCTTTAGCTAAACTAGTTTCTTTGTTAATAACAAACACTTGATCACCGTTTTGTTTTCTGTGTATAAAACCAAACTGATTAGCATCTTCTTTAGACTGCTGTATATTATCATTTATTATAGCTTCTCCTTGTTTTACTATATTTTCTAACTGGGCTCTTCGTTCTGGAGATAGTTCAGAGTGCTGTCTAGTCTGTATATCACTGCTACGAAAATCTTTGTTTTGTCGTAACTGACTCTTAGCGGCATCAACTTCAGCTTGCATTTCAGAATTTTCTTCTAAGCTTTGCTCATTAAAATAAGTCTCAACGTCTTCTTTAGTTTCAAGCTCTATCATTTCTATGTCTCGATCCTTATCTTTTCTTTCTCTATAACTAACTATTTTGTTTTGTACACTTAGTTTGAACTTTTCGTAATCAGCTATTTTTTCTTCATCAGTACGAGTGTCAGCTTCTAATATATCGTTTCTTTCTCTTTCTAATTTACTAAACTCATATTTTAATTCTTGAAGCTTTTTTTCTTTTTGTTTTTTGCTGTAACTTTGTTCGTTATTTATAGTGTTTGCTTCTGATTTTAATTTGTGTTGATTAGCTCTAATATCTAATAATCTTTGCTTGTCTTGCGTAGACATACCAACACTACCTTTTACTTGAGTTTCAAAAAGTTCTGTTTGCTTATTTACAAGCTCGTTCATTCTAGACTCTATTTCAGATACTCTCTGTGGACTTAAACTCCTTTTTATCTTTTGCTGTCTAACACCATCCACTGTTTTAAATCTGTTATCTAAAAGTTCATTTTCTAACTCTAACAACTCGCTACTAACTTTTGATAACTCAGCTTGTACTTTGTTAGGTATTACATGACTAACAGTGTTTTTCAATAATAACGGTGTACTTATAGCTCCAGATACTAATATACCGTCTATAAAAGATTGTCCAACACCCTCCAATAAATCTACGTCTTTTCCTAATAAATATTTATCACTAAAATTTTGTGCATAAGTATTTACACCTTCACCAAAACCTTCTTGAACTGCATCTAACGCTGCTCTAGAACCTATGTTTAAAGTACTTCTAATAAACCCACCTATACCTTTTTTAGCAAACTCGTCTACCATCATTGCGTCAGCAACTTTACCTACTTGACCAATAAGTAATCTTTCCGATATGATTTCTGTAGCACCATGTATAATAGCAGATGTATATCTTTGCCAACCCTCGTATTTAACTAAAGGGTTGTTTTTCATTTCTAATCTAGTTCTTTCTAAATCACCACCTATTGCCTGCGTGCCTATTACACCTGCAACATAAGGAGACATACCTAACATTGTTGACGCACCTGCCCCTCTAGTATAAAAAGTAGCAACAAGTATAGGTGTCATATTACCTATTATTTCTGCGGTTCTACCAATACGCTCTGTTTTAGGAGAGCCAAAATCACCTACTTGATAGTTATAATAAGAACTTTGGTGTGTATATTTATCTTTTAAGTAATTTCTCGCTTGATCTAATAATTTTCTACCAGCATGAGGTTGGTAAGGACCGTCTACAAGACCAAAAGACTCTAGCGCGTCATGTATACCGCCTACAAGTATTTCATCAGCACCGGATAATACTGCACCAACACCAGTATATACTGACCCTGCAATACCACCTATAGCACTATATGTTTTGTCTTGCATTTCAAAAATAGCATTATAATCATCTATATTGTCTACTATACGAAGTTGATTTTCAACAGCTTTTCTTTGGAAAGAGTATAAATCTTGAGTAGTAGCTAAACTAGCATTATAAGCGTTTACAGTGCTAGAATAATCAGAAAGTATCTTATTAATCTTAGCGTTGTTAATATCTACTTTTTGTTGAGCCTCGTCTACTTCTTTTTGTGTTTTATATTTACCTTTTAATAGTTTTTCATTTTCATCTAAAAGGCTTTGTACTTCTTTACTTTTAGGAATTTTACTATCATTTCCATCTTTATCTTTTAAAACCTTTCCGTTAACAGTAACGGTACCTAATTCTATTTTGTCTAACTCTTTTTTAAGATCAGTAGTAGTCTTATTTGATTTTTCAAGAATTTTTGATATATTTTCATTTTTTTTATTTCGCCTTACAAACTCTTCTTTTCCCGCCTCTATTGTTTTTCGAGTTTCTGCAAGTTCATCATAACGATCTTCTGAATCAGTAAAAAATCCAGCTTCTTGGTAACGCTCTGCTCCTATTCTTTTAGATAAATTCTGTCTAAATTTTCTACTAGTAGTATTACTTATATAAGACTTTTTTATTTCTTCGTAAAGATTAGAGTCTGTGTCCTTGATGTTTAATAAATATTCTTTTATATCTGCAGATCTATATTTTGCAAACGGATCTTCTCCTTCAAAATCACTTTCACCCGCTTCAAGGTAAATTTCTGAAGCTTGTTTAAAACTTAAACCGTTTTGATTTGCGTATTTTTGTACTAATATATTACGTACAGTATTACTAAGATCTTTTGTGTCAAGTCTAGTTTTTGATTCTTCTCCTTCTATAGGTGCCTCATAAAAATCATCATATTGAATTTCTGGCTCACTTTCAATAAAACTATTAAACTCATTAGTAATAGTTTTTTCGTAAGATTTTCTTTCTTCACCCATTTTTCTTTCTTCTTCATCTACACTTCCGCTAAAATCCGTGTCTAGCATTTCAGATAAAGAAAGTTTTTCAAATCTTTGTTCTGCTTCTTGTAAAGAAATAGACTTATCGTAATCTTTGTACAACACCTCGTCAAGTCGTATATCATTAAAAATAACTTCTCTTTCTTTTTCAGATATATTTTTGTTGTACTTGTTTTTTACTCTTAAATTATTAAAATATAAATCACCATCATTTTTAGAGTTGTCGTATATTTCATCTAGCTTTTGAGACTCTAAGTTAAACTCTTCTTCACTTATATTGCCGTTTTCGTATCTATCTTCTAAATTAAGTTTTTTACTTTGTTTTTCTATTTCAACTTTTAGTTGCAGTCTTGCTTCTTCTTTTAATTTTTGAACTTCTTTTAAATAAAATTCATTCCGTTCTAACTCACTTACCTCTACGCCTTGATTTTTTAATTCTTCTATTTCTTTTTCAACATTTACCGTAGCTGTTGGACCATACTTTTCTAAATCAAAAAAATTGACGTTTAGAGTGTAAGCATTTGTAGGTTGATTTTCTGGAAGATCTGATATAAGTTGTTTAAAAGCACTTTTAGAGTTTTTAATAAAACGTTTTATTTTAGCATCAGACTCACCTGCTGCCATCATTTTTTTAACAACTTTCTTAACTTGCTCTTTGTTCATATTTTATTTTATTATAAATATTTATTTATCATATCTTCGTACTCATCATACTGTATTACCATTTGATACTCTTGACCATACTTTTGCCAAGCTTTTTGTATGTATGAATTATTCATAGGGCCTTCTTCATCTAAGTCTATTTCTCTAGCATAATCAGGATAATTAGCATTAACCCACTTTCTAAACTTGTTACCTTCTTCTTTGCTTATACCTAAAGTAGTTTCGCTATAGTTGTCTATACCTAAGTTGTCAGAACCTTCTATACCTATTATTTGAGCATTTTTAGTAGCATAACCGTTAAAGCCGTTTATTGCTATACGAGTATAATAATCTGTAGCTAAATCTCTAAGTATATCTTCACCTCTGTTTTGTTTAAACCAAGCAGAATTAGGATTAAATACATCTGCAACTGGTATAATATTACCGTCTTTATCTTCTATACCGTTAGGAAACATTTGTTCAAAGTCTTCACGCATGCTTCTACCTCTTCCTGGTAAAGTATCATTAGCGTAAGAAATTAAATCGTTTTTATCTTTCAATATAGTAGACATTACATTTTGTACTTGACTTAGCGTCTCGCTTCTTCCACTAGCAGCCGTTTTTTGCAATTGATTTAAAACAGCATTCATAGCCTTACCATCTGTTTTAGCAAACATATTAGTACTAG
>CEUO01026289.1_pt1 | contig 11274 bp, 15 predicted proteins | sample 531391 | NCBI WGS metagenome assembly CEUO01 (sample SAMEA2622799, study PRJEB7988) | marine metagenome | isolation source: saline water (ENVO:00002010), including
GCCGGAACCAACAGGCATATTAAAATTAGCTCGTCTTTCCAGCTCCCCTTCATCTGATCAACCGCACTAGCTTCCCACCCGATTTTACCGGCGATTTGTTGCTCTTTGAGCGACTTCTGTGCTTTGATTTCTGTTAGTGCTAGATCGGCTTTTGCTTTTTTAGTCTCTACAAAACCCTTGACTGTGTCACCGACCAAATTGGCGATGGGGCCTACTAAGAGATTAAGCATTGGTAATTAGTAGGTAAATAACAATAACTGCTATTGCACCAAAAAATATTTTACCTTTTTTACTTAATCTACCCCACCAATGGCGTAGATGATTCCATTTTTTATTGATATAACCCATTAGAATACTCCTTTGAAAGGTTTCTTTTTTACCTGAACTTCTTTTTGTCCCTGAGTCTTAGACTTTGGGGGATCGGCTGGCTTTGTTTTTAACGGAACATTGCCATCAGGTGTTAACTTCATTGGTGTAGATTCTGTTACTTTCATATTACCTCCTAGTGTAAAGTATAATTCCCATTAATCAAGCTTTGATCTGGGTATTTTGCAAGCCTTAATATTGCCTTTTTTGTATCCTTATGACCAAGGGAAGCCGTCATTATACGTTTTCCCACGCCCAATAAAGCACTCGATACAGTTACTCCATCATAACCTTGCATAATCATCAGCGTCACGATCTTTTCGACATCTTGAACCACTGATTCAATAACTGACTCATCGACGTGTGGTCTTTTTTCGTTTTTTTCGTTTACTGACATCTTTTTTACCTGCCTTATTTAGCGCAATTGCAACTGCTTGCTTTTGAGGACGACCCTCTTTTTTTAATTTTTTTATATTAGCACTAATAGTGCGTTGACTACTACCTTTTTTTAATGGCATTTCTTTTCATAAGGCCACCTTTGCTTGCAAATCGAGGAATTGAGGCGCCTCCTTTTAATATTTTAGCTACTTCAGCTCTGATTTCGGCAGAATCGACACCTTTTTTCTTTTGTAATAATTTTAAAAGCGCAATTCTTTGTTCTTTAGTGAGTTTTTTAGGTAATTTCATCGATTTGCTCTCCTCGTTTTAGCCAAAGTGGTCTGTGATCTTAGATTAGCTATGTTTTCTTGTGTTTCAACACGTTTATCTGTCTGTTCTTCTTGAGATTTAATTCTTTCACGGTCTATTTTAAACTTTTCATCCTGTTCTTCTTTTCTCATTTGCTGATCATTAAGTTTTAACAGTAAATCTTGCTGTTTAAGATCGATTAGAGGATCAGTTTCACCAGTTTTTTCTAAATATTCTTGTTCTTCAGCAACTGCATCGTTAGTCATTTCTGCGATTACTTGTGCAATCTCTTTTTCATTCTGTGCTTGGAACTGCTGTAGAAGTTCTGGAGGTATTACACCACCAAACTTCTGTGCTTGTTCTTGGATGACAGGAGCATTTTTCGCTTCTACTTGCTCTCTTGCCATTAACGCAATGTGTTCTGATACATGTGCTTGTAATGCAGTTAACACAGGTAAATTATTTTTGACTAAGAACGAACTCATGAACGCTCTGTGCGCTGCAATATGTGCTTCATGATTTTGTCCGGGGAACACTCTGATTGCTGCTCCCGTTAAGCTTCCTGCGTTTTCCAGACCCGGATCTTGAGGAACGGGTTGTGTAGGTGGAGGCAGTATAAGATTAATATTCTGCACACCCAACGCTTCATACATTCTTCTGTATGCTTCATATAAATCATGAATCTGAGGATTAGATTGTGCTAATTGTAATTCTGTTTGTGCCAACGTAATACGTTGCGCCATAGAAAAAATGTTTGGATCGGATACAGGAATGACATCGACTCTGTTGTCAAAGTCTTGCATCTTAATCATTCTGTTTCCACCAGCCACGTTGTATGGATATTCTGGTGGTAAGTATTCAGCAAATACTCTTGCTAAAATTCTAAACTCTTTACGCTGTGCGTGATGTAATCTTTTGTGTATAGCAGACATAACTCTCGCACCACGTTCCATAATCGCCATTGTTGTGCCGACAGGATTAGCTTGAGAACCTTCGCCTAACTTTTGATCTGCAATCGCTGCGAACCTTGTTCCTGCTTCAACACAGAAACCAAGTAACTGCATCAAGACTTGATCAGGACCTTTATAAGGTAGAGGAAGTAAACCTTCACGTAAACTACCGCCCGGTGCATCTACATCTCGAAACTCACCCGGTTGAAGTGGGGAGTCGTCATCTCGAATTCTGAGCCCTCTTGCCTTGAAGCCGGCAGGCAAATTAGAAAGAGTACCAGCGTCTAGTAGTTGTCTTAGGGCCGCAGTGGCAGTTCTAGACAGTCCGCCAATCATGTGTATCAAGCCGAAGCCGTAGAAACCGAGACCCGGTAAGAATTTGTAATGAACGAAGTATTCGATCTTTTTCTTTAACGGGTCTCCTTCTTTGTAGTTTCTACGTATTGAAAGGACTTGAGAGGAATTTTCGTCGATAGTAATAATGTAGGGTAACATGATGCCAGTAGGCTCACCATCCATGCCTTTGTCTTCAAAACCTTTGATATCACAGAGCACATGGCACTCAATTAAATTAAAGATATCGTCATCGTTTTCTTCTGGTGACGTGCCATCTAATTCATCATACTTTTGTTGAATTTGATTTTGTTCTTCGCCTCCTGCTTTTAAGGTAACATCACGGTAAAAACCCATGACTTGTTTCTTGCGTAGATCGTTAGCAGTTATGCGAACACGTTGTCCGATCATTTCTGCTGTTTCCAAATCAGTTGTTTCGTAAGGAATGACTAAATCTTCTGCAGGCACAAAACGTGATACTGCTCTACCAAGACTTGCATCGTAATAAACTTTTTTAAATGTAGAACCGGCAAGCGGTAAGTAGAAAAGCATTTGATCCATTTCCTGATCGTACTCTTCCATGGTGTTGGTAATTTCATAATTCATGAAATCTTTAACACGCTCTGCTTGAGACATGACGTCTGGTGTTTGATCACCGACTACTTGTGTGTGAACGGGACCACCCGCGGGTAACATTTCTTTGTAAGCGTGTGCTTGAAACTGTGTGACGGATTCGGCTAGTAAAGGATGTGTTACGCCACTTGCTCCTTGAAACGGTTGTGTTCTTTCGTTGTACTTAAATCCTAAAAGGTCTAAACCTCTGACATAACCGTCTTCCCAATCTTTACGAGAATCTTTTGCATTCTCATAAGCTCCTAATAACTTGGTGGATATTCTTTGAAGTTCTTGATCGTCAATGACTTCTGCGATGTTATCGTAGAAACCAATGACTGGTGCCTCTTCTTCAGGATTGATGATGGCTGAACCATCCTCCATCATTTCGACTACTGATTCTTGATCCGGGGTTCCCGGAGTCATAACCTCTGTAATATCGTTTTCTTCAATTTCTAGTTCGCCAGCTTCACCTGTTACTCTTTTATCAACTACCATTAATTACCCTGTTCTTCAGTTGGTTTTTGTTCTTTCACAACTTGTAGAATTCCTTCATCTGCTTCTTCAAGACCCATTCCTTCTTTAAGATTTCCTTCAGAATCATACAGTGTTGCGTCACCCATTTCTGTCGGCATGAGAGCACTGACGGCTCCTAAAGCTCTACCTGCGATAAAGTTGAGAAGAGCCGTGGTCCCCGCAACTTTAGGAAAGAACTTTACAACTTGATCTTTGATGTATGCGTATTTTTTCTTTGTAGGGTTTCTACCAAATTTTTCATTTGCATCGACTCTGATTTCTTCGATCTTATTAACGGCTGCGTTTCTAATATCTTTAACGTTAGGCTTGCCTGCTTTTGTATCTGTAATCTCATCTACTAAAGCTTGACCTAAACCTTTCTGAGACATGTCTACAGAAATGTAAGGCATCTTTCCTGCATCCTTTAACATTGTGTTTAATAAATTTGTTGCTGCAGGTGAGCCAACTTTAATTCCTTTTCCTGCAAGAAACTTGTTCCACGCTCCTTTAGAACCTCTGACTTTCCCTGTCTTCTCATCTACTTTGGTAAAACCAAGGTCCTTTAAAAAATCTTCAAATGATTTGTTGCCATAGGTTGAAGGAATTCGAACGGATCCTTTTTTGACCTCGCCTCCCGGTTCAAGGAACATGATTCCACCCTCAGATGCTGTGCGTGCGTTCATGAGTTTTTTTATTTCGTTCATATTCAACTGACCTTCTGCTGTTCGTGTGTTCATGAGTTTTTTTATTTCTTCTCTGTTTAAAGCTCCGGGGAGACCTTCTGCTTTCGCAGTTCGTGTTCCGATATTTTTTAAGAAGTCATCAAATGAAACACCGGGGTAGTTACCGCCTGACTCTCTCATCATCTCATCGTAAATTGTTCTTAGATCACCCGGATCCATATCAGGATCTACTAAACTATCTAATTGAATAATACGATCATTAGCCATTAACATTTCTGTTTCTCTTTTATTTAAATTACCGGGGATCATGATACCTTCGCGTTTTGTATTTTTAATACCATCCTCAAGCAAAGACATTAACATGTTTGATTCTGCTTTGTTAAGGTTACCGGGCATTGAAGCTTCCATAAGTATATTACCTTGAGAGTCTGTTGGAGGTGGCTGATTATAAAAATCATTTCGTCTCATCTGATCGTTCATCATGTCTTCCATAAATTTATTGTAAAGATAGTCCATGAGAAAATCTTTTTGTTCGTCAGTGAACGGTACTTTGGTTTGTGGGTTATTTCCTTCAGCCATTGTTTTTTATAACATTAATAATATCTATTTTCATCAATAAAAATATCATTTCGTGGAGGATCATTATAATCTTCCTCGAGGGTCACAAAGTTACCTTGCCTGAATCGCATCACTGCTTGAGTGGTGCTATCAACCAAGTCGTCATGATCACCATAAGGGAAAGCTGCACATTCTTCAATAACTTCTTCTGCCCACTTTTTATCAGGAGCATAGACTTTGCCTGCTTCAAATATGGGTGCCACCGAATTGACACGCACCATTTTATCGTTTCCTCTGCTCGGTGTATATTTCACAACAGGGATACCTAGGGTGCGCAATTCGTCAGTTAGGGGTTGCCCCGATGCTTTTTGTTCGACGATTATAGTTTCTGGCTCCCAGTATTTATACTGCTCCATAGCAATTTTTTTCAATTCTGGAAAATCCCAACGTCCCTTTTCGGCAGCCAGTAAAATTAAGTGGGGGCCTTTATTAGGGGGGTAGAACACTCCCCATGTGGTAATCGCAGAATAATCTGCCGTCTCTCTTTTACTGAACGCGGTATCGTAACTTTGTATCACGTGCACTAAATCAGGTTTGTCTTCCTTGTCCCATACTTTCCACCATTCGCGTTTGATGATGGAGCCTTCTTCGGAGGTAGGATTTTGTTGCCATTGCGCGTTCCATTTTGCAATAGACAAGGATGCCTTTACTGCTTCGAGTTCCTCGAGTTTCCAGTATTGAGGCCAGACAGGTTTTTCGTTTGGTAAGATTGCAGGGAACTCGATGACTTCCCATTGATCTCCTTTGATATCTTTTGTTTGAGCGTCGATTAATTTACCAGTCAAATCTTTTGTATTCCAACGGGTCATGACACAGACAATTGCACCGCCGGGTTGTAAACGCTGACGAGGACCAGAGGTATACCATTCGTAGGCTGACTCCATTGCAGTCTCGGACAATGCATCTTGTTCCGAGTGTGGATCGTCAATGATCAACAGATCAGCACCACGACCTGTAATAGCACCGCCGATACCTGCAGCGTAGTATTCGCCACCGTGGTTCGTTTCCCATCGCCCGGCAGCTTTGGAATCTGATTTAATTCTAACGTCATGAAAGATCGTGCGATAATCTTCGGTGTCGATAAGGTTCTTCATCTTACGACCAAATCTCACGGCGAGTTCCCCGGTGTGTGTAGTTTGAATGACTTTGAGTTTTGGATTACGGCCCACCATCCATGCAGGAAAGAGGTATGAAGCAAACTCCGACTTCGTGTGACGAGGCGGCATGTTTACAATTAATCTTTTAATCTCGCCTCTAGCAATCCTTTCAAACTGCTTTGCTATTTTTATGTGGTGGGGGCCCTCGACAAAGTCGGGCCATACACTTTTGACAAATGGAATAAATTCTTTCTCGGCTCTATTGAGCTTGGCTAGTTGGAGTCTGATTAATTCTTCTTGGAGTTCTGCTTCGGTTTTATATGCCATAAGTATTTCGCGCCTATTGTATATCTAAAACATGCGCCGCTAGGCTGCGACATTTTGTCACGCCCCATATCTAGGGGGTGGGGGGTCGTCTGCCATACTACATGTTGTATGTCCGTGCTCCAAGGTACCCTACCCGCCGAAGGCGGGTGCGACATTATGCCACATGGACACAAGATGTTGTGTCAGGGAACACGTACCACGCGCAAGATATTGTGTCAACCCGCAAGATGTCACACCCAAAAAAGAACCAAAAAAAAGCCCCGCGTAAAAACGCGGGGCGTGAAAATATTTACTGGTTACGCGGTGAGATTAAACGGTTTCCGTATCGTGTAACAAGTCAAGAAAATCGCGGGCAACGTACCGCGGGATTTCTGATCGAATACCACGTAGAGCGCGGGCAATTGTCCCGCGGTCGTGGTTTCGATGTTTAATGAATAATTGAACCGCGGTAGAACTATAAATTTTATCAACCGCAATTTGACCGTCTAAAAATTTTTTAACGTTTAAAATTTTCAACGGCTGGATATATGTATTTTTAATCATGGGATTATAATATATAAATATAATTAATTGTAAATAGTTATTATGAAAGTTTTACAAGGGCAACGGATCAGGGGGCGGGGCTAGTTTTGTTTTAAAAATAGCCCGCTTTTTATGATCCCATACAATGACAATTATTTAGGTTTATAATATAAAAATTAGGATTAAGAGCGCCAATATAACGACGCCCCAAAAATTAAAGAACATAAAAAACAATTAAAGCCCTCCGAATATACCGAATAAATAAAACGTTAAAGAAATACTAAAAATAAATAATGAGTTATTCATGTCCAATATCTCCCGCTATATGATGCCGAATAAACGTCCCATGCGGTAACGTCTTAACCCATCCCGCCAAGCGCTCAGCGTCCGAATAACTGGACTTGTTGCGCTTCTGCGTATCTTGCCAAGCGAAACGCGTATGTCCTGAATTAGCATAACAACCGCCCTTGAAACCGTTAACGCCTATTTTCTTTTTTTGGTTACCATGCGCAACAAATTTAATTATATAATTGCGCTTAAGCCTAGCGCATAACGGGCGCCCGCTTCCGCAGTTACGGCAATTCATTTTTTCATTATACTCAGCGGGACAACGTACAAATCTAACGCCGTCAAGATTGTCCATTTTATCAGCCATAGACGCGGGCGCGGTGAAAACGGTTTCCTTGCCCGCCTGATAACTTTCAAGCGCGTCTTTTATTGTATCCGTTGATTGGTTAATTACAGTCTCATTTTTATTATTCGCGGGAATATCTTTAAAATGCGAATACGTCCAAGACTGACCGCCCCTAACAACCGCTTTTTTTAACGCCTTTAAATAAACTTGATCAATTTTATTTGATCCATGTTTTTCAACTGGTTTTAATGGGCAAGTATTGGGACAAGTAGAAAAAACATCACGCCCGCCCGCTCTGTACGTCGTAGCAATTGCGCCCGTTTTTTTATTTGTAGAATTATTAATTAATTTGATCATGGTGGGATTATACCATTTTTATGGGATAATAAAAAGAGTTTAAAACGTTGTATTTTTACAACAAAAAAAAGCGGGGGAATAGTTCCCCCGCCGTCAAATTATTAAGCGACTAATTTCAACGCTTGAGTCATTGCGGTGTTTTTCACGTTGTCCATACCGTTATTAATAAAAGTATTTTTTAAACGGTTATCAACAGAATTATGCCCGCCCCTTAAATGGTCTTCGTTATAAGTTACACAATTAAACGCTTTCCATGCGGTATCTTTTCGGACATGGTTACCAGTATTCTGCAATTTGTAAATCTTGCCATTACTTTCAATGACATCATGCCAAACACCGTAACAACGTTTTACTTGCGTTAAGTTAGGCGCATCCAATCCAGTCATTGCGTTATAATCACCCTTTGAACTTTCAAAAGAATTGAGCGCCTTTGGTGAATAAACAAGTAAAAAATATTTAAGCATTTCACGCTCATTTAATTGAACGCTATCAAGCGCCTGCGCCTGCTCTTTATATTCCTCGTTAAATCTTAAAGCTTCATTAACTTTACTTATAACCATAGACTCGATTTGATCGTTATATTCAACGCGGTGAGATAATTTAACAAAAAATTGATCCCTATCTTTTAAAGCCTGCATGAAAGTATTAGAGCACCAAATATCAATATTTGTAGTATTGATTGAATTCACGTCGCGCCCTGTATGATTAGTATTTAACATTAAATAATTGTTAACTACATCATCGCCAATATTAAACCCGCCGTTAGTTTTTGCCAATAACGTGACACGCTTGCCCCCGTCGTAGTCAAAAGCATGCTCAAACTTAACGCCCGCAATTTTTGAGAAATGATCACCAAGTTTTGCCATATTCTCATTTTGGTTGACATGGTAAGAATTAGTTAAACCGCTAACAAGTACGTCTTCAGCATTGTCTTTTTTTCTTACCAATGAAAAAAACTTTTCACTATTTTGAAAAGTATTATCTGAATTAAGAAAAAATACTGGTTTTTTTGTAACAGTCCAATCCAAGCCCGCATTGCGCAATAATTGCGTTGCGGTTAAACCCTCGTTTACGGCGTTGAATTGTTTTAACCCCTTACCGCTTAAATCAAGTATTGATTGCCATTCGTAATTTTTTTCAATTTTCATGATTACCTACTTTCTTTTATTATTTTTAAAAGTATCCTATATTTATGGGATAATGTCAACAAATAATTTTACGGTCTATTAATTAAATTGATCCAATCAGGAACGGGACAAACAACAAACAAATATTTATTATTACCACCGCCAAAAAAAATTTTAAACTCATGGTACAAACTTCATTAATTCTTGTAATTTATGAAAGTATAATAATCTAAATTCAAAATTTTCTGCGGTTAACATCGCATGCCTTAACCATCCAACCCTATTCCAAAATAAACTTTCAGACATAGGGATGGATACATAGTTTCCTGATTTATATGTAATGCTCATAAGCTACGCCGTAACGGCTGATAATTTTGGCGTCGGTTTCACTAATATCTTGTTTACAATAAATAGAGATCAGGCGGGAACCGTCCCAAAATAGTCCCTTCTGTTTATCATCCTCGAAGCCTTTGATTTCTTTTACGTCTTGTTCACCAAACCAAAAATGATTAATAATCTCATCGTCTGAATATTTTTTTTCATAAATGCCATGATCGGTATATTCAATCTCACCCTCAATGATTTCAAATGTAACTAATTGTTTCGTCATCTATTAACTCCCCTTGTTCAAAAAAGTATTTTGCATTTTTATCAATACTTTCCTTTATGGTTTTATATTTTTTAACGGTGTAATTACTACATAACCAACAAAGAGATATTTTATACAAATCATTAGTATGATCCAATTGTTTAAAAATATATTCAAGTAAAGACTTTTCGTCTTTTAAAACATTTTTTGTTAAGAATTTTAATCTGAACCAATCCTGCTCGTGATTATCAAAAGAAGCAATTACATCTAATTCTAAATTTTTTACAAACATTTTTATCCTTTCTGCTTATCCTAATAACATGGGATAATATTTTTGTCAAATCTTTTTGGGGGCTTTTTTGAGGTGCCCCCCTTATCGTCTTACACACCCTGAGAAGTATCGCGGTCTAATTAAATTACCTCACGATAAAATAATTATCTTATGTAAACAAGACTCGGGCTTTTAAAAATTAAGGCTACGACCCAAACCTTCATAAGCTTTCGACGTTTAAGCTACGCTTCTCGTGAGTAGGCGTTTAACCGCCTGCTTTTGCCTTACATATACCTCTGGCTCAATGCAATAGTCTGTTAACTTCTGCCTTTCCTACTCATTCCCGCGAGGAAACTTTTATTGGGCGGTGAATTCGTTCGCAACTGATCTATTCACGCATTAAGTGTATTAACCTAGGATTACGATTACACACCCAAATAAATTCAATCAAAGAACCTTGCGCATCCTCCACTTGCTACAAGGATTAAGTGATGTCCCTTTCACCAATAGATTCTATCTTGTTGGTGATGTGGATAGGGCTACACATACTTTGATCTATTACGTTTTAGGTGGGGGAAAACGCACAAAAACCCAGAGTTCCTTACTTAACGATTTGGTACCCCGAACTAATCGCATAAAGATAAAAGAATATACAAGACTAACAAGTCCGACCCAGTATATCCACAGTCGGCAGTATTTTGATATCTTTATTATTACATCATACGTCGTTAATGAATCAATTCGCTCAGTATGATATAAAGCTACTATCTCATATTAATGGGACAAAGTCAAGGTCTAAAATGACACACTAACAATGACCAATCATATGGTGGTTTTAAAGTGATCAAACTATCTGTTTCAAATCCGTCCCCCGCTAATAATCTAACGGTGGAATTATCAAATAATTTAATCTCTTTAGTTTTTGTATTTTTTACAAGAATGAAACTTTTACCGCCGTGAGAACTTCTATTGTAATGCCATGAAATTTGAGTAGGGGACAACCGCACCTTATTGGTCGTTGTAATTTTTAACTCTACCCAAAAGTCATGACCTTCGTACAAACCGTTCAAGTCTGGAATTCCACCACCGTGTCTATTTTCAATTCTAGTCCACAAAACTTGAGGCGTATTAGTCTTTAATTGTTTATAGAAATTACTTTCGCTCACTTCTTAATCTCAACGTCGTCAAGTATTTCTATATCCCCTTCTTTATCATCCCAAAAAGTCCAATGATTTTCTTGAACGTCACAAAATGCTTTTGTGCGGGCGTCTTCTTCGTTTTCTGCTTCAATCTCACGTTCGTAATAGATTTTTTCAAAACCAAATACTTTAAACTTACTCATGATTATGCCCTTATAATTGAATCTATTTTAGCGTTATCTAAGATCCATTCACTAGCAAATTTTGAATTAGTCTGTAGTTTTATGTAAGTGTCCTCGTCTATTGTGATCGAACAAAAGTCAACATACCACGTTGGTGGTTCAACGTAATACTCTGATTCAAATTTTTCTGCCATGATATACCTTTCTAGAAATTCGCTGAAGGCGTGGGATTAGTTTCTCACCCACAAGCTTTCGACTACAGAT
>CEUO01019973.1_pt1 | contig 11266 bp, 12 predicted proteins | sample 531391 | NCBI WGS metagenome assembly CEUO01 (sample SAMEA2622799, study PRJEB7988) | marine metagenome | isolation source: saline water (ENVO:00002010), including
TCCGTCTAATCGTGTTGTTGTTGCTGGAGAGGAATCAGTGTCCCAGGTGTTTGCAGATGAGATAGACAGATCGTCACTAAGCATAGCGCCTGAATAGCTTGTGCCGTCATACGCAGTATAAAGCTGCGCCTTGACCCCTGGGCTGCCCTGTATTCCCCTGACATACAACTGAACTTCAATTAGTTCAATGTCACTAGAGGGTTTAAACGCATGGTAGTGTACAATCTCAGTACCAGTGCTCGCTACAACATCGTGGTTATATGATATGCACGAGGAGGCGTACTGCTTCTTAATATTGGCTAAGTCAACCTTTGCCGCAAGATACGTGTTTATCTTGTCAAAATTACTTTTCAGTGTAGTGGCAGAAACAACTTGCCCTGCTTGAACATCGGTAAAATCTATAGCGTCAGACATTAGCATCGCTCCTGTACTTGATCTGCATGTACAACATTTAAGGCTGAACCAGTTACAATCTCTTTGTCGGCAAAATAACTCACCCTAACATCACCGCCGCTTGCGTTATCAAACACGTTATATAGTACCCCTGTCTTTGAGACGTTATCCCCGAGGTGAACGCTGCCCCCGTTAGACTGGATCATATTGCCAATAACGATACCATTACTTGCAGTTCCGGAGAACTCAATAGCGTAACCAGATGCCGTAATGAACGTGCAATTCCTGATGGCGCACCAGCCACCAGTGACCTTTATGCCGCCATACACATCTTCAAACACACAGTTCTTTATGGTGCAGCGTTCGCCTGCGATAGAAATCATATATGTCGCAGTGCTGTTACCTTCGTCTATAAACCGAATGCCATCTAAAATCACATCATTGCCTGTAAACGCCATTACTTCTGTGGATGAAGCCTTGGCAGACGGGCGCTTAAACACTGTCTTACCGGGCGACGTGGATACTATGTGAATAGAGTCTTTGCTAGTAGATAGGTTCTGGTTGAATACCCACTCCCCTTCTGTGAGGAATACTCTACCGCCCTTATCCCCAAGCAGGCCGACGATTTCGTTTATACTCCGCCTTGGGCTGGCTATAGGTCCAATTGTTCTATTCGTTAGCTGAGTTGCTTCAATCTGCTTGCCGATGCTTTTTAGCTTATGGTCGCCAGTCCATATAACCTGTGGACGCCTGAAGTCTTTCCTTTGGATTCGGTTTGTCATCGGGAATCACCTGAATCCGCATCGACCAGTAGACCTTGAACAACTAACTCACCCGACCTAACTGACGAGCCATATCCGCTCATAAGGCCAATGCGTAGCGTGCGGGACTTAACGGAAGCGTTTTCCAGCTTACTGGTAAACCAATCTACCTCTTGGTACTTGAAGTCAGTATTTGCGTCACCGACTGTCTGATATGTACCAACATCGTTGTAGAAGATATGCATGTCCTCTGCTGGGTGTAAATCGATTGTGCCTTCCGTTAGCTGTCTGTCACTTGACTCCTGAAAACTACCGGAGGCGTCTTTGTAGTAGAAGTCTGCGTGCGACTCTTCGCCCTCGATAAACCATTTAGCTGGGTCTGAACTCTGCTTCTTGCCCCAACTAAGCATCTTTAGTCTAACGGGCCTAAAGGTCATAACGCGCTCGTTGTTCTTGAACAGCCTGCCTGTAATGTACAGCATTGGGACAGACCGCTCGGCAGTGCTGCCGTCATAGTCGCCGGTTGACCCGTATTTTAATATATTCTTGAAAGTGCCTGACGTGCTGGTGTATACTTCTTCTTTACCGCCCTTAGTTACAGTCACCCCATCATACATACAAGACATGCGAACGCCGTTTGCCAGCACGTTTGTTGCATATACTGACCACGCTTGATGAACGTAGTCATATACCGCTGTAAGGCCCCAAGTCTCCTGGCCAGCAGGAACGCCTTCCGGATTTATGCTCCACCATATCTGGTTTCTTGACTGAACATGCAGTGCGTTGCATCTGTCCATTGTCTGCATGTTGGCCTTAAACGGATAGCCAAGGTTAAGCAGCAGGTTTCGGGCGTCTGAGTTACCTACATGCGTTGACGTGTGTCTGCCTGTGAACAAAGAGTCAATTGGCTTAGATAGCTTTTGAACAGCTCCCTCTGGCCCTTCTCCCACAAACATATAAACGCCATCTTTAGCCATGTAATACAAGGCACCCGCGACCTCAACAACACTTCCGTGTGCTATGCAGCCGGGACCGTCAACTACCTTGAATAGCTGGTACGTTTCATCAGTTGCTCCACTCATTATATAAATGGAGTTCTCTGTAAAAACCACAAGCTGCTCTTTGAAGCTCTTTAGTGCAGTTATCTTCTCATTCTCATCTACGCCCATAAAATGATAAGCGACTATGCCGAATGGATCGAACGGGTCTGACCATGCAAAAAACTGAGGGCCTAGCTGAAACGTGCTTCTGTCTTGAAACTTGAACAGAGCCTCCGGGATATATTGCTGAAGCTCATCCATTGGGTTGGTAAGTCCAACAGTAAACCCGTCCTCAAATCCCGCGTAGAAAACCATTGACTTGTGCTCAACCGTTATACTTCCACGGGGAACAGTGGTCCAATATCCCCAGTTTATTTCGTTTATTCGTATAACATCTTTACTCTCATCAAACTTCTGTAGCTTTGTGCTGTCAGACTTAGGGTCAAAGATGTAGGTGTTTGACTTTGTAGTAACCAATGTTACGTGGTGTGGTGATTCACGCTTACCGTCACCATCCTCATCTCTGGTAAGAATAGTGTCAACGAATGAGCATCTAAAGTCTGGGTTATTTGTAGACTCGCCAAGGCTGCTAAGTTCTTGGGTTGTGCTTAGTGTCTTTGTTTCAAGGTCGTACACCTCACACCTTGGATCACCAGTGCTATTGATCCCTACAACAAGTATAAACCTGGCTTCACCGCTCCGCTTTACAACATGTAGGTTAGCTCTATCGCAAGTGGTTCCTTTTTCTGGGCTGAACCCATCCCTTGCTTCTATGTACCCGCGAGAAAAATCGACATTAAGAGCCATCGAGCAATGATTATCTGTCTGATAATTCTCGCGCTCTTCCATTCCAAGCCACGGCCCAAGAAGGGCTTTGGTGGATGTTCCTCTACTCCCACGGGCCACGAGTAACTCTAACTCCAATTGGTTCGTCAATTTGGCGAGACTGAGCATTGCTTTGCATGCGAGCAAGGCCCTCAACCCAAAGGCTTTCAATGACTGGATTATTGCCGTTTTGTTTAGCATTCATTAGCTTGGCAAGGTAAACCCCTACCAAATCACCGAACTCTTCCGCTGCCCCGTTTTCAACAGATTGGTCTGTTCTGAGAAGTGTGTCGGTTGCGTTACTTGTGGCTGGCAGTCTTGGAACCCAGTAAAAATGAACATTTAAAGATTCATTGGGTATCGGGGCAATATAAAGATTCTTACCCACAACAACATAAAACCTGCCGACATCCCTAACAATGCGCTCGGCTGTCCTGTTTACCATGAACCTATCGACAAATCGCATGGGCTTCCATTTGTACGCCATATTGTCTCGGGCAACTGCGCCGGAATCATCGGTGTCTTCAATGGTAATAATCTTGTACGGGGTCTGCCCAAGGTAACTGCCGCTAGTCAGGTCAACGCTTTCAGTGTCAGACGGCCATGAAACTGGGCCAGTGTACTTTATAAAATACTCTGGATTAGAGCTTATAAGTTCTCGGTATACCGCTCTGTTTGCTTCATTAGCCAACCTGGTCTGCTCTGTTTCTGTCCAAAACAGGTCGCCGGTTTCGTCAAGCAATAGCTTGGCAAATGCTCTCGCGTCTTCAATTGTCAGAACTAGGTTGTTGATAGCCATATTAGTTCATGAAAAAGAACTTCTCTGGACCTTTTGACGTTGTACCTGTTCCGCATATTGACTCTGCTGCCTTCTGTAGACGGCTAAAGTCCTGCGTTGCTGCGTACGCCATATCATCCAGCTCGCTTCTTTCGCGCTGCTCCTTTATGTATTCAAGGCTTGTAAACTGGTCTAAGTATTTACTAGACCCCATTCGCCACAAATCGCACCTTCGGATATATGGAATCAAACGGGGGTCCCTGATATTCAGGAACGCCCCGTCATCATCCTCCCAAACCTTCCAGACAAAAGGCACTCTCTCTTTCGTTGGAATAGTCTTCACCCCAAACTGAACCTCAACGGTGGCGTCAATAATTCTAGCCAGCATCCACCGCTTTACCTTTGGACACCACCCGACAATGATGCTTTCGTCGTGAACGCGCTCGCGAATACGCTTGGTTTCTTTATTGTTCCAATTGATTCGCTTTATTTCATTCCATTGAGTTTCAGTTAGAATCATTTATGCATCCGTTGGAGCTGGTTGGTTGTTTACTTGTGGTCCGTTTGTAAGTTTTGGCAAATACCGAATCTCAAGTCCAACCATAATAATGCCGCCACCCGTATTGGCAGTACACTTAACGTGAAATCGGAGCATGTCGCTCGTGCCAGCAACACCGTCAGTTGTCGATGAGTCTGTTTTAGCCCACGGGGTTGCGCTAAGAACATTAGCTACCGGTGTACTGGTGCAGGTTGCAAACGCTGTAACATCGCCAATTAACTTTGGTGCTGCGCCAAACGCTGTCTCCGATGCCGATAGCTCGAACGACGTTGATGTTGTGTTGTTTGCCCCATAAAGCACTCTATAGAACACGTCGTTATCCCAGTCGATGTATGTCGGGGTTGGCATGGTTATAAACCCAGCCTCATCCCCAATCCCATCGGCCAAGGTAAGTCCAACAATCCCTGTCGAACCAAGCTCGGCTAATTTGTCCACGGCATCCATCGGGTCAACCGGCCCATTGCTACCAGAAATAAGATCAAACGACCCACCGGGAAGCCAAAGGTTCATGTATTTATATTCAATATTCTTATCGCGAATCATAGTTTACCACTCCACAGTTTTCCCCCCGTTGCGGGGATACTAAGTAAAAACACCAGGGGGCTACTAACCCCCCAGTGGCTAGGGTTCTGCACGATCCCTAGAAGATCAAGTTACTAACTTCGATGTCATCCAACAGGACGTGAGAGTTACGACGCTCACACCCAAGGTTTCCGTAGAAGCACATGAATGCCTCCCACGAGTCAGCACCGCTTACGCGGTTCATGACAGAGCCATCTCGGTCAGCCCATTTCCAATCCTGCATCGTGTACAACTTCAAGTCCCCAGTGTTCAAGAAGAACAACTTGTTATAGGGAGCATGTCGGTCAAACTCGATAGGCATTGGGTTAGTACCACCAGCATAAGTCAATTTCTGGAATCCACCTTTCAACTGCTCTGGCGCATAACGCACGTCGCTGGTCAGAAGGTTGATGTACTCACGGCGTAAGCTGTGATGACCCATAATCAAGTTAGGCTCGGCACCCGCAATCTCATCTGCACTATCAATGGCAAGCTGCATCAACTCTAAAGACAGTGGACGATTGGTACCGGCAGCCGCAGGGTTCGTAAGAACCTCGGACTTCCATACATCTTCCTCTGCGGTATCGATGTTTTGCAGTTTGAATGACGTGCTGTCACTTACAATAAAGCTAAGACCTGTAATCTCATTGTCATATGAATGGCCATTCTTGTCACCAAGGACAACAAAGTCATTGTTTGTAACAACAAGGTCACCGGAATTACCGTTTGTAACCGTAAACTTAGTACGGCTATCAACGCTTTTAACTGTAAGGCTTTGATCTTGGGTAGACGCAAGGTCATTATCGGATCCAATAATAAGCGACATACCTTTTTTGATGTACCGACTGCCGGGATTGTCAACTGTAAGTTGTTTTTCTCCACTGCCTGGGATTGTTACACCGTCAGCAATTTGCGCCATTACACCTGTTTTAGATGTGTCCGAAAGAAGGTTTCCCCAAACCTGTCGGTTCAAGTCAACCCGTAGGTCACGTCGCATACCTTCGACCTCAGTACGCATTGCAGAAGCAAACGCACCCCTGTCTCCAGTTGAGGCGGCAATCACTGCACCTGTTAGCTGGATACGGCCATACAAGAACTTCGCACTAATGCGACTCTCTGCGTATGACTGCTTTCCTGCTGTGGGCAGATTACCTGTCTCACCACGTCCACCTACACCCGAGTTACGGGCTGTGTGAATAGGAAATACAACACGTCGACCACTAAACTTGCGCTTAGATTTCTCTACGTATTGAAGAATAGGCACCTTGTTATTTAGGTGCTCACGAACTGGACCCTCGTAATACTCTTTAAGTACTACGTCAAAATCGGTTCCACCGCCAAAACTGGCTTTTTGACCATCACCAACTGCCATAATAAAACTCCTTAGTAATCACCAGCGAATCGTGCTCGTGCAGCAGCTTCCGCAGCGTCAAGGTCTTCCCCAAAATCTTGTTTGACTGGAGCATGACCGGCACCGCGCTGCAATGCACGCGGCTTTGGTGTATACCCTTCTCGCTTGAGTCGCTCCATATATTTACGTTCTTGTTTTTCGTGAGAACGCTTTGCCAGTCTGGCAACAGAAGCATTTGGGTTCTGCATTAAAGCATTTACAACATCAAGCTGCTCCATATGAGGATACTGCTCTTTAGCCGCAGCCATTTCACGCTGTATTTCTTTTTCCGCTTCTTTGACCTGCATCTGCTGATACCGCGTGTCATTGTATTGCTGCTGCCTCTGTTGCCTGCTTTCAATTTCAGCAACCCTTCGCTCAAGAGGATCGACAAACACGTCTTGGTCTTCTTTGGGTGCAGACTGATTATTCATCTGACTCCACGCCCACTGATTCCATTGCGCTGTTTCCTCGTACTGCCCTTGCAGAGAACGATGGTTATCTTGTAATTCTTCAAATTGCTCCTTTAGTAAACGAATTTCATCTCGGCTTTCCTTGAATCGTTCGTAAGGAACAGGGGAAGGATTTCCATCCTTATCAATCTCAGGTGAACCTGTATCGCCGGTATCCGCGTAACCTGAATCAGAGGTCTGCGATTCCTCTGAGGAGCCGTAGCTCGTATCGCCATTATAATCACTCACAATGCCCTCGTGCTAAATATCGTTTTAGCGGACGATTAACGTGGACTAGATTCAAATCCGGTTTCGTAGTCAGCCACCCCAGGACCTCTTGTACCAATCGCTTGGTTCATCTCAGGACTTCCGCCTCCCACTAATCCGGCTGGTGGACCACCGCCTGGAGGACCACCCATCTCTGGCGCACCTTCTGCTTGCTGTGCGGCACCACCGGGTGCAGCAGGTTCGGCAGGAGGCATGCCAGGAACGCCAGCTTTAACATGAGCCGACCACCATGGTTGACCTTGTTGCTGCTGTGATTCTGCATGGTAATGCCATGCCAGATGTCTCTCAAAATTCTCCTGAACGTCGATTGGTAGCAACCTGTATTCAACTGACTTCATGAATTTCAGGTGCTCATCAATCATTACAATGTGGTCTTCCCATGGAGACACATCAGGAGTCTTGCCATTGGCAAGCATATGATTTTCTTCTCTAGCGTAACGGCGATCTCTATCCTCATCACCGTACACTGGGTCCATATCCCCAAATTCCATCATCTTCCTGGCTTTCATTTGGGTCTGAGGATCACTTGGATCACCCAATATACCAACTTGATACATCTGCATAACCTGCTCTCGCCGGTAACTCGGATGCTTCGGAAGCATGGAATTGGCCATGATACGGACATTTGTGTTCTTTATTTGCTGGGAATGGAACCTGAATACCTCAAGCCCGTTATTCTTACCAACAACCTGGATTGTCTTCTCAATAGGCATGTACTGACGCCACATCCACAACATCTGCATGCACATTTTTTCAATGCAAGTCTCAAGCTCTCTAACTGTTGGGCCTAGTTTAGTTGCATCAAGGTCGGATAAAAGACCAATAGCGCGACCACTTGTCTGAGAGGGAGCCATGCCGCGAGTAACATCACTTACGCCACTAATATTTTGTATGTGCTCAATCTGCTCTTTTTCAAGCATTCGATGCTCTGGACTAAGAGGAGGTGGCGGTAGCGGTTCAGGTGGTCTGGCAGAAGTTCTATTGTAGAATATAATCTCACCAGGCTCGTCGGTAAACGCAGAGCGGTCAACGCTCCCCTTCTCAGCTCTCCACTTAGGTTGAGCGTGAAGGTTTTTGTTTTCTATTCGCTGGCTAACGCTTTTGTTTAGCTCTTTCTGCGCTGGAATAAGTGAAGTTACAACGCCTTCCCCGGCTAGTTTTCCGGGTACAGTTACATGTCTAGCGCAGAAAAACGGCATCTTGCCATACGGCAAAGCCTCGTCTTCTTCTAAAACAATATCGCCAGCAACGATAGAGTAGTAACCGTCAGGGTGTCGAGCAGATGGCTTTTCAAAGTACTCAAGTACCAATATCCTGTCGATAGTAGACTGGTCTGTGCCAGATGAATTTGAGAACTCGCGTAGTACATTCTGGCTGTGGTGGTCTACTTCGTACTGAGTGTCAGATACAACATACTGACCTTTCTTTGGCCACCGCATGCGAATCTCATCTATGTGCATCATGTTCGCATGGATGACCCACCGGGAATCATCTAGGTCACGAGCGCCTGGGTCCCATCCAACCTCAAGGACTGACAGCACATCAATAACAGGCAAACCAGCAGTTCGCTTATCTTTCTTCTTTTTTTTCTTTTTCTTGCTTTTGCTTTCTGGCTCTTCTGGCTCTTCTACACCAAGGTCTTTAGTGATGTACTCTATAAGATGCTCAACATCATCATCGGTTATGTAGTCGTCGCCTATATTGCTATCCCACCAACACTTAAAGAAAACAGTGCCAGTTGTAGCCATCCACTTAACCGCTTCATGCAGCTTGTTCTGCATACCAAGCTCGTGCCAAAGGTACTCAAGCAAGTGCTCACACTGACGAGCGGCTTCAACATCATCATCATCATCCGAAGATGGCAGGCATATAAAGCCAGGACGGTTCTCAACTAGCTTACCGGCAAGGGTTTCGACGGTAGGCATAATGTAATTCAACACCATGCGAACCCGCCACGCAGGAGGATTATCCTCTGTCAGCAGCCTGGTTACTCTATTGTACCGTGACCACTGCCTGCCTGTAAAATAAGCCATGCCAAGCCAAGCATTCTCTATGGTTTGCAGCTTGGAGTCCTCTGAAGATTGCCACTGCCGATGCACAAACCGGCTAGACTCTCTTTCTTTTTCCGATGGAGAGTAGGACTTTACGCCGTCCTTAGTGTACTCCTCGGAAATTGGCCCGGTAATCTCAGACATTAGGGTTAGGCACCTTCTTCTTCTTCTTCTTTCGGCCAGACGCTTCTTGCTGCTCAGTTTGAATCTTTTTTTGCATTAGCATCGCTGCTCTCTGTCTTGCATCAATCGGCATTCCCCGAGGCTGTAGTGCAGACCCTTCAGCACCCCGCTGTGACACAGCCTTGCTTGTCTTGGTTTTTGCCGTCAGCTCGCTTTGTTTTTTCTTTTTAGCAAGCATTGCAAGGAGATTGGGGTCCACGCCTGCTTCAGCCAGGAGCGATTCTCTTTTGCCAACCTTTTGCTTTTCAAACGTCTTACTCTTTGCATACGGGTCTAGTGATTTACGCGCCATTATACTGGACCGCCCACTCGCGCCTTAGCAATTTCTTCCATAGCGCCACCCGGTGCGCCCATACTTGGCGGAGGACCTTCGCCCGCACCCTCGGCATCGCTCACAATCTCACTGGCAATCTGCTGCCTTGTCTCCATAGGGAGTAGCCTTAGTGCGCTAATTAGATCGTCAACCGTAGGCTCCTTGCCTTCGCCACCCATGCTAGGTGGTGGACCCATTGGCCCTTCATCGCCACCAGGAGGTGGACCCATCATATCCATTGGACCTGCCATTACCCGAATCTCCTTCCTAAGTTTTGTGCTGCCTTTAGCCTTACTTCACCTGCCTGGCCGCCGCTTATAGGCGCTGAACCAGGGTCTTTAGCTGATGATACTGACATCTGGGTATTTCCCAACTGAGCACTTCTCGGTGCCATCGTTGGCTTCATCTTTGGCGCTACATGTTTCTTTGACCCAGAGCCAGAAGCAATCATATCGCCCACAAGGCCAATAAGACTTCCTATTGCAGAAACGCCTGTAACGAGGCCACCGCTAAGAGCGTCAGCAGCAAGGCCGCCGATTGTAGCCCCGACACCAGCAAGCGAACCGCCGAGCGCCATTCCCGTGTTCCCTTGATATCCAGCACTGCCCTGCTGACCGCCATATGTTTTGTCTTTATGTTCTAGCGGTGTTCTTGCCATTTTCAGCAACCCTCCAGTACTCGGATTCAAATTTATTCTTATTTACCATATCAAACTCTTCCCATGAATGGTTACTAGAGTTCATAAGCTCAATCTTATATTTGTGCTCTTGGCGCATATCCCACTTGTAAATCACCAGCGATACTACGCCGCATGTAGCTGATAAGGACAGGCAAGCCAAGATAATTACTGCCGTTAGCATTAGTTCCACCATTTACCTAAATGTGGATCTCTATCCATATCTTCTATGTTGAGAAAATTTGCCACCGCGTCTGCCCTGTAAGTCTCTATGACCGCCGGTTCAGATAATGACGCATCATCCAATTCGGAGTCAAGGTAGATTGATATAGCCATCGCCATAACCGCATCATCATGCTCACTCGTCATTGCCTCGTATCTGCCACGCTGGTTCTCAATGAACGTCTGGCATTCTTGCAAAAAACGTAAAGAATTAAAAGTCCAAGACCCTAAACGTATAGCTTTGGCCAGTGCAGCTATAGCGGCATCTCTTTTTCCCGTACTACCGGTTCTAAATCCAAATCGTTGCGACCAGTTACCCTGATATGACCTAACGTATAAGTTTGTGTATCCATCACCATCGTCGAGATCGAGCAACTCTTTGACAACTGCGAGTCCCGGCCCGTCAACTTCAGGGACCACCAGGGCACTGTTATACGCTCGGCCAGCAAGGGCAGCTTGTTGAGCAACAACATCAGGAGGGACCCGCGCATAATATTCGGCAACCTGCTCTCTTGTAGTTCGGTCAAGAACCTGTATGCATGAAAAGTCTCCATCCTCCACCCCGTGTGCCGAATCGATTGAAACAATATAATCATGAAGCGAATCCGGTGGATGCCATATCAGCCAGTCGTCGTTGCCAGGCTCTAGCACACCATTGTCTTTAAATAGCGAACCTCGCCTTACCTTTGGATTGGCTTCCTTTATCTCGTTTATTCTTGCCAGCACTGCGCCCTGATCAAACGGACTGCTCGCACTAGACGTAAATGCAATTTG
>CEUO01082363.1_pt1 | contig 11256 bp, 12 predicted proteins | sample 531391 | NCBI WGS metagenome assembly CEUO01 (sample SAMEA2622799, study PRJEB7988) | marine metagenome | isolation source: saline water (ENVO:00002010), including
GAGCGTCCCTACTTTGAGTCCACCGAAGCGATTGTGTCAATGGCTGATGATGAGTATATTGAGCCGGATAATGAGGACTCCACCGAGTTGGGTGAGGTGCCGCAGGCCGTGAAGCAGGGCTCCATCCGCAAGGGTTTCGTGAGAGATCCTTACGCTATGAATTACCTTTATACATTAGAATAGGAAGCAAATGGAACTTATAACCTTTACGCTCATAGCGTACGGACTAACGCAAATTTTAGTCTATAGTGATATGCCGCTCATAAAACGCTTACGCCCATCCAAAGAGGCAGGTCGCGGCTATGGGAAGGTGTTCCACTGCCCAATGTGCATGGGTTTTCATGTTGGTTGGTTTTTAATGCTTCTTTCTCCGTTTACAGAACTATTTAATTTTGACATTACTGTAACTAATTTCTTTCTTCTTGGGTGGCTCTCGTCTGGGACATCGTATGTTTTGAACATGGTCTTCGGAGATAAGGGAATACAGTATTCACAAACTATGGAGATGACCGGTCATGAAGATTGACAAAAAGAGACTTAGACAGATTATAAAAGAAGAAATTCAGAAGTTTGAAGAGCGCGTCGGTGGCGGTGACCGCTATTCCACCCAAGATGCCAATACTGCTCTGCAGCAACAGCGCGGCAGCCAAGGCGTTGGTGCCGCCGGCATTAATGATGCAGAGCGTGGAGTTATGATGGGACTTATGAATGCCCTTAAGGCCGCTGCCGCAAAAGGTAACATCACTAGTGGCGCCGCAGCGGCACAGATTGAAAGGCTAATGGGTATGCTAGAGAAAGTGGCGGGCGCCCCCGCAGAACAGGAGCAAGGACAATGAACACCACATGGATTAAGAAGTGGATGCTTCAACCTGTCAGACTTTGTAAGTCTGGCTGTATAATCGCGCGGGTAACGCCCGCATAAGAACAAGGAACAAAAGAGATGAAGATTAACAAATCACTATTGCAAAAGATCATACAAGAAGAGCTTGAGGCAGTCCTTGATGAATTTCTGGGACTTCCCAAGTTGAAGGGTCTCACTAAGCGTGTGCAGGGCACCACCCTCGCAAACAAAACTGCAGAAGAAGAATGCGAAGCATCGCGTGATTTTGCCATGCGCAAAAAGAAAGTTACTTACCCCGAGACCGGCACTGTTGAAGAGTTTGCTAATCAGCGCGCCGCTAAGGAGTGGCTGAAAAAATGCAAACCAGACGCCCACCGAAAAATGACACGCTCTCGGACCCATGACCCCGCCGATACGGATGAATAAAACAGAGGATTAACAAATGAGCAAGAAAGTACTAAGAGAATATTACGCACTGTGTGAGGGAGGAGTTTGCCAAGACCTTCTTACCGAACAAGAGAAGCAGTTCATCGCCGACGGAGGAATGATTCTGTCTGGTATTATGCAGAAGTCCGACACCGTTAACGGCAATGGCCGCGTGTATCCTCACAACGTTTTAATGAAAGAGATGAAGAACTACCAAAAGCTTGTCAAAGAATGCCGAGCACTTGGAGAACTAGACCATCCAGAAGATTCTGTCATTAATCTTAAGAACGCATCCCACATGATTACAGAAGTGTGGTGGGACGGCAATGCAGTGATGGGAAAAGCTAAAGTGCTTGATACCCCATCTGGTAAAATTCTACGCTCTCTGGTGGACTCTGGCGTTACGCTAGGTATATCTTCGAGAGGTATGGGGTCTGTTACTGAGTCTAATGGGCAGACAACCGTAGAAGATGACTTCCAACTGATTTGTTTTGACTTTGTTTCGGAGCCATCTACTCCGGGCGCCTTCATGATGAAAGAGGCCAAGGACCACACTAACCAAGTGTTCACCAAAGCTGATCGCATCAATCGCCTCTTAAACGAGGTGCTTGAGGATGAGTAACTGGTCGAGCTATAAAGGGCAAAAGCTTTTAACCGAAGGGTGGCGTTCCTACCTTAAGGGTGATTTGTATTCCGGCGAGAAAGTTGAAGAGCTTTTTGGCATGGGCAAGAAGAAGCCTCAAGTTCGAGGCTCAGTTTCCTTAAACATGCTGTCAGAGGCAACTGGTTGGGCATCCGAAGTCATTCAAGATGTGAGGAAAGGGCCCGATCAGCAGCCCGAAGGAGGCAGAGACTGGCACGAAAGGAATGCACAACTAGCCCAGAATCCACAATTGATGGAATTGGCCCAAAATACCGATGAAGTGGCAATGATCACCGAGTTCGAAAATATGGTCACTGGCCAGCAATTTGAATTGATTAGTGAGCAATCTCCGTTCGAGCGCGACGATTATCGCGGCGGAACAGCCCAAACAGGACATGTCCGCGATCCAGAAGCAGAAGAAGGCGAAGACCTTCCATTAACATTCGAGCCCGATGGTTACGAGAACATTACCAACTTTATCGAGATTATCAAAGATAGTCCCGAACACGTAGAGAAGTTTGTTACAGAACTTAAGCGCGCCGGCTTCTCCAATTGCGTAGACACGCTTGGTTGTAAGAAGCCTGCTGTTGAGCCCGGTGCCACGGGACTTGTTCGCAAATTCAGAGGCCCCGGCGGCGTCAATGTCTCTGGTGTCGGCGGCGAAGATGGAGGGTTAAAAGGTGGCGCTAAGATTGACAAGAAGAAAGAGCCTGAAAAAGTCAAAACTCAGCAAGGCCAAGCTGCTATCTTGGTACAACGCGACGGCGCCGTCGTTGCCACCGATACAGATGGTGATGGAAAGATTGATGACGTTATACCCATGGTTGAAAGGGTGCTGGAGCTTTTACGCCAACTTTGTGCATACGTGGTGTTTCCCGAAGAGCAACGCGGCGAGGCAATGGAACAGCTTGAACGTGCTATCCGTCCAGCACTCGAAGATGCCGGCACAGATGAGCTTGGACAACTGATTAAAGAACTGGAAGAAGAGATTGCACAACAGGGCGAGTGTGTGGTGCCGGCTCAAATTGGTGGCGACCCTTCCGCAGATCAGGTTGGCGGCCCCGGCGACGTGAAGCAGCTTCAGGGCCCTGATGAGATTCTCATTGACTATCAAGATTCGTTGAATCGTGCTATGGAAATGGCTCGCACTGGCGGCATAGAAGACTTTGAGAAAGATGACTTCGATCTGATTTATATGGCGATGGCCGACTGTAACGATGAAAGTTATGTTAAATTCGGAGAACCGTCAGAATCATCCCCAATGGCCCGTGGAAAGTGGGTTAACGAGGCAGTAGATTACGATGGCAAGAAATGCAAGGATTTAAGAGAACTCGGGGCATCCCCGCAGTTTATCCACCTTGTTGCAAAAGCAATATCGGATGTTACTGATGGGATTGAGTATAAAGAGTTCTTCCTTAATCTTCCCGGCGCTGAGATCGATGATGACGGAGGGGGCAAAGGCGAAGACGATGGTCAAGGCGGTGGCGAAGACGATGGCCAAGGCGGTGGCGAAGACGATGGTCAAGGCGGTGGTGAGGACGATGGTCAAGGCGGTGGCGAAGACGATGGTCAAGGCGGTGGTGAGGACGAAACAAAGCAGTCGAAATGCTCGCTGCCACAAAATTGGAAACCCGAAGGAGAGAAGGCCACCGACGCATGGGAGGAGCTTCAGGCGGCATACAAATTGGTGGGTGGTGAAAACTTTGAAGCTGATTGGCGAGATTTTGCTGAACAGCTTTGCGATGTCAAGAAGAAACTTGGCTCAGCCCAAGCCGAGGTTCAAGAGAACAAGGTGGACGCCAGAACCATCGCCGCTATACTGGTCGGCACCAGCAAAAAGAAGGCTCCCAAGCGCAAGGAGATGGAGAAAGCCTTCAAAGCCATCTTTAACAACGAGGGGACTGGTGGCTCTACGATCATGAAGGCGCTGCGCAAGATGACAATCAATCGCACGGCGCCGAGCGGTACCGACATAGCAAAACTGATCCACCAGACATGGAGCGCCGTCCGCATGGGCACTCCCGCCAAAGAATCCCCCGATCAGGCTGAACAGCCGGAAGAACCCCCAGTTCAACAAGCCGCAGAAAGTTTACTTAGAGAATCAACCATCGATAGATGGCAGCAACTTGCTGGAATTAAAAAGAGAGTATAATGAAAAAATCAGATTTAAAAGAATTAATTAAACCCATAGTGAAAGAGTGTATCCACGAGACCCTGATTGAAGAGGGTCTTCTGTCTAATATCGTCGCAGAGGTTGCAAAGGGGATGCAAGGCAACTTAGTTGTCGAGACCACCCAGAGTACAAAAAACCCTGACGAAGCCCTATTTAATGAGCGCAAACAAATGAAGCGCAAGACTGAAGATACCCAAAAGAAACTTAAAGAGCATCGGAAGAAACTAATGGACTCTATAGGCTCTGACGCATACGGCGGAGTAAACTTGTTCGAAGGCACTGAGCCTATGACAAACTATGACGTGGCCGATCAGAAGCCCGGTACCGTAGACTTGGGAGATCCGAGAGACGCCGGCGTTGACATCAGCAGCTTGATGGGTGGCGCATCACAAATCTGGAAGGCAATGAAATGAAGAAAAAAGCATCGAACGTCTCGGTTAAACTTAGGCACTGTGGGAACAACACAGAACGAATGATCCGTAGGTTTATTAAGAAGTGCAAGAAAGAAAAGATTATTGATCAAGTCAAGGACAGGCGCTATTATAAAAAGCCCTCTGAAGCTAAGCGAGAAAAGCAAAGAAGAGCCGAAAGACTCAGACTTCGCGAAGAAAGAAAAAGACAAAGAGCAATAGAAAGGCGTAATAGAAAAAATAGATGACTATTTATATTTGTAAACAAATTTTGGAGGTTTTATAATGGCAATGTCATGGAAAGCTGAGGTTGGCATCAACCACACCCCGGCATATCAAGTAAGCGGAAGACCATTCGCTAGCGCAAGTGTCAAATATGACGACGGTGCCACCCCGCAAGTGGTTGAATTCCCGGCTGTGACTCGTTGGTGGCAAATACACAACAGAGGTGTTTCCGATTTAAGAGTTGGATTTTCGTCCCTCGGGGTGAAGGGTACCAATTATAATTATTACCTCACAGTACCGCCTAGTAGTTCTGCTGGTTTCGGTAAATCTGACATTTATGAAATGAAAGTTTCACAATTGTGGCTTTATGGTGCGACTGCCGGTACATGTGATGTAGTAGCTGGCCTGACCACAATACCTAATCGTAGAACATCTGGCAGCTTGGGGCTCAACTTCTCTGGTTCTACGGGAGTTTAATTAGATGGCTAGGTTTGCATGGGCATATGTAAACTGCTCCGGGTCTGGCACTGCAGATGGAGCATCGGCAGGTCCGACAGGATCTCTGCAGTTTATAAGTGGTTCTGGTGGTCACACTACCGGCTCAGCAAAACTTGTGTTCTACACAGGTTCGTCGGGTGGGTATACTGCCAATTCACTGGTTCTCTCTGGTAACTTCCATGTAAGTGGAACTATCAGTGCTAGTGTTTTCCATGTTAAAGATACGGCCATCATTGATGCCACTGGCTCAACTTACTTTGGCGACAGTAACGATGACGTTCACATGCGCACCGGTAGTTTGGTTGTCAGCACAGTTGCTGGAAACCTAATATTAAGCACTTCGTATGGACAACAGGCAACATACGTCAAGGGGTTTGGCGGTGGCTACACGCCGGTTGCAGCCGCCACATATACGATAGCTAATGGTGACTATATCCTCGGCGTACAGCGTGGCAACTATGTAACAATGTCGCTCCCGAGGCCCACCGCTGGCAATGCAGGTCGCGTTTTCTTAATTAAAGACGAATACGAAAATAGAGGGACTGGTAGTATTTATATCACCGGCGCCGCTTCGGGATTCACCATCGATCATTCGGACTCATATGTGATGTCAGGTTCGAGCCCCGCAATAAGTTTGTACTCAAACGGTAGCAATTGGTTTGTCTTCTAATTAACTCTAGGAGGCACATCATATGGCATATAATGTTTTATCCGGTACCGTCATCGCGGCCGACAAATATCTTCCCGGCGATTTAGTAGTCAACATCGTATCGGGTAACCTTAGCACCTCTGATGCCTCTTCAGTACAAAACGTGCCGCGCGTTTCAAACGCTACTAACAATGCCGTCCTTACGAATGTGGGCGGAGATGCAAACACTCTTACGTGTGAAAGCAACTTAACTTTTGATGGTGACACCCTGAATGTTGTGGGGGAGATCACCGCTAGTACTGGTGTGTCCGCGTCCTTCTTTATGGGAGACGGCAGTCGACTAACCGGAATCACCGGTGGCGGCGGTGGAAATGCGAACGCTCAAGGCCCTACATATTCGTTACAGTTCACCACGGGTTCTGGAGGTTTAAGTGGATCCGCTGGCCTGCTTTACTCAGGAAGTGTTCTCACCCTCACAGGAACTTTTAATGTGAGCGGCACCCTCAATATGGATGGCGATATGATCCCAGCGGCAGCGAACTTGCATGACTTGGGAAGCTCCGCTAAACCATGGCGAGACCTGTATATCTCAGGCAGTTCTATTCATTTTGGCTCAGACATTTTAAGTGTTGGGGCTGACAACAATCTTAAGTTTGGTTCTGGGAGTGCCACTAAGGGCTTTGATGTTGGGTTCATGAATTTCAAAAACAATGGCATTTTTATGGATCCGGGCCGCATTTTCCAGTTGCGCGCTTATCAAATGAGATTCTTCGGTGGCATCTCTTATATGCGAGTGGTAAAGGTCGCCAATTATAGCATTCAAACAATTGATTACCTAGTGGGCGCCCTGACCAACGCTGCTTCTGCTTCTATTGTCTTAACTCTCCCAGCAGCCAATACGTGCATTAACGGCCAAACTTTCGTCATAAAGGACGAGGGAGGCGCCGCAAACGACTCCCCAGTTAACATTACTGTAACTGGAGACGATACAATCGATGGTCAAAATACGATAGTTTTAGAATCGCCCTATGCATCCATCCAGCTTTATTGCAACGGAGTCAATAAATACTTTATTTGCTAATTTTAAAAGGCTTTTTTTTAACTATATATTAGCGTCGGGCGTGGTGTGTGTGCTTTCGGGTTTCATGCTTTGTGTTCGACTTTTAGCTTGTTTAAAAACAATTAATTTGGAGGGTTTTATAAATGGCTTATAAATTTCAATTGGGAGATGCCGTAATCAGTGGTTCCTTGACTGCAAAGCAGGGTTCTGTTCAGGCTTCTGGTTCTCTCGTGGATATCGCACTTCGTGACAATGCTGGTGTTCGTCGCTTCGACGTCGATTATCAGGGTGCTAACGTTCGTCTGCGTCTCAAAAACGCTGGAGGTCTCGCAAAGACTATTCTTGGCGAGTCCCTTATCTCTGGTTCGGGTGATCTCAAAACCACAGGCGCTCTTATCGTCGGTGGACAGCAGTATGGTATTAATGCCAATGGTGCAGTTACTGGTTCTAGCGCTGCTTTGACCAGCCTTAGCGTCGGTGATGGTAACATTACTAACGTTGGTGACATTGCTCTTGATAGCATTTCTGCTGATGGCTCTAGCTTCTCGTTCGCTTCGGACTGGACAGCTGCTGGCCGCACATGTGCCAATCTCGGTACTGTGACAACTGCCGATATTAACGGTGGCTCTATCGATGGTGCTACCATCGGTGCTGCTTCTCAGTCTTCTGGTAAGTTCACAACCATGTCCGGTTCCAGCACTTTGGAAGTTGGTGGTAACATGACCACCGCCGGTACGGTTAAGCTTCTTGGTGTTGCTGATACAGCTATTGCTGTTGCTAGTGACTCGATGTACTTCTTGGATGGTGATGGCCTCATGAAGTCTGAGCGTCTTACTGACTATGCTGCTGCATTGGTTGAGTCGGAGCCCGGCTTCGCGTCTACCGGTGGTAAGCTTCAGTACGATCCTAACAGTCTTACCGCTGCTGCAATCGCATCTGGTGACTCTATTTCGTTCGTTGATGCAAATGACAGCAACATTCCTAAGAAAGAGACTATCGATGATGTCGCTACTCTTTTCGCTGGTGCTGGTCTTGCCGCTGCCTCCGCAGTCCTTGCTGTGCAGGTTTCTGGTGCAGTCCACGTCTCTTCGGACAAGGTTTCGCTTTCGGGCTCCTTGGCTGGTGACGGTCTCGGCTATTCCGGTGGTGTTGATAGCATTATGGATCTCAAAGTCAACGTTGACAACTCGTCCATCGAGTTGAGCGGCGATGCACTTCGCGTGAAGGCTGCTGGTGTCACTGATGCTATGCTTAACGATGATGTTGCCACTGGTCTTGCTGGTGTCGGTCTGGGTGCTGCTTCTGGCGTCTTGGCTCTTGAGCTTAACGAGTTAGTCTCTGCTGCTGTTGACGTTTCCGCTGATAGCATTGCCATCATTGATGCTAACGACGGTAACGGTTCGAGGAAAGAAAGCATTGCTGACCTTGTGTCCGCCATGGCTGGTGCCGGTCTTACCGCCACCAACGGTGTTCTTTCGACAGATGCTGGCGCTACACCTGTTGGTGTTGGTGACGCTAACGCTACGTTGACCGAGGGTACTACCTATGGTACGACCACCCTTACAGCCGACCGTACTTGGTCGCTTCCGGCTGCTCCGGATGCTGGTGATATGGTCCGCGTGAAAGCACCGCCTAGCTTGGGAGGCTTCAATCTTATCATTGCTAAGCAGGGTTCACACACTATTGACGGCTTGGGAACTATTTCTCTGCAGTCTGATAGTGCTTCTGTTACGCTCATCTACGTTGCTGCTAACTTGTGGAAGATTGTCTAATCTAAAGCATTTGCTTGGGATAAGATATTCTTAATCTCTGGATGCCCTCCTTGTGGGGGCATCCTTTTTTTTAGAGACTATTTATTAGTATGGAAACATTAGACTTACATGGCGTGCGCCATGAAGACGCAGAGTTCAAAGTGCATAGGTTTATTTATCGGGCGTCGCTCCCGTGTAAGATCATTACGGGGCATTCCGCTACTATGAAAGAGATAGTTAAAGATGTTCTGCGAGAATATGATTTGAAATCCCACTACGAACACTATGTAAATAATGGATGTTTAGTCGTTACCGATTAGCAAATATAAAGGAACAGATAAAGTATGGCATATAATGTACTTAAGGGCGTTGTCGAAGGTTCTGTCGATCAATACGGAGATCAGGAGATTGACGGAATAAAGGTGTTTAAAAACACGATTAGTGCAAGTGTCTTTTATGATACTGACGCGCAAAGCCCATGCGCCACAATGAAAGATGTGGCCATTAACGAAGTGGCAGGAGGTGTTAGCAACTCTGTCCTCACCTTTCAGGGGGAGGGTAAAGCAAAAGCAGAACACAACCTAAGTTTTGATGGTCGTCGCTTGACCACCAAAGAGGTGTGCGCGACTGCCTTCATAGGTGCCGGTGAAGGACTGTACAATGTTCCCGCTGATAAACTAAGCGGAAAGGTGCCAGCCGACTCTATAAATATTGGGCCCGGCATTCGAAGTGTTCGAGGAAAGATTCAAGTTCGCCCGGGCAAAGGTCTCGAAGTTAACGCGAATGGTGCCACTGTCGCTCTTGGTCCCCAAGGCGGCCTCTCCTTCAAAGATAGCAACCTTGTCGCATCCCCCAACGCATGCTTGGATGTCACACTTAAAGGCCAGAACCTTAGCGATGGCGACTTTTTGATGGTGCATGACACCTCGCGCAACGAAGTGCGCAAGACAACGTTGGCCAATCTCTACAACTCATATTTAAATGCAAAGCTCCCACATCCAGAGGGCCCCACCAACAGTGTCCAGCTTCGAGGCCGCAAGGGATTCGTAGCCAGTGCCAATTTTACTTATGATCCTCAAGCAAATGTTCTGGGGGTCTTGGGAGAAACCAAAACGAACCTTTTGACTGCAACAGGGCAAGTCACCTTTCAAGGGGCTGTAAACAATCGGTCGGCTGTCCATAATAATATAACGACTGTCACCAATGAAACATACGATGTCGCGGATTCTGACTATACGGTCTTGTGCGACACTACAAAAAATATAGTTCTTGTTACGTTGCCGCCGGCATGCAATCACGCTGGCCGAGTTATCGTCATAAAGAAAGTAAACAAAGATAAATATAAATTAAATTCTAACGTGTTAACCGTCCAAGTTAAGGAAGGGATGATAGATTATACCGAGCATATCACAGTTAAATATAATAATTCTTCCAGAGTCGTCCAATCTGATGGTGAAAACTGGTGGATTATTGGGAAAGCCGGATCATAAAATGGTTCTTTTCGGGCTCTGATACACTATTTAATTTTGCAAAACTAGTTTTTAGGAGAACTCCATGTCAAATTTATTAAAAGAGGCAATTGTAGATGCGTCTGCATTGCGTGAAGCTGCGTTGAAAAACGCTGAAGCATCTGTGATCGATAAGTATTCGGATGAGGTTCGCGCCACTCTTAACCAACTGCTTGAGCAAGACGACCTTATGGGTATGGATCTTGATGCTGCAGTTGATGCCGACACACCAGACCCAATGGGCGCAGATCTCGGCGCTGATCCGCTTGCTGGTGCAGAAGACCCGGCTATGGGCGCCGCACCTGCTGCAGCCGATCCTGCCGCTGCTGCTGGTGGTGCTGATGAGTCTTTGGAAGAGGACGTAGAGGATGTGCCTGTTGCTGCCACTGACGATGTGGCCAAGATGGATGGAGAGAACGTTAAGAACATTCCCGGCGAAGGCGAGCCAGTTGAGGTGACCTTGGACCTTGGAACTCTTAAGGAGTCTGTCGCCGCGCTGCAGGCTGAGATTGATGAGGAATTGACCTTTGACGAGTATACGCTTATCGACATGCTCTCGGAAGAGGGCGCCGGCCAATCGAGTGGTGCTGCCCTTGCTGGTTCTGCCGCTGCGGCTACTGCTGATGAAGAGCAGGAAGAGAACTTGGAGGGCGACGACGAAAAGCCAGAAGATCCGGGCTCTTTTGCTGGTGAAGAGGTTGGCGAATTAGGCGAAGAAATTGAACTTTCCGATGACATGATTGATGAAATCGTTGAGAGACTTACAGTAGATATGGGTGCTACCCTATCCGGTTGGGCAGGACGCTCATCCGAGAGCATCAAATACGAGCTTGCGCGAGCACTTGCTGCGCGCCGTAGCACCGATGTCCAAGATGAATTAGATATTATGAGAAAAGCCCAAGAGGAGCTAGTTTTCGAAAATAAACAGCTGAAGGGGCGACTTTCACAATACGAGCAAGTAACAGGCGAACTTAAGGAGACACTGCAAACAGTTAACCTTTCGAACGCCCGCTTGCTTTATACGAATCGGGTATTAAGAAATACCTCCCTTAATGAGCGGCAAAAAACAAGA
>CEUO01013707.1_pt1 | contig 11243 bp, 15 predicted proteins | sample 531391 | NCBI WGS metagenome assembly CEUO01 (sample SAMEA2622799, study PRJEB7988) | marine metagenome | isolation source: saline water (ENVO:00002010), including
CCTCGGTTTAGAAGACCGATGCTCTATCCAACTGAGCTAAGGGCGCTAAAAATCGCCCGCTTCTTCAATTTCTGGCATTTCTACTGGCTGCGTTGAGCTTGCAGCCATCGAATGCGGCACCGGAATCATTCCCACGAGCGGTTGATAAATAATCTCGGCGCTGCACTCAAGCATCCAGACATCAGCAGTGGGACCTTCGGTAGCTTCCACAAATACTGAACCATCCATGTCGCCAATATTATCCCTAATACTGTCTCCTGCTATGCCAATGGCATCGACATATGGTGATTTAGCCACTATCGCACCCGTTCGGCAACCTGTTGCAACGGCATCTGCCAATTCATATCTCTGCAAAAGGTACCAGAAATAGTCAATTCCACCGAACACAAACGTGACAAATATTGGAAATATTAGCGCAAATTCAACTGCGTGACTACCTCGCCTCATCAGTCTTCTCATCATCCTTCTCCAAAGTCCTGTGCAGATAATTATAGACTTCTTCTAGTTTTTCCTGATAGTGTTGTTTGGTCCAGCCATCGTTGCGTGGGCTTCTCATATTAAGAGCCCACTCTTGTATCTCATGCAAAACGCTTCGTCGTCTCATGTTATCTCCTTTTGGTAGGCTCGGTAAGACTTGAACTTACGACCAATCGCATATAAGGCGACTGCTCTAACCACTGAGCTACGAGCCCGTGTCTTCTTACAATATAACCTAAGATGGGTTCGTGTCAAGCTTTTATTTAATCTCTTCGTTTCCAAGCTCTGGTATAACAACTTCGTTACTTGTGTTTGTAGCTGCTCCAGCCGCAAGATCTGGCTCTCGCCTAAGAGTTTCCGGTCCTCGAAGACCAAGGCAGAACGGGACCTGAATGCAGGGCTCTGCTCCCCCTGTCCTCTGGTATTGGACAGATAAGAGATCCACTTTGTAGGTATTCAGTGTAAAATCACTCGCTACCAATTCTTCTGTTGGGATTGATTCAGCAGTTGTAGCCATAGCAAAACCTCCGTCTGCAAAATAAATAGTGCAGCGGAGGGAATAAATAATAAAAAGATGGAGGCGGTGGGAATCGAACCCACGTCCGAAATAATTTCCAACTCAAGTCATTCACAGGCTTGTCTGATTTTTTCTAAATCAGCAAATGTTGCTTGTTAAATCCAACTACTCACAAGCATCAGTAGCGCGGGTGTTTTATTTTCAGCAGAACCATCTGCTTATCTGGAATTGGGTAATAAGGTAACCAGAAACCCCACAAACTAAGCTGCTAGAGCGAGTTCGAAATGATTATTGTTATTGGCAATTATCAATTGGTTTGATTTTTTGAGTCATCACGACTGCCTGCACTATCCTCTTCTATCACTCCGTCGAATCCAAGGCGCCCCCATGTTTAAATTAAGCCACGTTTAAAGTCGTGACAACTACATTTAAAGCTTCTGCTATTTTGCCATAAGTACCGCCCCATGCAGTCATAATAAGACCAAACATAACGCCAGTAATCATACCATATTCTATAGCCGTAGCTCCGCTCTCGTCCTTAATGAACGTCATCATAATTTTCTCCTAAGAACTCACCCCTTGAGTTCCAACTAAGTAGTATTAGAAGATTGATTAAGAGTTTATTTATTTTCTTTATTATATCTTAGATTAAGAACATAACTAAGAATTTTAAGTCTGTCAAGTAGATTCTTCAAAATAATCTTCAATATGGTATTTTTTCGATAAGTTTCTGAAGTCTTTGGGTCTTAAGCCAAGAAATCTCATAGCTTCTCCCTTGGTTTTGGTTGCTGAGCAAGCAAACTTTAGAAGGGCATCTCGCACTATGTATGGCATAGCATACCAGAGAGGAAAGCCGTATAAGCGATTACCTACTGGCTGTGACGATAATTGTAACTTTAAGCCAATCACCTCCTCAAGTGTCAGATTAGCCAGTGTTATCTCAAAGGTCTCGCTTATACGACCTTCCTGTCTCAGTTTTCGGGAAAGATTATAATTTTTAGTCGTTCCCGTATGTGTTCGCTTTCGCTTCCAAGACATTAAAGTTCCGTGTCTTCTAATTCGGCACTTTCAACATCTTCAGCAGCTTCTTCATCCGAAGCCTCTTCATATTCTGGTGTGGTGATATCAGGGACATCGTTTGCAAGCTCATCTTCGAACTTGTCAAAGTAAAGTTTTACGTTTGTGAGCAGATAGTCATAAAATATTTTCTTGTCCTCGTCGTCCGATAGTAGTTCGTAAGCATCAAGGATATTTTGTTCGACCTTTTTGAATGCGTTGAAAGCCACGTTTCTTCCAGTTTGGTCCAACTCAGATCCTTCCAGACCACTAGAAAACTCATCTTTGGGATCAATTTCTTCGTCGCCTCCGGGGTCAATGTCAATAAACCTATCGTCAGTCTCATCATCCACGCTGATATCAATATCTTCCTTCACCATAATTCCAGCTTGATCATTTGTAGATGCCACAGCAATGATATTTTGAATTCCATTAAGGATGTGTGCTCGGAAAGACCCTCGCTGCTCTTCGCTTGTTGTCAGCGACTTAAAATCGGTTTCGAGAACAGGAATAATTTTCTTCAGGAGGTCTTCCAAAACATTAATGCCTGTAGAACGATTGGGAATTTCGTCAGGTACGGCAGCTTTTTCCACAAGGATGGAGCGAATAGCTTTGCGAAGCAACTGCTCAGCCATCACCTCTTTAGACTTCTCTTCCCTTTGGCGCGTCTTTACAACTTTGATAATTTTGCGGATATTTTCACGCAAAAGCATTTCTTGAACCAGATCGTCTCTTTTCATCATACAGAACTCCCAATATCTTTCAATAAATAGTTCATAACTTCCTTAATCATCACTTCTTGCTGAATAAGAGCACCTTTCATGTCAAGTTGTGAGCGTTTCTTTTCTTCTTCGTTGTCTTTATCGACCTCTTTGTTGTTCCAAGGACCGCCCTGAGCACCAACAGCACCTTCAACGCTTCCTCCGCCCATTGAAGAAATTTCTTCGATAGGTTCTATGCCCGCAGCATCACGAATTTCATCATAGGCAATCTTATATTGATTTTTTGCCTTGACAGGAGTATCTTCAGGAGCTATATTGGAATACCAAGTTTCGAAGTCAGACTGTAAAGCAGTTTCTCTTGCTTGAGTTCCGCTCATCAGTCGAGGAGTTTCGATCAACTTGACGAGAACATCACCGTTCTCATCTTTATCAATGGGGGAATAATCGTGGTCTTCAAGATAGAGGCTCGGACTAAACGACCGAAGTGTCTTCATGTATTCACCGATTCGGTCGGCTCCTGCGAGCCACCCAGCCACCTTGTATCCTTTATCGTGTAAGTCTTCCATCAGATCCACGATGTATCCGCTCTTTGGAAATTTATCAGCTACGATCACTTCGGGGTCGCCTTCATAGATTGCTGAAACCAAATCATACTGCTCTTTTTCGCTAAGAGGGTTTTCGGTTTTATCTTTACTTGTTCCGGCTCCTTTGACGAGCATAATATATATTGCATCTGCACCAGTATCAGCAAGCGCTTTCTTGCCTTTCTTGACCATTGCATCGTGACCAAGGTGCCAAGGCTGGGCTCGACCATTCCAGATGATCACCCTCTTTCTAAAATCATCTCTGGGATCTCGACCAGTTCCAGTTTCGAAGTTTACAATGCGGTCAACACGGAATCCAAGTACAGCGTTTAGGAGATTGATGTAGTAGGCTTTGCCACTTAGTTCGCTGTTTGCAGCCTCTTTAAGCGCAGCTATCTTTTTTTCGATCTGGGCATAGAATTCCTTTGTTTTTCGCACTGAATCAGCATCAAGCTTGGAAGCGTTCTTTTTAAACTCGGCTTTATCGGATTTAAGCTGAGAGACAAAAGTTTTTATTGCCTTTTTAGCCTCGGCTTTCGTTTCATCGAAGTTTATTGTGCCCTCGACCAAATAAGGGACGAGAAACTCCAAGAACTCCACCTTGCGTTGAGCACCGCCTTTTGTCGGAATAAATTCTTCAGCCGCTGCTCGAATGGCACGGTTTAAAGCTGCTGGCTGGACCGTTTTGGTCCCAAGGATATCTTTGGCAAAGTGATTTTCAAGTGCTTTCTCAAGGTTGAGAACTTTTACGCGATCTTCCCAGAAGAAATTCTTTCGTTCATCGAACATGTCCGAGGTGCCTTTGACTTCATACACATCACCATTGACTTTCTTGATTTTCAGCACAACGCCTTCGATATATGAGTCTTCGCCACCCAAGTTGGATGATGCCTCATTCGCAAACCCATTAAGGGCATCCTGCAAGGCTTGACCTACGCGATCCAATTCGGCAACAAGTTCTCTCTTCTCGGGAGATCCCTTACGGCTCGACACCAACTCTAACCCTTTCTCAAAACTGGATTTATCCTTAAGGTAGTTTGCCAAGGTTTTGCCGATATCGACGTGAAATACACCGCCCATTTTCATGTCTTCGTTGTTCGTGTATACTCGCCACTCACTTGCCCAGCCAGTTTGCACAGACTCGTATTTAAGGAGGCTTGTTAATTCGTTATTTTGATCGGGGGTAACATTGTACCAGTTCTGTCGATCTGAATTCCAGAGCTTGCAATTAAAAAGCACAAAGGCTCCTTTGGTCCCAAGCTTGTCTTTTGCGTATGGGGTCCCAACAAAGATGATATTCCCTTCGGCATTGCCCTTATGGGTCAAGACCGGGAACAACTCTGCGTCATATCGGAATGGTCCCACTCTTTCAAAGATATCCTTAAGCGATTCCTGAAAGTTTGCGTCACCTTGAAGATACTTGAAGGATTCGAGCAAATCGGAGTTAAAACCAAATCTTTTCTCAACGTTTTTCGCATAAACGGGTCCACTGTTGCTGGACTCCATGAAAAAGGTGCCTTTTTTGTCGAGACCAAAATGACAGAACATCGAATCCATCTTCTCAACCAAATCAACGGATGAGACTTCATCAAAATCGATGTCAAAAGCAACTTTGCCTTCGTTATTGGTCTCATCCACAAGCGTCCGCAGAACATCAAAGGCTGTCTTGCGGTTAAATTTGTTTTTTCCCGAGAATCGACCGATACCTGCTCTCGCTTCCTGAAGGGGTTCCTCAACTTTAACAGGCTCCCACGTCTTCTTCATGAGCTTGCCAAGGGCTTTCATTCCAAGATCATATTCTTCTCTGGAAATACTGTTTTTAAGGTTCATTTCGGCACTTTCAACAAACTTGTCCCAAATATTGTCCCTGTCGCCCCCGCTTTTGTGCGTTCCGATGAATTCTGCTAACTGTGAAGCATGATATATGGTTGACCCAGAAGCTTCAGGGTGATTTAAAATTGTGCGTGCCAAATTATCGAGATTTTCGAAACCAATCCTTGCTTCAGACTCAACGTTAATGCTTTTTCGAGACATTTTATCGGGATCGTTTCTTTTCGGCTTTCGAAGGTCTAGAACGAGTTTCAAGCCGCGCTCGCCGAGAGAAAAGCGAGCGCCAACCGGCTTCCATCCCAGCTTTTCTTGCTTTTGAAGCATTTTAGCGAATTCTGTATCAGGATTGTCTTGCGCAGAGTCCAAAATAGCCTCAAAGGCGTCATTTTGCTCTAATTCCATTGCAGCAGCGGATGCGCGAAGCAAAATTATTGAAAAGGCGCCTTTAACATGAGACGCGAGGTCAATAAAACTGCTTTTCTGAAAGAACTCTTTTGTGGCGCGGTTATTGGCTACATCCAACAGATCCACTTGAAAGACTCGGTTTCCCGCCCTCACAGCAATATGAATCTCGTCCTTTCCCAGCTTGGTTGCATACACAGAGGAATCGATTTCTTCAATGGCGGCAGCAATCTCTTTCGCCGGAGCCTTGAAAACCACGTCAATGTCAAGGTCTCCATAATCAGTCTTCTTATTTGATGCCATATTGATGATATCGGCAGTCTCGAACTCATCTGTAGCAACGACATCAGCGCCATACTGTTTAAGGGCTGCAAGTCGTGTAGAGCCAACCTGAAAGCGAGGAGGAACAGACGTATCAAGGAGGTCTTTTTGACCGAGGAGATATAAAATTTTTCCCAAATACGTCTGATCATCAACATCGGGGAAAGTTCCGTACTTTTCCGGCAGGATCATCGATAAATCCGCATCTGTAATCTTAGAGTAAGTCATCCGTCGATCAATGTTGTCAGGATGATCAATCAGTTTTTTCTGAATCAGAGAATCTGCCGCATTCCCGCCTTCAGAAAGGAGATCTTTTACCAGACTGAAAAGAGTTTGCTGCAAATTGGTCATTTTATCTTCTCTTCTTCCAACACTCCGATATGCTCTTCAAGAAGGGTAATTTTCTCTTCCAGCTTGCGAACGTGACGCTTAATTTCACGCAAGTTTTGCCTTGCCATGTCCATACGCCTTTCGTCTGTTCGAGATCGTGGACGCACCTGAGCCAAAATCTCAGAAAGATTCTGGATATAAGATGCTACCCCTGCGACTCGTGATTCGCCAAGTAAAAACTTTCGGGTTATGGAGCCGAGATCCATCATAGCCTCAGCCCTTTTTGGATACAAATTGTTTTAATGCTTCACGAACAGCTTTACGGATTTTGGCTTCATCCAGAGAAACACCTTCGTCAGATGCCTCTTCCATTGGTCGCAAATTGGTATTTTCTCCAGTCTTACGATTTCGTGGATCTTCCCGGCTTGAGACAGTTTCGTCAACGTGCCTCTCGTCATAGTCGCGATCATGCTCTAAGGCATCAAGGTGGTGCCGAATGGCTGCGATATGGTCATCGTCATGTTCGACGTTGCGCTCATAATGTTCGCCCTCTTCTTCTCCACTATCTTCCTCAAGAGCGTCTTTCTTGATGTGACCCATATAGGTCTCATCTTCGTCGTCGCCTTCATATCCAGACATGCCAGTGTTTTTGTCAGCCTCTTCTTCAACTTTGGCAGCAGGAATATTAAATTTTTCCCGAATCAAAGTTGCCATTTCAGCGTTCTTCCATTCAAATAGTTTCATTTTTCTATCTCCTCTAGAATAGTAATTAGACTCTTGTAATTGTTTTTTATGGGTATCTTCCCAATCTCTGAAACACATGTTGCCCTCTAAATAGGCTTCTTCTTCCATAGAACGCAAATGTTTATCGTTTTGTGCGTAACCTTCCCCCATTTCTCCCATTTTATCAAACTCGCCGTCACAGTTTTGCTTGTGATGGACTAACTCGTGTGACAGCGACCTTAAGATATCTTTGGGGTGACGCTGATCAGTGTAAACAGTAACTTCCATGCTGTCTGGACTGTAGTGTGCTGTCTTCCCAAGTGGTAACTGGGCGTTATCCTTGTCGGAAACAAAGAAAAGGCTAGGAGGCTTCTTGAATCCCATTCTGTTGGTAGCATACTTTAAAAAACTCGAAAGGATGGGCTTAAACTGCTGATAATCCAGAGAATCTGATTTGTTGACGACTTTATATTTCATCTGCTTTGCTCTCCGATACTTTCTTGAGGCTCATTATTGGAATTGAAACAGTGATGTTGTCTCTGAAACGAACTACTTTGGCAAGTACCACATTTCTGCCCCCTCTCATTGCTTCTAATATCTCCACTATTACCCCAAAATCCTTGCCTTCTGTCGCTCCTAATGATTTCCAACTAACCAAATCTCCCACTTTAAACTTTTTCGCCGTATTCATCCCCAACGAACGCCAGCGATCCTCGATCATCACATCACACCTCGGGAGTTGTCATATCCAAATCGTCTTCACCAACTTGTGCATCTATAGTAGCAGAAACATAATCGAGGGCGCGTTGAACTCTAGCCATAGGAAAATCTCTTATCTTTTCTCCGTCACTTGAACTAATCGCTCCACTTTTCATTCCATCACGAATAGATTTGGTCAAGTCGTGTAAGAGACCAATAATTCTTTCAGCTTGTTCATCAAATTCCACCAGTTTATTGAGTGGGTCGTAATTTCTAACTTTTGCAACTGGTTCATTGCTTATAACGGGAGAGCCCAATGCAGTATACTCGTTAATCATTTCAATCAAAAATTCTTTAGTCAGTGTCTTCACTTTGCATCCCCTTTACGGTTTTATCGATACTATCAACCATCTCATCAATAGCTACAGTAATATTCATTTCTTCTCCGGCAAGTTCCGTGTTGATTCCACGAAGCATTTCACCCATGTCCATAATCTGATCACGCATTCCCTCTAACTCTGCCGATATTCGTTCCAACGCCTCGATATTTTGTTGCTGTATCTCTTCGGCGGCGGGAGGCTCCGGCTCGTCAATACCAAGCTCTAATTCTTCTTCAGAAATGGTAGCTCGTATCATTTCTCGAATAAATTCTTGTGAGAGTTTCATATTTTAAGTCTCCAATACAGTATAAATAGTACCTTAAAGACTTAAAAAGTATCTCAAATTAATTAAAGCCCAGATCAACCACTTCCTCTTCGGGAATCATTAAAAACTGGAAGGGCGCCCTCACTAAAACCCTGCCTTTATGGTCTGTATCTTCTGATATCTGCACAATCTCAATTCCACGAGGAGATTCTACCATTGTTCGGGTTACTGGGTCATAAAACCAATCCATTCCTGACCCACTAATCATCTGATATGGAAATGGTTCTGTATCTGCGCTGCCTGTAGTTTCCATGAGATAACTCAAAATCATATGTTGTACCCCGCACTATGTAAAATAACTAGGATTCAAAAACACTAAAACACTCTCATTATGGTAAATCAACGCCATTAATGCTGGCTATATTTGCTTTTGCAATGGCGTCAATTTTGGTGATATTGCTTATCGACACGCCATCTATTTTGGAGACCTCTGTCGCCAAAGTGTATTCGATTATGGGATCTGTGCCAGTGCCCGAGTAGTCTTCATAATACTGACCTGCGTATACAGCAACGACACCGGGGCTGCTGTTCGTATAATCATAGTCATATTCTACCACGCATATTTGAAAAGCACTGTTGTTTTTAAGATCCAATAAGGCTTGTGCGTTAAGAGTTATGTCATTGTAGCCGCTGGTGCTCCAAGTGGTCACTTCGGATGAATAATCAGTAACATTGCCACTCATGCTTGCGCCAGCAGAAAAGCCCGGAATAGCATCAAAGTCTGCGGTTGTCAAGGCAGTGCTGCCATCTGTGTTCGGGGCAGAAGCTTTGACAATTATAACATCGGCGCTGTTGTTGCTGTAGCCATAAATCTTTAGGGTTGCTGAGGCGACTGTAGCTGAAATTCCGCTGCAATCAAAATAGTAGAATGAACGTATAACGTTGCAAGCCGTGCCCACCCTTCGTACACCCGTTGCGATATTAGATCTGGTCAGCGTCGATGACGCGGCGGCGCCAGTGGTGGCATCACGGGCATCTGCCCAGAAAGTTCGACCGGATGCGGCTGATCGAACATATCCATCATTAGATGCTGCTGTGAGTGTGCCCATTACATCACCACCTTGGGCATAATATAGACGGGAGAGTTATAATAGACTCGCGGTACAGGCTCGACAGCAATGTGTTCATACGAGATGTTGTAAGAGTCGCCAAATCCACACCATTCCCCCGTTTCCTCAACAGTGGGGTTCCAAAAAGTAACGTGGCACCCTTCTTTGACACTATCAACTATCGAGGAAGCAAAAAGCTCCCAGTGCCCGAAAGCACCGTAGGTATCAAAGAAAATTCCATCAAATTGCCCAAGTGCAGCTATCTCCTCAATCCAGTCGCCTTCGACTATCGTTACGTTGGGCTTATCAGCAGCCCATTCTCTGGCTTTTTCAGCTAACTCTGGATGGAGTTCGATGATGGTATGGCTGTCCGGGTTGTGAGACTGAATATAGTCTGAAGCAATCCCCATGCCGAAGCCAATTTCCAGAATATCTCCTCCATTCTCGCAAATAAATGCGGCTGATCGTTCCATGACGGGAGCCTCCCATGACATCATGATTATAAGTTCTTGATCTTCATGAACCGCGTCGTACTCTGGATCGTCTGTAAAAAAGCTATCGTCAACACCCTCTAGCTTGTCCCCGATATAGGTTATCCTATCGGGGTAAAAATTTATTTTTGCCTCTTTGTATCCCATTACGCAATTACCACATGGGTCTTGTCTGGGTCGAAGTAGACAAGAACATCGTTGCTATCATCATCGATGGCATAACCAACAATACGAACAAAATCATTTGTTGCGGAAGGTGCTGTGAAGTCAAAGTGTCCTGCTGTTGTCGAAACATAGAGTGGCAGACCATCCACAGCACCTGAGCCGGGGAGGTTTAGTATTTCTGTTGATGGGATTTTAATAAAGCCCTTGGTCAATACACCAACTGTTTGTGATGACCCTCCAAGTCCAACGCCAAGCATTTGACTTGCGCCTGTTGCAACGGCATCAGCATCGGTTGAATCCCAAGTGCCATCTGTGTGCAGGAAGTATATTTGTCCAGCAGTTAAAGTGTCGTTTGCACCGGGAGAGTATCTTAATATATCGGCGCTTCCGTATTCTCCATCCGCTAATTGGCTTTCAAACGTTGTTCCATTGAAATCATTAATGGTTGCAAAGCCTTGCTTGTGAAGCGCGTCGTCCGCACCTATTGTAACTGTATCATCCCCGGCATCAACAAAGAGCATGTGTGTATTGTTATATGATTCAACACGGAAGTCACAGTCGATGCCGGATTCGTTGACAACAACTTGACAAGGCGTTGAATTTGCAACGTCTTCGCCTCCGATATCCAGCAGACTTATTTGCCCGGCGCTGGTTTCGGTGCCGCGGCACATGACTAAGAACCTAAGTAAGCCGCCTTCATCGTCTTGTGTAACATCGGAGGCTCGTGCCACAATCTGCGCGTATGTGGCCACAGGACCGGTGGATCGACCCTCGAACTTGATCGCTCCCAAGTCCATATCGTCCGCTTCAGCTGTCGCATCCGAGCGATTAAATTTAAGAATTGGTGGTTTATCTGTTGCGGCATTAGAGTTTCTTAGCTCCAAAAGTGCTTCTGTTTCGGCTGCCGTGGACTCAACTAATAGAATCGGATCGTCATCCCCGCCGATGGCGTCATTAACAAGATGCATAACAACAGTACCGACAGCAGCAGTGTTATCATTCTTGACTGTGACTAATGTTCTTGCGTTAGTGTCTGACGAGTCAGAAACAAGGTTTAGGATACCGCCTGTTGTGAGGGCGTCGGCTGTGATGTCAAGGGCTGTCCCTGTCGTTACCGCATCAGCATCAAGCTCGAAAACAACGCCTGTCGTCTGTTCAGAGTCTATCTTAAG
>CEUO01039332.1_pt1 | contig 11241 bp, 9 predicted proteins | sample 531391 | NCBI WGS metagenome assembly CEUO01 (sample SAMEA2622799, study PRJEB7988) | marine metagenome | isolation source: saline water (ENVO:00002010), including
ACTACTTCACAAGTCTCATTAAATCCTGCATCAGTAGTAAATGTACCTGAAGTTACAAAAGTGTGAATTACTTTACTATTATAAAAACTTATTTCCCCACCACTTGCTTTTGCTGTTCCAGTAGACGATGCAATTGGATAACGAAGAACAACTATACCAGATCCACCGGCACCACCAAATCCAGTATTTCCACCACTTCCTCCACCACCAGAACCAGTAGATTCAGTAGCATCAGTTGCATCTACAGAAGCAGGAGTACCTGGTGGTCCATTACCCCCAACACCGCCACCACCAGGTCCACCAGCCCCACCAGTTCCAGTAGGAGGAGATCCGCTACCTGGTTTCCAAGTACCGCCACCACCTCCACCTGCTCTAGTGATTGAAGTACCAGTGATAGTAGAAGCCTTTCCATCACCACCAGTAGAACCTTCAATTGTATTATCTGTATTACTTGCTCCTACTGAACCAGCACCACCACCACCTGATCCATTATGAAGTGTTCCATGTGCCTGATTTCCTCTTGTACCACCATCATATCCTTGATTCGCTGTTCCTTCACCACCTGCAAATGGACCAGTAGTTCCTGGATGAGTGTTAGCAGCACCACCCCCAGATCCACCATCCCGTCCTAATACTATTGTAGCCGGAGGAGAAGGAGAATAATATGTTCCACCTCCACCTCCCCCAACTGCACTCATATAAGTGGGATCAGGAGAACTTACAGGTGCAGGAAAAAAAGCAGTATCGGATCCATCATTTCCAATTCCTAAAGGTCCCTGAGGGTCATCATCACCGCCAGCTCCACCAGCACCAATAGTTACTGTATAAGTTCCAACAGCAGCACCATATTTGGATTCTGCAGTAGGAGATGGACCTCCAGGTCCTTCAGGTGTACTAGCTCTATATCCACCAGCACCACCTCCACCTGCTTCATAAGCTCCTCCTCCACCGCCACCGCCAGCGATAATTAAATAATCTAAATTAGCACCTGCTGGATCCCTACTCCCAATCTTACTTACTACAAAACTACCAGATGCCGTAAAAGTATGAGTTCTATAAACTGCACCAGGACCTGGATCCACATATTCACCAATTATTCCTCCGGTAGCCTCCATAGCTCCAGAAAGACCAGGATCTCCCACCATCCCAAATGCTTGGTGTAAATACCAATGGTCATTCTTACTTAATGATCCACCATATTTACTATTTGCTACATTTCCCGGTGCTGCTCCTGTTCCTTTAGCTGCTGCACCCTTTCGCTTTCCTATCGTCATCGGGTTGCCCTCCTATCAGCTAATGTCTTCATAGGAACAAACAACATCTATATCCCCCGCATTTGATTGTGCGCGAACACCTATCTGGGTATCTTCTTCTAAATAAATTGAATTACTCTTATCAATAACAGCCAACGAAGAATAAAGAGGAACAGTCATTGTCGTTGCTAATGAAACTGTACTTCCTGCTCCCCCATGAGCACTAGCAGTATCATACAAATATACCGAAACTCCTGTAGTATCTCCTATTGCTGTTGCAACCAATGAATTAATCTTTAATACTTTACCACTTGCAGCGGCATTTGTAACAACCGTACTTATTCCTGCACCAAGAATGTCAGTGCTGATACCAGCTATCCTGGTAGTAATACCAGTGATGGTCGCTACATTTACTATATTTGGTGCAGCCATGTCCTAAAAAGTCCTCTTCTTGTTTATTTATCCAAATACCATTGCCATAGCAATAGCTTTACCAGTTGATGCTTTGGCTGCTAATTCAGTAGCCACTTCAGTTGAACCAGCACCTACCTTAATAGTTACCGATTCATAAGCAGTTAAAATACCAACCGTGGTAATACCAGCAAGGTGAACACTATCATCAGTAAATCTTGCAACACTAGCAGTACCTGCATTGTCACGAATGTCTACTGCACTACCATAGATGCGTAAATCACCACTTCCTTGATCTCTAATGTAACTATGAGCACCAGCATCATGCCATAGTTGAAGATCACCGAAAGCACCTCCTGTATTTCCGAAATGTAATTTCTTATCATCTGGGACCCGGATATTATCATGGAAAGTAGAAACACCAGCAACTTCAAATTGAGAAGCACTAGCAATTCCTAATGTAGCAATCCCAGAGACATTAATACCCTTCGAGGCACTAAAAGCACCCGAATCGTCCTTATTTACAATATCGTCTACTAATAACTGGGACATTTGTTTACACTTAGTTTAGTTATTTATAATCAATTTGAATATCGAATAACTACAATACCAGAACCACCAGAACCACCAGTTGCTCCATATCCCGAAGAACCACCACCGCCTCCACCAGTTCCATATATTGCTGCACCACCATTAGTGCCCGGATTACTACCAGAGGCACCATCACCGCCACCACCTGGTCCACCAGGTTGTTGGTTTCCACTTCCTTCACTTCCTCGCCCACCTCCACCTCCAAACAGACCAGTGGGTCCAACAGCTGACTCAAATGCCGCTTGTTCTGGTGAAGGAACTCCTGGACTTATTACAGGAGCAGGGAAGTTAGTAAATGGTTCTCCATTTCCTCCTTTTCCTTCTGTTGGTGATGTGTTACCGGCACCACCACCACCTCCAGCATTATAAGTTGGTGCGCCAGTAGCATCCTGACCCGCATTTCCATATCCAGTTGCACCATTCATCGGAGTCTGTGTTGCGGCACCACCAGGTTTACCTGGTTCATCACCACTACTACCACCAGATCCACCAGGTAATCCAGCACCTTGATATGGGTCAGATGTTGGGGGAGCATTTTGATAAACGAGTGGTTGAGTTCCACTAGATCCGCTTCTTCCTAATGGGAATGCACCACCACCACCATCAGCAGTTAGTCCAGCTGGAGAAGATGGAGGTCCAAAGTATGAATTGCCACCACTTGCACTATATGTTGCCGTTCCATTACCAGGTCCAGGTCCAGACAAAGCACCTGCTCCACCATCTCCTACAGTTACAGGATAAGTTCCTGCAGAAACGCTGAGTGCTGGATGATGAAGAACACCACCAGCACCACCACCAGCACCATGTTGAGTTGCACCTCCCCCACCTCCAGCGACCACCAATATCTCTACACTTTTAGATCCACTGCTTACTACAAAGTTATCAGAATTTGGGAATGAAAACACATGATACATGTAACCGCCACTTGGTATTTTTGTTCCACCACTAGCAGAAAAAGCTACACCCCCAACCGCTTCTAAACCAGAAGATCCCCAAACATCATAAAACACAGATGCTGGTTTACCATCTGGTCCTGTTTGTCCGCCGAGTGATCTAATTCCCATTTTTATATACTTATTATTTGATTATTTATATTTGAGTGCCATTTAATTTTTATGTTGGGTATGCTACTAAAACTATGCCCGATCCACCCGCAGCACCAGCGTAAGTATAAGGAGATCCACCGCCACCACCCCCAGTATTTACAGTTCCGGCTTCACCTACTCCATTGTAAGTTACATTAGCATCTCCACCACCACCAGCTCCACCTGTTCCACCAGTTCCTGTAGGAGATGTAGATACGCTTCCGCCTCCACCACCAGCAAGCCAGAAAGCACCACTAGGTCCAGGAGTTCCAAAAGGATTGGTAGGATCTTGGAAAGTACTAGGAGCTTGAGCACCTACACCACCGACTCCACCTACATCAGAAGATCCAGTGCCACCAACGGCACCTTTACCACCTCCCCCACCAGATGATTCAATAGGACTACCTGCTCCATTAGCACCATCATTACCCTGTCCACTCGTTCCTTCACCAGCAGTTCCGGGCCAATTACCGTTAAGTCCTCCCCCAGATCCTCCACTATTACCACTACTAAATCTAGCACCTCCCCCACCACCACCAGTAGCAGGAAATGTTGGTCCAAATGATGAAGCACCACCATCTCCTCCTGGAGAACTTCTAGGAGGAGCGTCAGGACCAGCACTACCACCATCACCCACTGTAACCGCAATTGTCTGAGGTCCATTAAGAGGAGTAGTTCCAGTTATCATACCTCCAGCACCCCCACCACCACCTTGGGTTCCACTACCACCTCCACCAGCAACTACAACATATTCTACATCACCATCCCCCGAAGCCATAATGAAGTTTCCTGGCGCAGTAAACTTATGGATAACATAAGAACCATACGTATATTTTGATCCACCAGTCGCTGATATTGGATTTGGTGGTGGAATAGCTTCCGTGGCTCTACCAGTTGCTCCAAAAAAATTAAAATAAGAGGATGCAGGATCGTTGGATTTAATGCCCATATTAAACCCCTATCTTATGGATTCGACTCTGTATCGCCGTTGACCATAAAATTAACCTCAGATCCTATACCAGATCCACCAGCATCAGGAGGTATAACTTCTACACTTAATGAATCTCTATCTGTCATCACAATAGGATAGTTAGACTCAAAGAACTGTGTCTCATTCGGTGCAATATCTACCGATAAAATTCTTTCTGCAGTAACTCCATATCCCAAAGTATTTGCATTTGCCGTATTAGGATTAATATTTAACCGAACTCGCGCTGTTCCTAATCCTGTATTGTGCATGATAACACTTCTTATGAAGGTAGTAGAAGCAATTCCTACACCACCAGCAGTCGGAGTAACTCCAACAGTCAAAATCCCCGCAGTAGCAACTCCGGTTATAGATGTAATATCTAATAGTTGTGTCTTGAGAAGGGCCATAATTTGTTTTTTAGTTATTTATTAAATGAATAAGCAAGCTGTAATATCTAAAACAGCACCACCAGATGATGATACTCCTTCCAGATTAGAACCATCACCATAGAAAGATGTAGCACTTACAATACCAGCAGATGCATACATTGTAATAGCAGAACCAACATTAGTATCACCTAATGTGGTAATTCCACTCTTAACAAAAATTCCAGTAGCATTAATAGTAACACCAGAACCAACTACTAAGGTTTCACCATTAAAAGTAAGATTAGCACTATCTTCTAATTCACCAGCAGTACCAGCAGTAACTACTCTATTACTTGTTAAGTCTGATACAGCAGCACTGGTAACATTAAGAGTAGAAGCAGTTATAATACCTGTTCTACCAAATATTGCATTACCATCGGTTGCAAATGTAATCGCAACACCAGCACCTGATCCCTCAGTACTTCCAACATTCAGTCCTGATCTGTAAGTAGCCAGACCAAGTACATCCTGATTGGTTAAATTTTCATAAGTAAGAGTTCCACCGACTGTTACATTACCTGTTACTGCCAAATCACTGGTAATTGTACCAAAACCAGCAGTTAAATTATTAACAGTAACATCAGGAGTTCCAGTTAAATTATATGAAGTTGTTGCCCAAGAAACAGAAGAACCTGCACCAAGAGTCGTAACTCCACTAATATTTACATTTCCAGAGACTGTTAGATCATTTCCAACTGTAAAATTACCAGTAGCATTGGTTACATTAGCCGCATTAAATGCTTTATATGCAACAAATTCTAAAACATCTCCACTAACTGCATAAGTTGTCAATCCAACAGTGGATCCATCAGTAGCAGTATAGTCATTTGCTTCAATTAATCTTACACCATTAAAATAGGCATCAAGATATCCAACGGTATAACCCGAAGAAAAGGTGAAATTAGTCTGAATCCCAGTGGGTTCAAACGACTGTCTAGCGATAACTACCGAAGAATCACCCGGTGCTCTTCCTATATAACCGTTTCTATCTGCCATTAGCTAACTCCCTTCAGGATTCCCAAAGAAACATCTACCGCATCATTAGCATCACAATAAACTCTCAGTTCATCGGATGTTTCTAATACAGTCTTTCCTGCATCACTAATAACAAAAGAACTTCCATTCGGAACAGGAATCTTACTTGCAAGAGCAACCGATCCTCCTGTAGTTGTAACACCTACACTTTGATCAAATATCTCAACAGTCAAATTAACAGAATTTTCTGTATTGTTAGCAAAAGTTCCACCAATTAAAATACTCTTATCTGCTGCTGTAAATGCCGTTGTCATTCCAAGGAATTTAACTGTTTGAGTAGTCGAAGATGAAGTATTAGTAGAAGTCAGATCAGTATATATTGTTGTTCCATCAATCTGTTGAACTTTGGTTCCCGCAAGGAAATTGCTATTGTCAACTAGGTCAGAAACCGCAATTCCAGTATTTGCCGAGACAGTAATAGAAGTACTAATAGCACCCACCGTACAGCTATCATAGGAAGTCATTATTCCTGCTGCTCTTGTTAATGAATTTACGAACGATTCTGCCATTGTTCTTTACGTGTTATGAGTATTTATTAAGGGTTAACCGCCAAGAGCGAGTACCATTCCAAGTGAAGCACCTGGAGTGACTGTTGCAGTAGCAACACCGCTAGATGTAATAACGTCCCAAGCCGTTCCATTACTGGAAGCGAAATTAATTATAGTTGCACCACCACCAACGAATGTTCCTTCAGAAGAAACACCAATAGCAGCAGTAATTCCAGTGGTAACACCTGTAGCACCGGAAATATCACCATAGATATAATTTGCAGTAACAATACCAGCATTTAAAATATTAGTATTATTAGGATCTGCTGCTATTGCAGGATTGGTAGTTCCAACTCCAACATTAGCACCAAAATAAGATAAACCTTCAAAAGTAGAAAGTCCAGAAATATTAATATTTCTACCACTTACTTCATCATAGACAATATCACCGACAACATTTAAGTTACCATCAACATATACATCACTAGAAAATGTACCAATACCCGTAAAGGTAGATACTCCAGTAACTAATAAATCTTTAGTTGTTGCAGCAGCAGAAACTCCAAGAGTTGCAATCGTAGCAATCCCTGTAATATCAAGATTTCTACCTACAACTTCATCATAGACAATATCACCGACAACATTTAAGTTACCATCAATGTAAACATCATCTCTAAATGTAGCAACACCAACAAAAGTAGAATAGCCAGCAACAGCAATATCGGTCCTAAAACCAACACCACTTTCAAAAGTAGAGACTCCTACAAAAGTAGAAAGTCCTGAGATATAAAGGTTTCTACCAGTTACCTCATCATAAACAATATCACCACCAACATCTAAGTTGCCAGTGATTTCTGCATCCCCTAAAACGTACAAAACCGTAGTTCCAGTAGTAGCACCACTAGAAGTACGGACATCTAACGCATATACAGGATTTGTGGTTCCAACACCAACAAATCCTCCCTGCTCAAGAACAGAAAGGACAGTTCCACCAGTACCAACTCTTAATTGGTCCTTGATGGTAGTAATTCCAGCAGAATAGATGTTTGTTACACCAATTCCACCTACAACTTCGAGAGTATATGAAGGTATAGTAGATCCAATACCAACATTTTTGGTAGTTGCATCTGCTACGATAAGGTCAGAATTGACCTCTAGCCCATTTTTGACTACAAAATTCTTATTTACAGCCATTCGGGTTCACTCTCCCCCGCAAGTTTAATTAATCTTTATCTATTTATCAACTTTGGAGTCTAAGCACTACTTTTGCATCCCCAGTACTTCCACCTTGTTGAGTAGCAACAACAGTAGCGGTTCCATCAGAATAACCTGATCCTCCACCACCGCCACCACCAGCGGTTTGTCCGGGATCACCATCTCCACCACGAGCACCATTACCTCCAATACCCCCTACAGTGGTAATAGCATTTCCCGCAGTTTGCATGATATTATATCCTGCTTTAAATCCTCTGGAAATAGAATCAGTAGTATTAGTGACTATTGTTCCATCACTTAATCTAAATTTACTACTGGAAGTTACATTATCACATGCACCTATTCCTTGCTGTCTCCAATAAATTCCCTTAGTACATTTAATTGTAAGTCCTCCAGTATTACCACTAGCTTGAGTATCGCCAGGATATACGGTTGGTGCCGAATAACTAGATCCAAAAGTTCCCCCACCACCCATAGATCCTGCGGATATAAATCCACCTCCTTGTCCACCGCCCCCATCACCTCTATCTCCATTTATATTCACTCCTCCTCCACCACCACCATCTCCTGCTGCACCAGCTTTGCCTCCTTGACCCACACATGCCATTAAAATTCCTCTTCTATACACAAAAGGTGCATTTACAGAAGAAACCAGTCCTGCAATAACATACTCTTGATTCTGTTCTAATGTAAATCTAATACGAGAATATCCTCCTTCCCCACCACTATAAGATCCAGAATCCGTACCCTTTCCACCATAAAGATCCATTTCTACATCAATATCTTTATTGGGAGAATAAAGGATATAAAACTGATTTAATCCATTATTATCAGCATCCGTTCCTTCTACATTAAATGTATATTCTCCATTATTCAAATCAATATCACTTAAACTAGCAGTAGCAGTATTACCGACTGCTTCTATCTTTAGTTCATTAGCCGTTGCAGTTGAGACAAACACCGCCGTCACTTCATCTGTCATTAAATAAGAATTACTTGCTGTTGCCGAAGAAATCTTACATTGAGCAGTTTGAATACCAACCGTATCACATGCAACTTTAAGAGTTTTAGTCGTGGATCCAGAAATAGATGTTTTTCTAGTAGTTGTTACTGCTGTTGAGGTATATCCTGTATATTTAATATTTACATATCCATTACCCGGATTATTCCATTGAGAAAGAAGACTAGTTATCTTCGTAGTATCCCAACGACTACCACCAGGTGACCCAGCTCTACCCCCATGAGAATTATCTTGACCAGAGGCACCCCCAGAACCGCCGGGTGCTCCACCACCTCCGCCACCGCCTCCGCCGCCGTCACCAGATTTAGTTTCTCCCTCATTACCATTACTAGAATCAAAAGGTCCATTATTGGAAGAAAAATTAGATGCCTCTGATGCAGAGTCACCTGCTCGATTATGAGAACCTCCACCACCTCCTCCTCCACCACCAGCGACAATAAATCTTCCAGGAGTATTTTCTATATACGAAGCAGCACCTCCACCGCCCCCGCCACCGGACCAACCAGATTGACCAGCTCCACCACCTTGTCCACCATGACCATCATTTGAAGTATTAGATAAAGATCCTCCTGCCCCATAAGCATTCCGATTACCACTACTTCCACCATTTCCAGTAAAACCAACATAGATAGAAACGTTTTTACCCAACCAACCAGGTCCAGGAAGAGAAAATCTACCTGCTTTACCAGCAGCACCTGATCCACCAGGTCCTCCACCATCATATCCACCTCCTGCACCCGCAGCGGCGGCAACAGTTATTTCTAAATTATCAATCTGAACACTAGGAAATGTATGCGACGATTCAGAAGTAGTATAAGTATTGTTTATTGGTCCAGATACAGTCGTCCCCGTAGTGGTAGTTGTAGTTCTTACTTCATCAGTAGCTGCTTCTCCATCAATAAACCATTGATATGTTAAATCATCAGTAAAATAACTATCACTCAAATTAGCATTTACTGTAAAGGAAATAAATTTACCTGTATCATAAGTTCCAGTAGTAGAATTAATAAGTGTAGTTTGATTGGCAGGTTGAGCAACAATTTCAATTAAAGGATCAACCGTAACTGTACCTACCCCAGAATTAAAAGGTTCATTAAGTGCATTTCCAGTTGTATAAGTGGAAGTAGTACCATCATAAGGAGGAACATAATCTGCCTCTAAATAAAATTTCCTTTGATTATCGGTAGGGGTAATTAAATTAGTTAAAGTAAGAGTAGTAGTTGCAGTTCCCGTTACATAAGTACTATCTGATAATGCACCCACTCCTTGTTCATGCCAACGATAAGTAACATATCCATCATTATTAGCACTATTAGGAAAAGTAACTGTCGCAATACCTATTAAATCAACACTTCCTCCACCAGTAGAATTAATACCAACTCCCGTAGACCCTACACCCGTAGGTTCAGTTGTAAATGATAGAATTGGACCATTAAGATCCAAATCTACCGTTTTATCATCGAATATTTTCATTAGGAGAAGTTCTGACCGCCGATTATACCGTACATACCGACAGAAGTAATATTCGTTCCATCAAATAACTTGAAGGAGTAAATATCTGTCTTGTCTGCTGTTGTAGTCACGATAGGAACAACACCAGAAGGCCAATAAACATCAATAGTATTACCACCACTATCTTTAAAGGTATCAATACCTACTGAGCGACTCCCCGTACTATCCTGAGTCATTCTAATAGTGAATGTTGAAGACTCACTTGGAATATTAATCAAAGTGAATGAATCAATCGTATCAGTAGCAGTACAAATAAAGCTTTGTGCCTGTGATAAATCAACTGTTACTACATTAGAAGCAATCGTCAGAATACCAACATTCTCAGAATAGGACTTAAACCTAGCATGTGCTTGTACATCTAATGCGGCTTCTGGTTTAGTGGTTCCTATACCAACGGATCCAATTCCAGTAATGACACATACCTGAGTACCTGCACTACCAACCTGCACAGATCCTAATGGATTTGTGGTTCCAACACCAACAGAAGATGCTTGAATAACACCAGAAGAAACATTTTCTAAACTGTATGCACCAGTTGCCGTTAATGCACCACTAACAAACGTATTATTAGTAGTAACTATTCCAATAAATTGGGAAGGACCATTTACATAAAGACTAGTAGTATCAGTACCAGAAGCACCAACTGTTAAAAGATACTCAGGAGCCGAAGTTCCTATACCAACAGATCCACCATATCCAATATTAGTATTATAAGTAATGGATGAACCACCTGATACCACATTAGTCCAACCAGAAGAAGGAGCATTAATATCAGTCAATCCAGAACCATCACCACTAAATCCAGTAGCAGTTATATATCCAATAACATTTGTACCACCTACTACATGTAATGCATATTGATTAGCAGTTGTACCAATACCAACCCCATTACTATCAACAGAGAATAAGGAAGATCCCGATCCAACTTGAAGTTGTGCTTCATTTGGTGTAGTAGTTCCTATACCAACCTGATCAAATATTCCAATGAAAGTAGTGCCAGAAATACTTACATTTCCAAATCTACGCCATTCATTATTAGAACTATAAACCCAACCTAAGTATCCACCATCCGATGGATCAGAATAATAGGTTATATCACCAGGGTTTCCAGATAGAGAAGGTAAAGTATCCGAAAGATCATGCTTTCTGGAAACTGTCTGATCTCCTTGTAGATAATAAGACTGTGCTTCAATACCCTTATCAGAGTTAGAAGTCAGTTTATTATTAACAAT
>CEUO01094877.1_pt1 | contig 11221 bp, 5 predicted proteins | sample 531391 | NCBI WGS metagenome assembly CEUO01 (sample SAMEA2622799, study PRJEB7988) | marine metagenome | isolation source: saline water (ENVO:00002010), including
GTTCTTTGGACAAATAATATTTCAGATCCTTTTGAGCAGTTAAACGTAGGAGATAGAATTAGAATTTTAGAAATCTCATGACCGAAGCCATAACTGCAAATGTGTTTATCACCAAATCCTTGACTGCAATAGATAAGTTATTCTTTGCAGATCATAGATTAGAAAAATACAAGGAAAGTCTAGGGAAGCTATCTGAGGAAGAGTTTAATCAATCCTTTATTGCCAGTCCCATGAACAATGATGGGCTGATGTATTTTGAATACAATTTTCAAGTAAATGGCAATGCAGACCAAGGGAAAGGCGTCGCAGTTACCATGAGACTTGCGGAGACATCCAAACTTCTTGAAATGTTTTTACTAGAAAACGATCCTCTTTCAAGAATCTTATCAGAAAGGCAACAAAAACTAGAAGATCAATCTAAAGCTCCCAAAGATAGCAACATTGTCAGAAACCCTTTTGAGGAAGTAAACTTTGCACAAAAACTTAGGAGGTCTTCTCGATATTATCTGGCCTTTGGGACTTCAGACAATGTGCAAGATTGGTCGGGTCCTTATTCAATGCAACTAGCTGGAGCTACGTTGAGTAACGATTCTAACAATGTTAGAGTTATTGAGGTTACGTTTGTTCCCCAATTAGAAAGTTTTAAAAGCTATTCCCCTAAGTTAGGAACTCTATTGGGTTACAACGATAATCTTCAGAACTTAAGCCAGTTTGTTATTGATGATCAAAAACAAGTATGCTCTAGCAAGTCGATAAAGAAGGAGTGTTTAAATAAAACTTTTAATTTGGATGTAGAAATCCGTGAATTACTTAAAGGATACATAGGCACTTTCACAAATAACAGAAATAACGTGGTTCTTGCATTTCCTCAAAGTTTTGGAGATATAAGTCTCGAAGCAGGTCCTATACAAACAAGAAATCTTTTGAACGCAAGCGAATTAACTGGGTTCGGCAGAGATCTATTACGGACCTCGACAAATCCAAGATTTGATGAGATCGACTCCCTTGATAGCTCCGTTGAAAGTATAGCCGACAACATGAGACAGCGCGGTATGGTATCCACGGTAAAAAACAAAGGACATAATTTTAAAATTCGTGAAAGTGTTTTTAAAGATTTTGAAGACTTCAAAAGAACAGGGATTAACGTAAGTATATTAGAAAGGTATGGTGGACCAAAATCAGAGCAAGCAAAGCTTGATTACCTTACGCAGCAAGGTTTAGCAGCAAATTTAAAACAGGGAGTAGCCGCTGGACAGCTTCCAAGCAAGAATCAAAGAGCCATTGAGCGTGCCGTGGCTGATTCTCTCCTTAGAGAAACATATGTTGAGGAAAGAACAATTGCATTTAATGGTGAAAAGCTTAAGGTTCAAAATGATACTCAAAAAAAGCTTGAGCTAATAGAGGCTGAAATAAATGAATTTCAAAACTTTATAAACATCACTCCTGATACCACACTCACCACTCTGTTTCAAACTCAGGCAGACCCGTCTCCTGCTAGTCAAATCTCTGTAGCCTTTGTTCGTTCATTCAGAAGGGATGGACAAGCTATATTAACTGCTGGCTTTGATCCTCAAACTTTATCACAAGGCTTGCAAACTCCTGGGATTACCCCATCTCAACGAGCCGCGTATATCATATTCTACGAGCTTGGCATTAGAACGCTAATGGAAGAAGCTAATAAGAATAATCAAGATCTAAGAAATGCAGTTGTAAACGCCCAAGCTGAAAGAGAGAATAAAAGAATTGATACTGCTTACGAAAATGATTTGAAACTCGGAAGTCCCGCCGAGAGGAAATGGTTTGCTGAAAATTCATATAGGCTTACGTCTGATAGAGAATCTTCTGCACCTCAATTACAAATTGAAAAAAATCCCATTAATGATCTAGAAAATCAACTCGCTGCGGAGGTCGCCGTTCAAGAGGGAAGCGAACGAACTATATCTAAAAAGATCGATAGGTTGTTTGAACAAAACGTTGCAGCAAAGTGGGAACTAGTTAGTGAATCTAAGCGTGCTCTCGCCAAGATATTAGAAGATGAGTTAGGGTTTAAGCTTTCGATTGATCAGAGTAACGGAACTCCTCAAAACGTCTATAACGGATTCTCTCCTTTAGTTTCTCCTTTGATAAAATTTGCATCGGAAATAAAAGATAGAGGTGATGGTAATATTAAGACTTCTTATTTTGATTTCTATGAGGAGACGGACATGAGAATTCTTAAATTATGGGCTGAACATGGCATAATATCAAATCCCAAACAGCCCGCTTATGTTTTCGGAGACATGCATGAAATTGCAAAGACTCTGTATCTTGAAGATGGAGAACCTCAGGATCAAACTGTAAACACCTTGTTTGGGTATGATGATCTTGTTGCAGGTAACGAAGGGATTCCTTATGAGGTAAAAAAGGGATATGACCTTCCCCGGTATAGGGTAACAGGTAAGTCCACCGATCTTATTTCCGAGACAAGGGTGCCACAAGTTGCCATAGCACCTACTAATTCACCACTTAAAAGATCTAGAGATGCAGCCGCTGAAAGTGCTAAAATCGCATATCAAAATTATAAGAATAAATTCATGGCAGCATTTCCCTCAGACGACACAGAGATATCTTTAAGGCATAATATGACTAACCCGAACGTTACAAGCCTGTCCTATCGTCTTGATAATTATATTGTTGCTTTAATGAACATGCCTGCCAGACCTAGCATTGACAAGGGAGCCATGGGCACTACTAGACTAAGGCTAGCAAAAGATCAAGCTGGTCAAGTTCTAAGCAAGCCTATTCAAGAACAACTTGCAAAGTATGCTGCAACATTAGATGCAAACACTGACTCTATAACGTTTCAATCTAATTTATTAGATAATAGTGAAGAAAGTGTTTCAATGGCTTTAGCCATAGCTCAAGACGTAAACCTTGGAAGTCCTGATTTTGCAAGGAACAATAAAATAATTGATTTGTTCGCCGTCTTATATTTTTATCAATTTTTCGACACCATAACTAACACACAAGGCACGTCGGAATTGAGGATGGAAAGAAATCCAAATCGAGAAGATACTTTTAATCAATATTATCAATCTTATCTGGATCAAACCATGAAGCTTCTGATAAACTGCACAGCCAGGACTCTTCCTATTTTTGATAAAAAACTATATTTAGATAGGGTTTGTCATTTAAATGGAATGACTGGTGGCATCATCGGTACCTCTGAAAAATTCAAAAGAAAAGCCCCTTACAATGGTGCCTATCGTATTAGAGGGTATCGACATGTAATATCTCCTCAAGATATATACTCAGAGTTTGATTTATACAGAGAAGGATTTACGGAGAAAACAGATGAGTCTGGCGCTACCGTAAAAGATTTCTTGTGCAAAACACTTAACGCTGCCCTTAAGAAAGATGATTTAGGCAGAGACTTTGCGGATAAAAGATTTAATCAGTTTCCAGTCCCATCCGACGAGGTGCTCATTCGAGCACGGGAACTCAGGGCGCGGAGTGACGGGGCGCTCCGCGTCCTGGGAATGGACGAGAATGTTGTTGCTGCGCGTCAGTTAGCTGATGAGATGAGAAAAAGAATTAAGAAAGCATTAAAAACAATGGGGTGTGAAGATGCTTAAAATAGTAAAAGGATTTGTAACTGCTAATCAAAACTCTAATGGCGATGGAAGGTTTAAAGCTTTAATAGAAGACGTATCTGATGATCCAGTAGATGTAATTTACACATCCCCTGGCTACAGGTTAAACGGTGGAGGGTTTTTCTTCATCCCTGAGGAAGGTGATGTAATCCTAGCCTGTGTGGATACAGCCACTAAAGAGATTTATTACCATTCTACAATTGTAGATGCCAAAATCAAGGATATTAAATCCAAGCGCGTCCCAAATTTTACAGAGGTTCCAGATCCCGATACTTACAGCCCTGTTGGTAAGCCTGTCAAAGTAAAGTATGAAAATCAAGTAGGCGCTGGTTTGTGTATAACTAGTAATTATACATCTTTTGATAATTTAGAAGAAGGGGGTGAAGGTGGTCAAGTAGCTCCCATCCTCATTGATTCAGTATCTTTAAAAAGTCCTCTTAAGAAGAAAATAAGCTTAGATGACTCACCTCAAGTGGACTTGATTTCTATCAAGAATCAACATAAAGATGGCATTATAATTACAGGAGATAGCACAAATACTTTTCCCGCTCAGATGGTACAAGTTAAGTCTAGCGGCCCTCACAACTATACTTGTATGCAATCTCACATGGACATACGAGTTGTTGAGGGGACTGATATTACCATCGAAAACAACTCAACTGGCAAGATGGGCCAGACTCCTTCAGAGGATCAATGGCCTAATGGCTCTGAGCAACAGCCCCCTAAAAGATGGGGAGGTATTTATCTCAGAAGTGAGAACGGAGACCTCTCTGTGGCCTCTCACGCTTTGGATGGTAGAATCTTCATCACCACGCAAAATTCTCAAATACAAATACAAGAGGGCGAGGATGAGGGCATAAGTGATATTGTTATTAAGACCAATGGTAAAATTAGCATGGAAGGAGAACAAGGGATTGATCTTAGATCAACCGGCTCAATTAGAATTGAAGCTGGTGAGGATGTAGATATTCAAGCTGGCGGTCAATTTAAATCCACTTCTACGGGGCAAGCCTCTATATCTAGTGGAGAGGGTCAAGTTGCTATTGATGGTTCAGAGATTCATCTTAATTCAGGCAATTCGACACCTGCTAACTTTGCTACCATAATAGAACCTTTATTAAACGATTATAGTGACTAATGGCAAAATTTGATTTACAAACTTCCGAAGCTTTAAGGATTGCAACTTCCATAGGCCAAGGCCAAGATATTCTAGGGGCATTGGATGTTGAATACGGAATTCCTTCCTGCGTAATGAACTTAGGTAGTGATCTGCTATCGCTTCTACCCACTAACGTGTTAGGAGGTATTAGAAATAATATGTCCATAGGTAGAAATGCCGCTGATGCTGTAACTAAAGCTTTATCTCAAAAACTGAGAAACTTAACTGGCATCATTGAGTTTGACACAGATCAGGGAGTATTCAGATTTGTTTCTGACGCATCTCAATATGGTCAAGAAGTAGGAGGGCTTGCTGGTGACATCGCGGGTTTCGTTGGCCTAGCTCAACAAGCCATTGCTTTTGGAAGTAGGCTATACTCCAACGTTGAGGCTGGAGTTGCTAGCATAAATGAACTCATAGACTGTGTGGGTGACTACGCAAGCTTTCTAAAAAACTCAGCGGGCGAGTCTGGCGATGCTCGCGCAGATCAAGCAAGAGGAAACCCAGAGGCATTCGCCAATCTCATAAAAAATGAGTATGGTCCACAAATAGAGGCGAGTAACAACGCCAAAAAATTCATTGAAAAAGCAAATAAAACTATAAGTGACATTGATAAGATTATTACTGATAGAGTTCAAAACCCTAATTTAATTCCTAGATTAGCAGAGGTTGCAAGTCCTTCTGCAACTGGAAGTGTATTCAGACTTAATGCAGGACCTCCCGAGTCTAAGTCTGGACAATTTTTACTTTCTGTAGATGGTTTGTATTTTGACTCACAGACTAGTGGTATTGGTCCGGCGCTAATAGAACTTGATACTAGATCAAAGAGCAAAGATCCTTCTTTGGATTGGACTTTTGAGTTCGAGCCCAATCTTGGAGGTAAGGGAGTTCCTGTAAACGAAGAACAACTTGATGCTTATTTTGAAACCATTTTTGATCCAAACAACGTCGATGATTCTTTATTTATGGAAAATTATTACAATGAAGACAATACCGTTGTTAACATCTTAGGACAGAGAAATAGAAAAATATTTGATGTATCCGCTGAAATACAAGAGCATATAGACGGAGGTTCTTCAGAAGTCATTATAAACAATCTTAAACAAGTAATGTTTGCAGAGTCTAATAACTTTATTAGACAACTCAATAAGAGGAAAAAACAAATAGAACTTGCTGTAAAGATGCCTCAAATTTATGGGAAAGGAATTCTGTTTCAACCTGGGGAAGTACCTATCAACGATTTCTCTTACTTAGCAGGAATAAATTACTCATTAGATCTCCAAACTCAAAGAAAAATAATAATACGTCAAGATGAAGTTCAAGGAGTTGTATTACCCCTAGAAACAAAATTCTCTCAATTAATAGAAAGACAAGAAGACATTACACTCAGCCATTTGCTTATTAATGCAATACCAGATGGGGTTGTAATAGACAGCGCGGGCGCCTCAGCTTCAATATCAGCCTCGATTGCAGCTACACCCTCTCTTGTTGAGGATGATATCTTTGGACTTTATAATTATTTAACTCTAGAATCTACAGTGCCTTCAGGAACTGAATATAAGCTGAGAAATAGCACATCAAAGGGTGTGGAGTATAACGCTCAACTAGTTGGTGATACCAATGAGATACTAGATAAAGGTTTAGGCATAGCTCATTTGAAGGGAGTTTGTAGGACAAGTGAGGCAGGCCTTGTTTCAGGCAATGGAACTTTTGCAAAATTACCTCCTCAACAAGAGTTCCAAGATCTTTTATTCAGCAAAACAGGTGCTACTTTTGAGACCTGGGTTCATGTTCCAGGTTTATCGTCCACTGATCTATACAATCAAACACCAGATGTTTCAGGTCTATATCGATTAATATTGGCTAATGAGAATACTGGTTTGGATACAACTAAGACGCAACAATCAGACATTTTAAATATGTCTTTTGATAACGGGGCTGGAATTACCCGAGGAATGATATTAGGATTTAGTCGAGACCGTAGATTCACACGTTCCGATTTGCCTAGCAATTTGGAGGCTGATAATCCTGTTGAGGCAGTTTCTCTAGTAATGGCTCCGACTCAATCATTTAATTCTTCTAGTGCTGGGTTCATCTCTAATAAACTAGAAATAAATTCTTGTGAATCAGCTTCTTCGTTTGCTGGACTAGTAATTCCAGTTTCTAGCACGTTTAACGGTGCAACTCTATCTTCTTGCGAGGACGAGTTCTGTCAGTTATCTATCACGTTAAATCCTGTTAGAGACGAGATCAATGTTTACCTCGACGGAGTAAACCTAGTTACCTCCAGCTATCAAGGTGTGTTTGGGGTTGATCCTAGAGAACAAAGGCCGATGATCCCGTCTATACCGCCGTCAAACGCATTCGAGTACAACATTACTAGAATATCAGATGCCTCATTAGAGGATTACAGACACGGTCCTAAGAGAGACGAATACTTCACCCCTTGGATACTAGGAGGTGGATATACGGATGGCAATCCTGAAGGAGGCTTCATGGGTGGTATCTATGGAGGTAAAGTCAGTGGTCTTAACGGATATCTGGGATGCACTAGATTTTACTCAAAGCCTCTTACTAATGCAGAAGTGCTAAATAACTATAACGCAACGCAAAGTTTCTTTAAAAATATTAAGTTATAGCCATGACAATACCAGATCAAACCGACATTTATGGAAAAACCTTATCCGTAAAATCAGAAAGAGAGGTTACTTTAAAAGAACCTTTCGTCAAAGGATTTATTTACCCTCTAAAGCCTGCTCCAGGCAACGGTATATTTTCAAAAGCTAGCGGTTTGAATTTAATTAAAACTATGCTTAAATCTTTCATCAGAACTAACAGAGGTGAAAGGTTCATGCTCCCAGATTATGGCGCTGATCTTCAGAAGTATTTAATGGAGCCTCTTGATCAAACCACCTTTACTTTGATTAAAGATGAAATTGAATCTTCTGTCCGTAAATATTTACAGCCACTTAAAATAGGTAAATTGCAAGTATTTGAAACCAAGAGTGGAGCCATATTAGTAAAGCTTTTTGTTGGTCTTAAGGATTCGGAAGCTGTTAATTTCAATGTAGAGGTTAGAGTATAATGGTATTTGATGGGACAGTAAAATCTGATTTTTTAAAATTTATTCCTTCAGAACTACAGAATAAAGATAGACTGATAGACTTTTCTGCTTCAGACTTCATTACTTTACGTCAAAGTTTAATAGATTATACAAAGGCTAATTTTCCTTTGGATTATAATAACTTTGATGAGTCTGACTTTGGCATGCTTTTGATTGAATTAATGGCTGCTGTAGGGCACATTCAATCCCACAAATCTGATTATCTGGCTAATGAAAATTTCTTAAGGACCGCTAGAGAGAGGTCCAGCGTCAAGAAATTAATGGAGCTAATTGGTATTAGAATGAAGGGTCCGATTTCAGCCGCTGCTAACGCATCATTAAGTTTTGAAGCGACTGACTCTGGCGCAAGTTCGTTAACCTTGGATCCTAGTCAAAGAGTAATAACTGTTACATCTCCTCAGGATGGAGGTTCTTTAACCTACACTATCTATAAGGTTAATTTCAATGGTAGTATCGATTTGGAATCTAACACTGAGTCCCTAGAATTTGTATTTGACGCCACCACAAATCCTGTAATTACCAGTGCAATACTATTGGAAGGTGCTTTAGTTGTGGAGACAGGAACTTTCACTGGTCCTGATTCTATTAAATCAATTAGACTTTCTCAATCTCCTTTCGTTGAAAAAAGTGCTCAAGTTTTCATTGATGGTAACGAAACTACCAATGGTGTATACCTAGAAGAAGATAATATTTATTTTGCATCAGGACCCACTGATAAAGTATTTCAGGTCCTCACAGATGATAATTTTGGAGCTACCTTAATATTTGGCGATAATACCATTGGTCAAGCTCCTGCGGCTGGTGATTCTTACACAGTTACTTATCGAGTCGGAGGAGGCTCCAGGGGTAATATTTCAGAAAGTTTTATAAACGCCCAAATTAACGGGACTGCAAGAATAGCTAACGAATTTGCCACCCCAGTACAGGCTACTGTTACGGTTGAAAACACCTCACAAGGAACTGGCGGTGCTGAGGCTGAAAGTATAGCTAAAGTAAAAAGATACGCTCCTCTAAAATTCAGATCTCAAAATAGATTGGTTACTCTGAATGATTACAGGGCTTTCACGAACACCTTTACCTCAAATTACGGTTCAACTGGTAAGGCCACTGTCGCAACTCAGAAGGCATTTGCATCTGTTAATAATATTCAAGTTTATGTGCTGGAGAAAGCTAGTAATACCCAACTGAGGCAGGCTACTCAAGAATTTAAAAGACAGCTTATAGAGGAGATTAACGAACAAAAAATGGTAACTGATTCTCCGGTTATCGTTGACGGTCTAATCAGGACTATACCCTCGCTGAATCTAACTATTAAGCTAGATAGAAAGTTTAAAGGTCAAAAAAATGTTTTAATTGCTAGAGCTAATTCTATTATTTTAGATTATTTTAATGTGGATAATCTAGAGTTTGGACAGTCTTTTTCTCCTTCAGATTTAATTAGAGAATTACTAGAGGAACCTCAAATTAGATTTGCAACTGTGGATAACATTTCTAACAATATAGACATTGAGTTTAATGAGATAATACAACTCAATAACTTCACTGTAACTGCTGAATTAATCTAATGACCTCCGGCAAAAATTATTTAACAAATCAAAAGTATTTTAAGCCTAATTACTATGAGGCTTTGAAATTCATCATACCTCGGTATCTTACTGATGATGATATTGATAATTTTGGAGAAAGTGTAGACCTCAAGGATCAAGTTCTTAATTCTAACATATCCTTAGCTGACGACTTTAGCACAATAATTAATGTTAGCTCTATTGAGGACACGATATACAGCAGCGTAAACACCGTTAGTGGTATATCTGATTATTTTGTAAAACAAAATAAGCTAACCAATATCACAACTCAATCTTTTAATAAAGATATACTTGATCCATTAGGTTTTTCTATTAATGAATTTGAAACTAGTAGTGCTTTTGCAGATTATATTTCAGGAACGTTATTACCAAGTATTGTACTAAACGATCCGAGCGCAGTTTTTGTGCAAGATCATACACCCTCAGACACTCATAATTATCTAATTGATAAGATGTCTTGGTTGTATTTCCTTAACACTCCATCTCCAAAGGGAAGCTACGAGCCCTCTACCACTGTAACTGAAACTATAGTAAACAAACTTTACGTAGGGGATACTGTTGAAACTGTTGACGGTATTAAAATGCTCATGGATTTGGTTTGGAGAGACGGGCACCCAGAATACTATCCTGAGGTATTTCAAACTTCAACCACAACTTTTACAAGCGGAACTCAACAGTTAGATAAATTAAAAACTTGGATTGATGTTATTTACTCTCCTTTACAAGCAGATTCAGCGGACTTCACTGTTAGAGACAGATTTGAGTTATACATTCAAAGCAATTTATTGTCCGAAACAGATATACCTGATGGACCCTTTACCAGATTTTTAAGAGCATTATCCTTTTTTGTTCAAGACATTAACGATACTTCAGTAAGACTAGGAGATTTGCACAGTATTTCTGATTGTCCTGAAGAATTTTTACCTCTCCTAGCTGAATTGATTGGTTGGGATTTATTTGGCAGTGATCCTGATAGATGGAGGTTGCAACTTGTAAACGCTGTTGATATTTACAAATCGGTTGGGACGGCTAAATCTATTCAGCTTGCAGTAAATGGCATTCTTCCCAAGGATCAGTTTAACATTGAAACAACTGTAACCGAACTTCATGAGTCCTATGTCCCTTTCTTAATATATTATGGGTTAGCGACTGAGTCCAGGTACTTTAAAACATTCAAGGATTGGACAGAAACCTTAGCCTTTGAGTTAGGTGTTTCAGCTTTCAATCCAATTAGCTTAGATGAAAATATAAAGCTTGTCGTTGATAAAATTTTATTAGAAACATATGAAGAGTTTGAAGAAACGTTAGGCCCTATTCCTAACTACGAGAAAGGTTTTAATTACAGAGGCCGTATTCACCCAGTCCCTCCTTTTGAAGAGTATCCTTATTATATAAACTTTGAGCTAAATAGTGAAATAATTAGCTTTATAAAAGATAGGTTGGTTTGTTTTGGCTGTTCGGAATTGTTCGCTGAACAGTTTGAGACTTACCTTATTGATAATGCTTTAAATACAGATGACGAGCCGAGAACGTCAAGTTTCCTTTTATTTACTTCAGGATATAACGATCCGCCTAACTTATCAAGCCTAATAGCTAGTGGTAATACAGAAAAATTTGAATACGCTTCTTTATGGTCGGGTAAGTCATCTCACTTCAAGGTTAAGTATGACGCCAGTTCTTTTGATTTTACAGACGATAGTATAGATAGCTCTGCTACCGG
>CEUO01018662.1_pt1 | contig 11220 bp, 7 predicted proteins | sample 531391 | NCBI WGS metagenome assembly CEUO01 (sample SAMEA2622799, study PRJEB7988) | marine metagenome | isolation source: saline water (ENVO:00002010), including
CCCTAAGAATAGAGAAAACGTAGAAGCATTTAAAGAGTTTGTAGTGAATGCTGTACCTGTCATACTCAAAGGTATACTTGCAATCATTGGTCTTGGTATAGGATTAGAGGTATTAAAGTTTGTTAAACTAATAGCACTTGGTAGTGCTCAGTTATTAACAGGGTTGATTGGGTTGTCCAAAAGAATTGCGTTGTGGGCAGCATCTAACCCTTGGATTGCTGGAGCGATAGGTCTTGGTCTAGTTACCTATGGCATAGGTAAGATGTTGGGTAAGGATAAGGTGAGTGAAAATTTAGCAGAAGAGAAACAAACAAAAATGAATGCCCTTGTAGAAGAGGGAATGGATCCTGGTTCGGCAGAAGTATTAGCAGATTCAACAAGATTACCAGATGCTGGTGGAGGTGGAAGTGTTAATAATATGAGGACTGCCACTGATATGCTTCAATTAAGAAACGATCCTTTAGGTGGTGGGTTCAGTAGATTTAATGAAGGTGGTTTTGTATCAGGCCCTGAAGGAGTAGACCGAGTTCCTGCAAAACTAACTGCTGGTGAGTTTGTAATGAGTAAGGGTGCTGTGCAAGAGTATGGTGCTGACACTCTTGCTAATATGAACTCTGCTGCTGGTGGAACTAATAGACCTAAAGGAAATGGGTTTGAAGGTGGTGGTCTTGTAGGAAATTTAAATACAATGACCAAATCTAAAGGACCAAGTGAAGGTGGTTTTGGTATGACGAGTGGTGGTAAGAATTTTATTGGTAGTGATCAAAAAAATCTAAGATTTACAGGCCCTAAGAAGGAAGCATACTTTTTAAGAGTCAAGAAGAAGACGGGTGAGATACAGATATGGAACGAAGAGTTTCTTTCTGATAAGTTTGTTGGGTCAATGGATCCAAATACTAAGAAAATAGATTACAATGCTAATCTATTTGGAGGAGCAAGAGGATTTGAGAAAGACTTCTTCAATAAACAAAAGAATAAGCAGATGGTTCTTAGTAGAGCAAGTGATTTAATAAAGAAATCTAGTGCTGCAGGTGAGATAACCGAACAGAAAGCAAATCAACTTATTAATAATCCTCCAGGTAAACAAAAGAAAAATAAAATTATTCCAGTGAACACCAGTGGAGGTGGTGGTGGAAATCAAAATGGTGGTGGCGGTGAAGTGCCACAAGAATTGATGTTCTCTGCTATTGATAGACAAAACCATTATAGATCAATGGTCGCAGCAATGTGTAACATACTAGAGGATGTATAATGATAGGACTAATAGGAAACATTGCTAAAGGTGCATTAACTAAGCCTAAGCAACAAAAAGTATCATCTCAGCAACTCATGAAGGGGATGGGTACTAAGGAAGATAAACCTAGACTTAAACCAAAGGGTGCTTTAGTTCCCTCTCCTGGTGGTGGTATTGTTAAAATTATAGACATAAAACCACCAGTTAAGAAAGATGTTGTTACTGATGGTGATCCTGCTCTAGAACAGATGCAGATCATTAATGTCAAAACGTTTGCCATAATAAAAGCATTAAAAGGACAACAAAATTCAAAGAAAAAGAAATCTAAGACAAAGAAAAATCTTTTTGAATGGTTTAAAAGGAAAAAAAGAGAGGAGAATAGAGAAGGACAAGAAAGGGGAGCACTTAAGTTACCTTTGATAGGAAAGGTAGGACAGAGTGCAGGTAATTTACTTGCTGCCATATTAAAGACTCTTGCTATATTATTTGCTGGATGGTTGACAAAGTATCTCCCTCAGATCATTGAGACTGTTCGTAAGTTTGTTGATATTATTGGTAAGATACTTAACTTTGTCAAACCGATTGCAATAATGTTACTTGATATAGGTAAGTGGATTGTTAATAATGGTACTAAACTTGCTGCTAGGTTGGTAGGAATTGATCCAAAAATTATTGAAGAGAATAGTATTATTCAGAACCTTAATGAAATACAAAAAAGATTTCCATTACTTGAAGCAGCCTTTGCTTCCTTCCTTGTATATCAAGGTGTGAGTGGCATCAGAAGGATAACACAACCTCGTGGTCAACAAACTGGTGGTCAACAATCAAGAGGTTCAGGGGGACAAAATTTATCACGAGGGCAGGGTGGTAATAGATTTAACGCACAAAGAAGCAGACTTAGGACAAGTAGTGCTACTCAACAAGTTAGGAATAGATTTGCACAAAGATTTGGTGGTGATGCAGCACGTAGAAGATTTGCTGGTAACGTAGGAGGGAGAACTATTAGCAGATCGCAGAGACTTATGACTGGTCTACGTGCTGGAGCTTCTAGATCAAAAGCATTATTGAGTAAGGTAGGTAAGATTGCTAAACTTCCTGTTATTGGTGGACTTATTGTTGCTGTTACTCAGTTGATTGCAGGAGAACCTATGAGTAAAGCATTGTTCATGGGAGTGGGTGCAGGTCTTGGTGGTATTCTTGGTGGATTAATTGGTGCTGCTGGTGGTCCACTTGCTGTTGTTGGTGCCATTATGGGTGAGATGCTTGGTACATTTGTTGGTGAGTTATTATATGAAGGGTTCTTAGGTAAAGGATGGAAAGCTGCTGGTGCAAAACTTAAAGAAACCTTGCTAGGTATTTGGAAAAACGTAGGGAAACCATTAGTTAATTGGCTTAAGGGTGTGTTTGGTACATTTGTAGAAAAATTTAAAGAAGCACCAATAAATAAACTACCCTTCGGTGCTACTAACTGGATTAATATATTGAATCCATTTATAACTGCTCCTCTTCTATTCAAATCTTTCTTTGCACCACCTAAAGATAATTATGATACTAAAGATACTATGAAAGGAGAAGTTGAGGGTGTCACACCACCACTACCTATGACAAACAGAGATGAACTTGAATTTAGTGGAACTTCAAACAATCAATCATCTAATGCAAACGTTATTGGTGAGTCTGCTTCTTATGATAAAGTAGAAGAGGGTAACACAACCATTATAAACACCGTCAGAGAGATGTCCTCTGGAGGAGGTGGTGGTGGTTCATCCTTGAGTTTAGTTGGTGGTAGTGATTTCTATAGGGCTGCTCAGTTAAATAGAAAGAAGTCTAACCTTGCACGAGTCTGGGCATAAACATGGCAATAAGAGATTATCAAGACGTATTAGTAAATGACAAGTATCTTGGCAGAGGTGCTGAGAAAGCAGAGATTAAAAAACTTACTGCAAAGAATCAGAAGACAGGAAGAGGTGTAGATCTCAAGGGTGGTCTAGTTGAATTAAAATATTTTGAAAGTATTTTATCTAATAACATTACGGGGAGAATAATCATAGCAGACACTGGATCTTCTGTCCCTGTTGATGAGGAGTTGAAGAATGTGCTAGATGGATTACCTATACGAGGTGGTGAAAATATTGATCTTAATATGTTGGACACTGAAGGTAATCAAATTAAATTGGAGGGTGCGTCAAGTGGAGATGGATTGTATGTCAATAGAGTAACAGAAGGATATACTGATGAGAGTATGTCTAAGACATTGGTTCAACTTGATTTATGTACTAAGGAATTTTTTAGTAATGAACAGACCAGAGTGCCTGGTAGGTATAGTGGTAAGATATCAGAGTCAGTTCAAAAAATATTAAAGAATAGATTGAAGACTGATAAAAATCTTGACATTGAGGAGACTGCTAACAGTTATAACTTTATAGGTAATGATAATAAACCATTCTACACCGTAACTTGGTTGATGACTAAAGGTATCCCCTCTGATGGTGCTTATGGTAAGACTGCTGGTTTCTTTTTCTTTGAGAATAAGGAAGGATTTAAATTTAAATCAGTTGAGTCATTGATTGGACCAACAAAAGGTGGTGGCAGTGCAGACAAAAAGAGAACTAAGAAGTTTCAATATACAGGTACGAAAAATATTAAGAGAGGATATAGAACAATAAAGCAATTCAAAATCAATAAGAACATTGATGTGCAAGAGAAACTTGCTATTGGTGCGTATAATAACACCACTACATTTTTTAATCCATATGACTTTACAGTAAAGAGTAAAGACTTTTCGATGGAAGATGATCAAGTAGGTAAAGTAAAGAGTGCTGGTAAAGATATAGCATTTGTTGCAAAAGAATTTAGAGCAGGATCTACCAGAGGTATGAGTGCCATACTTGACATGGGAACATTACCTGTTGGAAAGGATGCACAGGAACAAGTAGAGAATTGGAAGAAGGATAGAGAGAACTTAAATGATAAGGTGAGGGAAAGGATGTCTCAGTCAGTCACTAGATACAATCAGATATTCTCTGTGAGTGTTGATGTCCTGATAGAAGGTGACTTTTCTTTGAAGGCTGGTGATACAATATACTGTGAGTTTCCTGATATTTCTGCTAAAAAGGATGTGAGTAAGGAGACTAGTGGTCTATATTTGATTGCTAGTCTATGTCATAAGGTTGCTGGAGGAAAAGCCAGCACTTCTTTGAACCTTATTCGTGATTCCTTTGGAAAGAAAGGGGCTTAAATAAAGTAGGAGCAATTTAACTATGTCAACCAAAGTACCAGACCATGATTTAAATCATGAAGTTTATCTCGATCCTAAAGATGGTAAAGAGCATATCAATCATGGTATGCATGAGTATACGAAAGAAGATTTAAAGATGCATAACGATGCATTTCATGATCATGATGAGAACGAAGAAAATCTTGGTAATGCTAAGATAAATGATTGGCATACCCGTCATGAGGATAAGCATCTTGAAGTTTATTGTGACAACCACCCAGACGCACAGGAGTGTAGAGTTTACGACGAATGATTGACGAGTCGCTATTAAAAAGTCATAATATAGGTAAGGATGGATTCTCCTGGTGGTTAGGACAGGTATGTGAATCTAAAACTTGGGCAGCCAATTTTCCTGATTTGCCTGTTGATAGTGATAAGGATTTACCAGGATTTAGAAGAAGAGTTAAGGTATCAATTCTTAATTATCACACCTATTCAAAGGAAGATTTACCTAATGATGATTTGCCTTGGGCATATTGTTTGATGCCTACCAGTGCTGGCGGTGGTTCAGGTGGTTTCTCTGAGTCACTTGCTCTCACTGGTGGTGAGTGGGTGTTTGGTTTCTTTTTAGATGGTTCTGATGGTCAACAACCAGTCATCATAGGTCTGTTTGATAAGTCAACACAAGAAGATTTTAGAAAAGCAATACCTGATACTAGGTATGAACCTTTCTCTGGTTACACCACTGAAAAACCAGAACCTCTTACTAATATTAAAAAGATTGATACAGTAGAGACACGGGGTGTTGGAGATGCTGATCAACAAGCAGGAGAAGGTGATGTAAAGACTGATACTAGTATTACTGATGAAACTCTTAGAACAGAGCAAGGGGATGTTGTAGAGATATTAAATCAAGCAGAAACTTTTGTTAAAGAAAATCTAGATGCCACTGGTAACATGCAGATGGCAGATAACTCTGAGTGTGTGGACTATCAAGACGTAATTAGTCAAGCAACACAGAGGTTATCAAAGGTAACTACAATAACTGAAAAGGTAAATGGTATCTATGTTAATAAGTCTGATCTTAAGATAGGTAATATAGAGGGAGAGGAGAAGAGATTGGCATCCATTATTGCCACTGCACAAAAATTCTTGCAGACAAATGCAATGGGTGCAACTCTAGAGAAGATGGCAGAATCTGCCTCTAAATTCAATAGTGTTGCTCCACTGAGTCAGATGTTGAAGGCTGATGATGCTAATGATGAAGCAGCCACTAAACTTATTGGAACATTTGCTGAAATTATTGCTGGTCTTCCTTTGGATGCCAGTAATTTTGTTAAAGAAACGAAAGGGAAACTTGTAAGTCAACCACCTTGTGTTGTAGAAAATTATACTGGAGCATTGTTAGGTAAGTCTTTGGGTAGTATTGACTCAAAGATGAATGGTATAATGACAGATGTTAATAGCATACTTTCTTCAGCAGACAAGGCAGGATCCTTTGCCAAGATGGGCATGGGTGCTGCCAAGGCTTTGTTGGGTGGTGGTGGACTTAACTCTATTCTTTCGGAAGGATTAAACTCTTTAGGTGGTATAAGTATTGGACTAGATGGAATTCAAAAATTTAGTACATCATTCAAGAAAGTATATCCTGGTGAGATGCCACTCCCTTGTCCTGAAGGAAAAGAATTGAGTGCTTTGAGTGGTGGTATGGCCTTACCTCCACAAATGGAGAAGATGGGTAATGTTTTAGAGAAGTTTGCAGCAGATAGCACTGGACTTTCGCAGTTGGCATCGGGTATCAGTAATTTTACTGACATGAATTCTCTCTTTAGCACTGCTATTGATCTCGATAATACTAATATATTAGATCTAGGTGGTCTTGGTGGTATCACAGATGCTTTAAGTAAAGCAAAGAACCTAACAAGTTTTGCCAAGTTCCCTAGCGGTACTGGAGAGTCTATCATCGAATCCACCAAGACTATGTTGGCAGGGGGAGATACTTTTGATGCTGCTTTGTCTGCAGCAGAAACTATTTTTCCTGGTGGTAGAGAGTTTGTTAAGGATGCATTCGAGTATCAAATACAAGGACAAAGATTTTCTGGTAGTTCATGTGAGACTGGACCCATTGCAAGTGGACCTCCTATCATAGAGATATGGGGTGGTGGAGGAAAGGGTGCTACTGCCAATGCTGTGATAGGGCCTAATGGAAATCTTTTAGCAGTAGATGTAACAAGACAAGGACAAGGATACAATACACCACCATACTGTGCTGTGATTAGTAGGACTGGTGTTGGTTTTGGTGCAGTGTTGAGAGCAGAGATAGATGAGGATCTGGTTGAGAGAACTGGTTCATCAGGTGTTATTAGGATTGTGGTTGTAGAATCTGGTTCTAATTACTTGTCAAGTCCTGATGGTAGTGTTGGTGGTAATGGTGTCAAGTTTGCTGATGCTAATAACACAGTTGTTAAAGATAAAGAAGGTAGGTTCTTGCCATTCAAACCTAAGAGGGGTGTTAAAGTTCCTCCTGGTGCTACCATTTATCTTCCTGTTGGATCTACATGTCAGTTACCTGTTAGTGCCATAACAACTAACGGAGATCCTGTATTTGATTCTGCTAGTAAGAGAAAAGGAAAAATTAAATCAGTTCAAGTTAATTTAAGAAAAGGTTTTAAAGGATTCCAAAAGGTAACAGATGGATCAGTTGAGGGTGCTGGACCTATTCTTAGTATTCGTGATGCAGTTAACGATAGAAAGATTAGTAATCTCCTTGAAGTTCAAACAGGTAATCCTTTTAATCTTGACTATCAACCACCAAATATATTAAAAGATTATAGTGATAGAGTAATAAGAGCTAAGAAAGGGACCGTAGAGTTGTCAAGACTTGGTAGAGAGGGGGTTGATCCGACTGCTAATGATAAAGAATGGGTGAGACAACAATATCATTTTTTATTCTGTAGAGAACCTGATGCTCGTGGTTTTAGATATTGGCAAGAGAGACTTCGGGTAGGTGACACTAGAGCAAAAGTTCTATCAGACATGAAGATTGTCACCCCTGAATATGCTACTCGTCAGGCAAAGATTAGATCAGGTGAGATTAATCCAGAAGAATGTAAGTATAGATGGGATAAGATACCACCTAGAGTAGATAATTTCAGCACTCTAGATCCTTGGAATGCAGATCTTGAAGTTGGCACTATCTACACATTCAGAGGTGTGTATAATCATCACGAACCTTTAACTGCAGCACAAATAGAAGATCCATATGATTTAACTAGAGGTAACTATAGATATTTTGTATTTGATTATGTAATGGAAGTTTATGAAACTTCCTCAGGATATCCTTGGGCTGTGGGTATTGATCAAAATAAAACTAAGTGGTGGAAGTTAAATGAGATTAGATATGTTACTGGTACTCAAGACTTTGTTGATGGTGAGACTGTTACCAAATGGATGAGAGATTATCAGGGTAGATTATATGAATTGAATATAACTGTTTGTACTTTTGATGATGACACTGCTGAGGTGGTGGGTAATGGTCTAGCAACTAATTCAGAGGGATTTGAGGTAGTGAAGACACCTCTTCCATGTAATCCTCCTATCACTGAGACTAAAGATGCAAACTATCAACCAGTAAGATGGTTTAGACCTAGATTAGATGGTAATAAAGAATTTGATGAGGGTTTAGGTCACATCCCTGGCACTGAGAAACACACTCTTGCTAGAGAGATAGGTTTAATTTATAAGAGTTTTGGTGAGAAAAAATTGGGATATTCTTATCAAGATGGAAGAAAATATATGGATAAGGAGGGTCTTGAGTATTGGATACAAGCATATTTACATCATCTAAAGGATGTAAGAAAAGGATTGAGTTGTGAGAGTGAAGACGTTGAAATTAAACAATCAACTTCTGGTAAACCAGTGCCAGGAGGAGTTACTTTCAATGTTAAAACTGCATCACTTTATGCTGATAGCGTCAGGATAGAGGGTTTGAATATTAATCTTGGAAAAGAATATGGGGATGGAGTAGATATTAATCAGAGTGTTACCAGACAGGTTGAGTATGGAAAGGTTTATACTGTGACATTTAACAGTGTTCAAGGTGTTGAACGTTTGAGAAACAATGGTGACAATACTATTGAGATGGAAGATCTTCCACCAAATAGAATACAACCTGTTTATTTTGATGACATAGTAATTAGATCATCTGTAGGAAAGTTCTTTAACATACAGGGAAATACTTGTAGTTTTAAAGTTGAAGCTCTTACTCTTCCTTCCGTCACACAGACAAGAAGAAAGAAGATAGATCCCATTACGGAAGAAGAATATCAAAAGTACAAGAATAATTTAAATGAAGTTCCAGAACCCAATGCATTCGCATGTCTGAAGAGAGATATTCTACTCTCTGCCAAGATAAATTTTGATAAGTTTGGTTTGTTAACTAAAGAAGAATTTTATTGTGAATGGGCTAGAGAGTTTGTGGATGAAGTACAAAAAGTATTCAGACCTACTAATACAATAGGTTACATTGTCCCTTGTGGTGCTGAGATTACTACCCCCGATCCTGTAGTTGAGACTCCACCAACTACAACATATCCTACTACCTTAGAGGTTGATGAGATAATTATTAATTCTACTGGAGGAGGATACAATCCTGGTGATACATGTTTCTTTAATGGTGAAGAACTACCCCTTAAGTTGACTCCTAATGGTGGTGTGATAGGCATAGATGCACCACTTCCAGGTCCATTCTTAGATTATCCCATCATCACAATAAATAGCGACACGGGTGCTGGTGCAGATCTTGAAGTCACATTGAAAGTGGTTCCTGTCCCAGATGATCCTACATTATTACCTGCTAAAATTGTTGAGGTTATTGATTGTGTTGGTAAGAATATCTTTATTCAGGAGAGTTAATGGGTAAATCAGTAGAGGGAGATCCATCCAAGAGCACTAGATGGGCGTGGGCAAAACAAACACCTGATGGAGTTCTATCATCAGGTAATCTTTCTGCTGACAAAGTAAAACATGCATGGCAGTTGATGAGTGGGTCTGATCCTCGTCATCGCATTACTATGGACAAGGATGGTGCAAGAAAAGGACGCACTATGATTGAATCTCCTGGTGGGATGACTCTTAAGTTGGGTCAGGATATGGAGAGAGAACCATCAAGACCAGGACCATTTGTAGATGGATTAAGAAGCAGAGGTAACAATACGTTTGCTATTCAGATAGAAAATGGTAATCTAAATATTGATTGTCAGAATGGAGATCTTAACATCAGAGCAAGGAATATAAACTTTGAGATTGGTGATAAAGATAATGAGGGTGGTAACTTTACTGTCAAAACTAACGGTGCTTTCAGTGTCATATCTAAGTATGCTTTTCTTCATAGTAATGAACAGACTACCATTTCTTGCAATAATATGCTAAGATGTTTGGGTAATCAAAAATTAGAATTACTTGGAGGTATCACTAAGATGATGTCGAATAGTACCAGAGGCAAGAATGCTATTCAACCAGAACTTTTAGATAAACCACAACAAATACCAGCTAAAGTTGATCAACCTTATGAAGGTGGTCCTCAATCCGAAAATTATAATTTTAAAACAGGCAAATCTTACGGTGAAGCAATTCCAACTTAAAAACCATGTCAAACATTATTGATAGTTCTTTAATCTTAAAAGACCTCGTGGTGGGTGGTGGCACAGCACAAAAACCATGTCAACAGAAAGCTATTGGTGCAGGTAATGAACTGGCACATGGTAGTGTAGATGTATCTGGACTGGTTCATATTGGTGCAGAAGCATTTGATAAAGGAGAGGCTACTCTTATGGTAGCACCTAGTCATCATCAGAAATCTGATAGAGCAATGCATGTTGAGGGTAACGCTTTAATCAATGGTGATGCTGATTATGTTTTGAAGGTAGGCGGTAATGCTTTCTTTGATTTTGGTGACATCGGTGATCTTCAAGCAAGATTTGATACAGCAGACGGCAGACCTAAACCATTTGATATGGTTCATCCATCGAAGGGTGAGGGACATCGTTTAAGATACGCATGTATTGAGGGCCCTGAGGTTGGTGTTTACTATAGAGGTAGACTGAGGAACAAGAAAGAAATCACTCTACCAAATTATTGGAAAGATTTGGTGCATGTAGAGAGTATTTCAGTGCAGTTGCAACCTATCGGTGCTCATCAGGACATCATCATAAAGAGATGGGATGCTGAGAAGATATATCTTCAGTCTAATGGTGGATTGCCTATCGATTGCTTCTATCATGTGTACGCAGAGAGGAAGGATGTGAATGCTCTTATTACAGAGTATCAAGGTGCCAGTTGGCAAGATTACCCTGATAGCAAGTACTATGATGATCCTCAGTACCAAGGGGTTGTCAATACGAAGACGAAGTGATATAATGTTTTTATCTGTCAGATTATGATGAAACTCACTGGACGTTTAAAAGTTGGAAACCGCATTGTAATTCCTGAAGAAGTGAATCCAGAATCAATTGTGGTTCATCTCACACCTCATAGGGTGTGGCAGGAACTATATGTTAGTTCAATTAATTATGGAAAATATATTGAGGTAAGATCTAATTCAGGAAATAATATTGATTGTTTCTATGTCGTGGAGGCTGAGGAACTTGGATGATGCTTGGTTAACTAGATGTGTGGTTGACACCACTTCACGTACCTTCTATCTTTATAGTAGTGACGGAGAGACTAAGACTGTCACATGTGAAACCACTGATCAATTCATAGATGTTCT
>CEUO01010503.1_pt1 | contig 11213 bp, 1 predicted proteins | sample 531391 | NCBI WGS metagenome assembly CEUO01 (sample SAMEA2622799, study PRJEB7988) | marine metagenome | isolation source: saline water (ENVO:00002010), including
ATTACAGATGGCTCAGTATTTAAAATAGCTGTTAAATGTGGTTCTACGTGTGCTCCATAGAAATCGCTATAACTACCTAGATTATGCTGCCATAAACCACCACTTTTAAATGTAAAATATTTTTTAGATAAACTTAAACCACCTTCTGGAATAAAAGATTTAAAACTAACCCATCCTTTAACGTCTTCGTTAAAACTAACTGTTTTGTCTAAACCTAAATCTACTGATCTTTGTAATGTTATATTATCTATAGCATACCTTGTGAAAAGAGTATTACTATTACTATGTATTATTAATCTTTGTCTACCACCACTCCAAGATGAAGTAGTAACAGATTCTCCAATTGTATGGACTTGACTATACGTGCCTGAACCACCAGGATTTATATTAACTACAAAACCTTTACCTTGAAGATTATAATAATATAGTATAAGACCAGCAGCGCTATTAGGTAGTTCAGTATAATCAAAACTAAATCTATATTTATGACCTGTAACTAAGTTTTCATCAATATTTTGCGCCATATATACCACCAAACCAGCCGCCCAAGATGGTGGTGATATAGGGTTAGTTTTTGGACTATTAATTTCTATAGTTCCATTACTCCATCTTATAAGATTTTGAACACTATTATCTTGATTATACGCGTTCCAAGATCCAATACTTCCACTACCACCTGTAATATAATTTGTTCTATCTACTAACGATATACTTTTTATACAGTTTTGATAAACAGCAGGGTTTGTCGCTGTAGTTGGATATGAACCTTGATTCCCAATCATCATTGATCCGTAGAAAACCGGCCAATTACCAATTGCCTCACTCCAATATTCATTTTCTGATAAAGTAGCAGCACTCCCTGCAACTGCTGGATCAACAAAACCATTACCATCATTTATATCAATTTTTAACTGTGGATTTTCCCCATTGTCAAAAGTAGTATTGTTACCAAAGTTAACCCAAGCTTTGTAAATACCAGGCATGTCAATATTATTTATTCTGAACCCATATCCATCATTTGTAGTTGTTCCATCTTCCATGTATACTCCGGTAAAGTTTTGTCTTCCAGAGTGAGTACCTGTTAATTCATTATTACCTATTTCAAAGGTAAGTTCATAACCAGCATAAGATGGTGGAGGTACTTCATCATCTACAGTGTGTGCGTTATTTGATGTCCAGCTTGGAGAGTCAAATAAACAGTAAAAAGCTCTATGGATTCCAGTACTCCAAGCGCTACCCCAACCCCCAGTACCACGCATTATACCATAATGAGCTGCAGTACTATCAAAATTAACATTTCCATTAGACCCAATATATGAAGTCATCGGTGATAGTAAGTGTTTGATATAATTACTATGCATGTTACCTCTAGGATTATTAGTAAAACCAACCCAAGTACCCGTATTACCCTGTAGTTTAAAACCACCAGTACCCGCACTTACTGTACCAACTATAGGATAATCACCATTAATATCTGTTGTTATATCTATTAAACGTATACCTTCTATAAATCCATCAAAATCCCAAAACTTTAATTCTAATTTACCTAAATAATTCGCACCCCACGACGCTACATTACCAGCTGGATCTACTTTAAATATTGCTCTTAAAACATTAGCTTCTTTATTAGGTTCATAAATAAAATCAGCGCCTCTAATACCATAACCCATCCCTCCAGCGGATGGATCGTTAGTATATCTATCTATAGGTTGTAACCATATATTATCACGATTTGTCCCAACTAACCTTCCAAAATAACCATCTGGATAACCAGGATCATCTGGTGACAATCCATAAGCAAAATTAGGGTTATGCGGCAGCATACCATCAATAATAATCATAGAACCAGACGTAGGTGTTGTACCAGTTTCAAGAACAACATCTACTAAATACCAATTACCTACAACAAGAGGATTCACTAGTGTTTGTTCAAAATAAGTGGCAGCGGTCATACCAGCGACATTTACACGTATTTTATCTGGAACATAAATACTGTGACCAGGTCCATTTGGTTCAGTAAAATTACCTAATGATGCCGCGTTACTAGTTAGTGATTGCGTAGGAGTTGGTGGATTTATTATTCTATAAACGTCACTAGGATTATAACCTGTTTGATAAGAAATTACATTGTTGGTATTAGCAGGTCCACTAGCCCAGTGATAAGTACCTGAACCATCATGAGCAACTGCTGAATCATAAAGTCTAGATACTTGAGGTCCAAATTGAGTAACAGTATTTAAATATAAGTTTATATTGTGCCAAGTTAAATTAGGAGATGCATAATGTGCATACCAATTATTTTTTGTTTTACCTACTGATGTCCAAGCTGGGACTGTCGCTGCTGGAATTGGTGGTATAGCCGGAACAGGTGTAGAGTAATTAGTACCTATTGTGCCTAATTGGCTTTTTGGATTCATTTTTTTAACATCAAAAATATTTTGATCAAAAAGCATTAATAAATTACTACCACTTGAAGGTAAAAAAGTTATTTTAAACCTAAGTTTTCTTACAGCAATATTTTGACTACCCGTTAAAGCTTGATGAGGTGATGATGGAGTTGAAGTTTGTGATGTAGTAGTGTCAACCCAATCTTTAAACTTCCAGTAAACATGCATTCTAGCATCACCAGCTCGAGCTATTAAAGTAGATCCTCCCCATATATTAGTCTGCCCTGGTGCTCCTAAGAACGTGTTACTAGTAGCATAGCTAGTCCAACGGCCACCAGTAAGTCCCGTGTAATTAGTGTTATATGTACCATTTGTAGTTGTAAATTCATCAGTCCAATTAGTACTACTGTCAATTACACTATTATCAACTAAGTTACCAGCTTCGTCTAAAAGCTCAATTTTTACTTGAAAGTAACCAGTCATAGATGGTGTATTAGGCCAACCATTTAAAAAACCATTACCTACAGCGTAATTATTTGTTGGACTAATAGTAGAGATTTGACTACCTAAATCCCACGGATCAGTTCCTGATTGAAAACGAGGCATTACTCTCAAGTAAAAACGTATTATTTCACCAGAATAAACGGTTAAATCAGTGGTGTACGAAGGTGGTGGTGGTGAGATCGTGTTAGTAGTTTGGGTAACATGTTCAAGCGGAGTTGGAGAAGCAGTAGCTAAACCTGTTTGATTTTGAAGTATACATTCAATACTTGAATTAGCCCAATTAGACAGCTTATAAAACCGCATATCCCTGTACCCATCTCTCAAATATATACTGTCATTAAGATCGCTACCAGATCTTATAGACGGGTTATTTGTATCTTGGTAAGAGATATTTACACCATTAATTATTCTTCTAAAATACCAATAACCATGAGTACTACTTCCAGTACCTACCGTAGTTATATTGTTATTAGGAGAAAAAATATTATCACTCCAAGTTGTTCCTGTGGCAGAGCCTAAATTCCCACCATCTATCATTTTAGTTTCCGCAGAGCTATATTGAGGTGGCGTACCAGCCACATAACTTATTCCAGGATCTCCAGGGTTTCCACTACCAGGACTTCCAGCACCACTATTGTCAGCTGTTTGAAAATGTCCTTGTGGTATCTCTGTGTATTCAGTTATCCAAACTCTAGTTGTTAAATCTTGATTTATAAGACCTATTTTACCCCCAGTATTTGTAACTGTAGGAGTACCACTCCCAGGTGTATAACCTGGATTACTAAAATCATTATCACTTTGCCATTGTAAAGTTGCTGGATAATTAGTTTGTGTGAGGTCTGCAAAAGTAGTATTTCTTAATTGTTCAACTCCAGGTGTTGTTACTGATTCAACCCCTATGTCAAGATAAGAATTTTTAATTAAATTATAAGTACTCGGTGATTGTACTAACGTTAAATTATAATTTTGTGAATAAGCGTCGTATGTACCAACCAAAGATCTTGATAAAATTAATTCATCTCTAAAATAATCATGCATACCAGCACTAGATATAGGTGTTAAACCATCTTTAGATAATCTTAGTACAGCACCTCTTTGTTTATCGGTAAAATATGCTCTATATGATTCAGAAGCAAATGATTCTGGATTGTTAGATATACCAAAGTTTCCAGAAAAAGGAGTAGCATCACCTAAAACATTACTAGAAGATATTAACTGTGGAGTTCCATCGGCATTAAACAACGCGTCTTTATTAGATGTTATATTTACAATTCTATCTTGACAAAAGGCTACTAAACTAACTCTTCGTTGAAATAACTTTTGAATACTACCATATGTAGGATTTAAATCTTTTGTAATTTTCTCACCTATTATAAATTGATTTAAATTATTTATGTTTGAAGTAGAATTATATATACCAGAATATATTAAACCATTTTTTCTATGTTCTTCTTTATAAGGTATTTCTAATGTTGACGATGCTCTAGCACCATTAGTGATTTTCATTTGATTAAAATCATCTCTTATTCTATTAGATTCTATACCATTACCAAGGGAGAAACAATTGTACCAACTCAACCCATTAATTCCGTATGGTGTTGGTGATACAATAAATTCACGAACAGTATTTGTTCCGGCGCTTCCCATAGATAATATTTTTGCTGTAGTATAACTACCATCATCTCTAATAAACTGTAATATATTATTAGTGTAACTTATATTATTTCCATCTGAATCTCTTAAATTAAAACCACTACCTTGAGTAGCCCAAGAAACCCTAACAACTTGCTCGCCGTTAGAATTAGTACGCCAGAGACTTAAAAACACATTAGGTATGGTATAATCACCTCTTCTAGCGGCATTATTACCCATAACCTCCACTCTACAACCAACAGGTGCAAAAAGTTCTCTAGTTTTATCATTAATAACAGTTGGAATAGCACTATTAGTTTCATAATATATATCTAAGCCAGTGTTTTTCTTAGGTTCAGTTTCCCATATAGCAGGGATGTGGGACACGTTACCACTCACATAGCCTGGTACTGGATTTACAAATTGCATAGAAGCTGTTGAAGCTGCTGTTATCTCTGAACCATCAATAAAATTATAATTACCAGTATCTGTTGGGTTTTTATCAAGCTCTATTATATAAACAAGACGTCTATTACTAGATTTACCAAAAGCTCTTATTTTATCTTCTAAATCAGTTTGTTCTGTTGTTATATTATTAGCTTCTTTTGCTTTAGCCCACGCTACAGCTGCTTCCTCAACACTATCACCACCTGGAACCATTTTTCCATTTAAACCATATGGATCGGTAAACGTATTACCAAGCTCACTTTGATCTACAACATATCTTCTTCTCCAAGGCGTGTGATTGTATACACGTTTCGTTCTTACAGATTTTATAGTATAAATAACATTATTTGTATCTGTAGAAAAAGTAAATCTAGCGTTAGGAGTATTTATGTTTTGAATAAAATTATTTATTTCAGCTTCTTGTGTAGCTGACAAGCCACTAGCTTTTGTTGGTTTCCACTGATCATCATGACGTGTTTGATAGTTTTGGTCGTAACCTATGTCTATATTAGCTGTATTATTACTAGAGGTTTCACATTCTATGATACGTGGCGAGTCCCAATCACTACCAAAATCAGCACCATTATCAGCCGCGTCTTTAGCGTCTTTAGTGAATATACCACCACCATGAATACCTTGCAAATACGCACCAATACAATTAGGACCAGTTATTGTAGCTCCTGATAAATCTAAAGTATGTGGAACTAAATCTTGTCCAGGAGCTAAGAATGATAAATGCATGTAAACACGACCTTCGTCTCCTTGATCACCATAAGTACTATCTTTAACAAGTGTTATTGGACTACCTAAACTATATCCCCAAGCTCTAGAGCCATATGTATGATTTGTATTTGTTAGAACCACACCTTCTAAACCATTAACTATACGTTGTCCATAAATAAGACCGTTTTGACCTAACGACATTGGTTTAGGCATGTCTGCCCAAGAACCAGATGGAAAGCTAAGACTAGCGTTTTGCGTGGCACCAACACCACCAACAGTGCTAGGGATATAAGGATTTGGATGTGTTTTTAAAACAATAACTTGATTTTCAGAATCGTCATAGCTATATGGAGGTTCAACGCTACCATCACCATACGCTATCCACTCATAACCCCCAGCGCTATTAGCGTCTTTAGCAAAAGGCTTCCATCTCCAAGTAGGTGGATTAGGCTGCACGTTGGCATATTGATTAAAGACGCCACCTATATTACCATAAGTTACAGTTGCACCGTAATTTTGATATGGTGTTGGTAGAGCGTGTCCATATTGTGTTGTTGGTATTACCCTACCTACTCCTGTTCCACCTCCTCGAACTATTGTTCCACTCGTATGATGACCAATTCTACCAACTTTTCCACTTTGAGCATAAGTATGGATCGCGGCATAATCCATGTAGTTTTTAGTTATATTAGGTCCTGGCTGATTTTGAGGTCCTAGGTATATAGAATAGATAAATGGATTAGGTTCTGGTGTATCTAAAGTGTCACTCCATGTCATAGTAGCATACGAAGTACCACCTGCCGAATTAGCACCACTCATACCTCTAATTAAGTCACGAGCGTGTCTAGCTAAAGAGTTAGAACTTTGGTTTTGAATAGCACATAAATACATGCTATCTATAAAAAATCCAGTATGTGCAGTTTTTAAAGCATCCCAATCTGATTCAGAGTTGGTTATAGTATTGTCTAATCTTATATTACCAGTAGCTGCTACCGAGCTAGCGCTACCAAGACCAGCATAATGAGTTAAATATTGAGTATGATCAAACGAGGTACTACTTGTATTATTACGCCAATACTTTATATTAGTACTAGCTGTTGTTGTAAGGGCATTAGAAAGAGATTGTAAGTTACTACCTTGAGCTTCAGAAACTAAAAAATCAAAAGCTAATTTAACAAAAAATCTACCTGAATATTGATCTATAGGTCTAGGAGTTTTTTGTTCTATTTGAAATATAATATTTGGCCCTACAGTTGTTAAAGCACCTACAGTACCTACTGAATTTGTTTTTGCTAAATCTCTATCTATAGAACTTATATTTTCACTTAACTTTGCATAAATTTTTTGACTATTAGTACGTATATCTCTTAGTTTGTATCTTTTTGAATATTGTTTTATATTAGAATCATACCACGACACAAATAAAGAGTCTTCATGTAAACCAGTATCAGTAAATTTTAAATGAGTACCATCTACAGCATACCAAACGTTTTCGTCTAAAACCAGCATATTTGTATCATCAGATATTTTTTTACCACTTGTTTGCATTAGATTATCACTAGTTCCAGTGGCGCGAGTAATCATTTTTGCTGTCCCAGTATTAGATATTAATCCTAATATATTATAATCATATTTTATAGATTCTGGAGCTTCGTTTTTTATATCTATAACTTTAAACTTATTATCATGTTCAACCTGAGATGTCCAATTGTCTTTTATTATATTTTTTAATATTAAAAAGTCATCTTCTTGAACCTTGTTTCTATCTGATGAAAATAATGATATCCAAACGTGAGAAGAAGGAGTGTTTCTCTCATCGTCGTCAGCTGTTGGAACATAAGCCTTATCCATTATTAAGTTATAATAATCAGTTGAAGTTTCTTTTATATAAAACTTAAAGTAATCAGCCCAAGTAGGATAGTTAAAATTATTATCAATTGTAGCTTTTAAGCTTAAAGATCTACTAGCATTATTATCAGCATTATTATCCGCCCAAGATAACTTTGTAGCAGAGTTTGCAGATGTAAAAACAGGAGTTTCTCTACCATACTTATCTCCAAAAACTACACCTACTTGATAGTTTCTAAGTGATTTTAAAGATCTTAAAGGTGAATTATCAAACGATAACTTATTAATTCTTTCTTCGTATTCAATATCAATACTAACATCTTGCTCAAGAGTGTAATTTTGAGTGTAGTTTCCATAAACTATTCTATTACCAGTAATTTCTTGAGCTAAGGCAGTTTTTGGCACGGTATCAAACACCCTGATAAATTGATTTTCAGGTAAAGCCGCGTGTATATTTTCTGTTATAATTTCATATTTACCTTTGTATCCAGAACCACTAAATACACTATCTTCATTAAAACCATCCGTTGTTATATTATCATTTACATTTAATTTAGCTATCGAATAAACTACCGGTGAATCCTCTTGTTTATATAACAACTCAACTTCAACAACATCTTTAGGTATACTTGGTGGTATAAAATCATATATTTCTATCTTATCAATTTTATTAACCATTGTAGCATTAAATGGTTCTTTAGTATTGTAAGAAGTTTCTTTGCTATATCTAGTATATACACCACTATCATTTCTTTCGTGTAAATTTTCTACATATTCAGGATTAAAAACAACATCTGAAAAAGGTCCAAATGCTGAATATTCACCATCTTCATATTTATATCTATAAGAGAATCTTGAAAAGGTTTTTTCAAAAAGAGAAGGTATACCAGAAGAAGCAACGTAAGTAGATGTAAAAACAGTTTTTGTTATAGGTGCTTTTGTTGGTTTCTTTTTTATTACTGTTATATTTTCTTCTTCAACATCACCAACATCAACACCATCAACTATTAATTTAGTATGTGTACTTATATCTGAAGTACCTTGTTTACTTCTATCTATATTTATTTTTTTAGGCTCACTGTTACCATCAGTCCAAAAAAGTAAATTATCTATTATATTTATACCTGTTATTATTTTGTTTGGAAATCTTAAAACAGGTTGATCTGTATTAGCTTTTCTATCTACAAAAACTAAATTTTCTGCACCATTTTCTAAGTCATACTCAACTATAGCCTGTGTGCTTGTAGGGTCACTTTTAACAAACCAATAAAGTTTATTTGTTTTTTCATCAGATATACTTCCAACACACCTAAAGCTTTCACCAATACCAGCTGGGACAATAGAATCTACTCTAGTATTACCTAATATGGTTTGTACTGTACCAACTTCAGAACCCTCTGATGTAGAAACCTCTATATTAAGTGCGTCTTTATATTCACCATTAGGTATTAGTCTTTCGTCAAGGTCTTTGTTCATTCGACCTTTTAGAAAAGTATTCTTAATTTCAGGCATTTAATTAATGTTTAATTTGTTTTGACTTACCTCTTAAAATCTGTGTTATTTCTTCTAATTTAATATTAGATAATCTTAATTTCGCTTGTCTAACAGCAGCAAATTTTTCTTTTTTAAATCTTGGGGCTAACTGTTGCGCGTGTGAAGATGTTGACACAACAGCGTGAGCTATACTTTTATACATAGCTTCTTCAGCAAATTTGTGAACTCTCATTTCTTCTTCAGTTCCTAAACCATCACTAATATATTCTAATATTATTGTTTTACCGTTTAAAATAGAAGAGAAGTTTATTACTCCACGCATATCATCTATATAAAAAGACCCATTAATTTGAGCATGTTGAGGATCTAATCCATATCTTTCACCTTCGTAAGGCCAATATACCTCGTCTTCGTAATCATCATTTCTATTTTCAGAAGGTGTTGCTGATTTGTAATTATTCCAAGTATTAGAATTACCATCTCTACTGCTTGGTAACAACACGTTTGGTGTTAAAGATGATTTTACAGATATTTGATCTACTAAATTTTTTTGATAAATATGATTTGAACCATTACTGTTAGCGGATGTAGTTGGTTGAAGTGCTCCAGCGCTAATTAATCCACCATGTGACCCTTGTGTTACCGCAGTTGAAGCTGTTGCTTGCCAAGGAACACTACTAGTTATATAAACCCAAATATCACTATGGCTTGTAACATCTATATTTAAAAGTTCTTTTATACCAGCTTCTCCTAACGTTGAATCGCTTGCGTTAACGTTCCACTCTAAATATCCTATATCAAAAACTTCTGTTCTATCACTAGCGTTAGGTGATTTAGTATGAAAATGTCTAGGGTTTACTAAAGTTGCTGGAGTTATACGCGTGACACCATCATTACCTAAATATGACCAACCTATATCAGGATTTGTTGATGTTAATCCAACTCTTAAAAGACCTGGTTCAGCTAAAACAGTAGAACTAGCATCTAATTGTTGATCAGAAGTATTACCATTAGCAGAAAGATCTATGTAATCTAATTTAGATACATCAATTTTTTGCCAAACACCGTAAGCCCTACTACTTGTGCCACCAAAAGAATCAGACCAAAGATGCTCAAAACTAAGTTCTTCGTTTACTATTCGTAATTCATCTGTTAAACGACTAAAATAATTTCTAGTACCACCTGCGTTTTGAGTTACAGAATCCCAAGCTGTGACATTTACAGGAACAGAAGAAGACCAACCTGAACTTAAAGTGCTATCAAACTCTCCATTTAATACTAAATTTTCATCTGAACTAAACTTATAAGATCCATCGCTATTTTGCTTTATAGTAAACGGATTAGATGTTTTTGATGTTGGGTATAATATGTGTTCTATTCCCGAAGAATCACTTTCAGTTAATTTAACATAGTTAACATAATCTTGTGGTAATATCATGGTTAAACTAGGTGGTAAAACTATTTCTTGAGATTTTACTGATTTAAAAGTATCAAATGATAATTCTTGTATTGCTCTTTGAGCATGAAAAGCAACAACTGATCTACTAATTTTAGGTATTATTTTTCCTTCACCAACATGAGTTATCATAAAATAGTTTATAATATCTTCTAATGAAGTAAATTGATAACCACCATAATTATCACCTTGGTAATATTCTGCTTGAGTTTGTCCTAATAATGCCATTTAATTAAGATTTTTGTTGTTGAATTGTTTTAACTTCTTCTTGTGCGGCTATTTGCGTTACATTATAATCTTTAATACTAACACCTGCTAGTTGTAATATTTTTATAACTAAATTTTTTTGTTCAGAATCATGAAGTTCAAAATCTTGATGATCTATTGCGGATGAGTTATATAGTGGTTTCTCGTTAACAACTATATATGTCCAATTGGGAGATAATGGTTTTCTAATGTAATCTAATTTTATTATATTCGCTGCAGATACACTAACCGCAGGTGAAGACGCTATGTTAACATCTCTAAAAGCACACACGGGTCTTTTTACGGTACCTCTTGTTAGTGGTGATTTTATAACTTTTTCATAATCCCTAATACTTAGTTTTTCTACCTCCGTGATGTTACCTTCAATATGATGGATTTTTCTAACACCTATTAATCTATAAATATCGCTTGGTTTAGGATATTCTGCTTCTATAAATTGATTATTAGTACCAATA
>CEUO01001747.1_pt1 | contig 11209 bp, 1 predicted proteins | sample 531391 | NCBI WGS metagenome assembly CEUO01 (sample SAMEA2622799, study PRJEB7988) | marine metagenome | isolation source: saline water (ENVO:00002010), including
TTAGAAGAAAAGAAAAATCACAACGCATGGCTGCGAAGAAACGGGGACAGAAAAGCCGATCAAGATGATAGAAGGCTCGATCAAGCAGACAAGCAAACCTCCCGAGAGCGTCAAAAAGCCCGGTGGAACCGCCGAAACGAGCAGCGAGTGGAACAGCGAGAAAGAGCGCAGCACGACGAGGACCAAAACTTCGCCAGGCTGATGCGGGAGCATAAGGAGAATTGGGTAAACCAGCGGTTCGATGCGGAGTTTGGAAACGCTAACCTTCCCCCAGAAGAAGAGGCTCGGGAGCGCGCCAACATTGAAAGCCAATACACGCCTCCTAGCTCAAATGACCCCGACTATTTAGATATGAAGAACCAAGCCCGCGACGAGGCTTGGTATCAGGGCGACGACCCGAACACGGTTCCTCGGGGAGACATAGATGAACGCCAGCGAAGAGCCGATTCTTTAGAGCATGAACCGGAAGAGATGGACGAGTTTTACGACCCGAATTATCGAGTTGAAAACCAGCCAGAGCAGGAAATGATTGCTCAAACTAACGTAATGGAAGACGTAAGCGGTAATCCCCTAAATATGGATCAGGGGATGTTTGAGTTACCTGCGTAGGGTTAGTTTAATGGGACGTTTTGTAAGAAATGCTCAGGGGCAAGAGGTATACGTCCCGTCTTCGGTCCAGGATATGTCGGCTCACTTGCAAGGGCAGGGGTATTACGGACCTAATTTCTTTGAGCCAACTCTTTCTGATTTGGTGTCCCCCATCTCTGGGGCGGGTGCTGGAGTCCCTGATATAGAGGTACAGCAGCCAGTTATTTACGACGAAGAAAGAATGCAGTTTGAAAACCTGCTTCTTAACGAAGAGCAAAACGAGCGTCTTAGGCAATCTGAAAGAGAAAAGCACAAGTGGAAAGAGGAACAAGAGAAAAAGGTCAGGGAGACGAAAGAGTACAAAGAGTGGGAAAGGGCTCACACTGTTTGGATGCAACGTGTCCGAGACTACAGGGCAAAGCTAGAAAAATGGAAAGCAGGCGGCGGCTCTGAGGAAAGTTTTGTTCAAAAGTTTGGGCCTGAGCCAGACAGCACCGACGAGGTGCCAGAGCGTCCTCGTATCGTGTGGGAAAAAGACCCTCGCGGGTTCATGGAAATTGATCCCCGCGGAGGTACGTGGAGCCAAAAAAATCAACAGCTACAGGAGCAGCAGCAGGCCCAGGCAGACGCAGCAGAAACCCAAGAGCAGCAAATCCGCAGGCAACGGCTTGACGAGCGAAAGCGATTTGAGAAAGAGCGTCGAGAAGCGATATTAAATAGCCCGGATGCAATCAATTTAGTAGACAGCCTTTTAGACAGCCACGGGAACATTCTCCCTGGCCGGTACTCTCCGAGAAAGCTGCCAGAGCTTAACGACGAGCCATTGTACGAAGGCTTTAAGAACTGGTACACGCAAAACCCCCTAGTTAAAGGCGCTGCCTGGGATGACCGAATTGAGGGGGATGCTTTTGCGGAGTTGATTCGGAGGCGGGTCGATCAAAGAACACGCCTGGAAGCCCTGCAAGCGTCACTCGATAAAGAATGGGAAAGGTCTGGTGCCAAGGCATCCGGTCAACCGAGACCGGACGCGAGGCAGCACCTAGAGCGTCAACGCCTGCAGGCGCAGCAAGCGCACGAAGAAAAAGAGCGTCGGTTGCAAGAGAGGCATGAACAAAGACGCCAAGACGCATTGGTTGATCCAAACGCCCTGGCCGCTGGTGCCGAGGAAATGCTTGGGTTTGATCCAACTAGTGCTTCCCTTATGGGGCTTGTGCAGATGGGAGTCGAAGACCCAGGGGAAAGAACCCCTAGGGAGTTCAAGTGGGATACGGGTGACGAACTCGACGTAATACTCCCACACATGAGAAAACCATCCGCTGAGGATTGGGTTGAATCGGAAGCGAGGAAGGTAGACCGCCCACGACAAGTTGAATCTCTCCGGCCAGGGCATAGAAAATTTGACCCTGAGCATAGCGGAAGGCCAGACGAAGACTGGAGCGAAGAACTCCCTTTAAGCGAATCCTTAACGCTAGACATCCTGGATTGGGGCCAAACAACCGCAAACGCTTTCGCTGAGTTTGGAGCCTTAGTTGGAATTAAGCAAGACCTCGAAGAAGGCGGGGGCGGTTGGGGCGACGACGGCGATCAAGATGTTGTAAATCTCCCCTTCCCCGGCCCCAGCCTAAAAGAACAGTACATAAAAGAGCACGCAGAAAATCGCAGGAAATGGTTTGAGCATCAATCAAAAAATCCGGTGGTACAGTCTCGACAATTAGTGTGGGATTACATCTATCAGAAGAAACCAATTACTTTCCAAGACGGTTCCTCTGTTAATCTTTGGGAATTACCAGAAGAACAGACGCGGCAATACTTAAAAAGTATCTTAAAGCAAAATCACCCAGACCTAGACGACGAAAAAATAGAGGCGTTGATAGACCACGCCTACAAAACCTCGGCAGCAGCCCAAGTTGAAGTAAACACTTTTCAAATAGACCTTAAAGCTGCAGAGGAAAATCTCCGAAGAAATGACTTATATCAAGGGCAAGAGTGGACCACCACGGAGTCGCTGCTAGACAACGCCAACAAGCTAGAAGACTTGGGCCGAGTCGTAATGACTGGCCCTTTTTCTAGGTATGTCCCAGACCTTGTTCCAGAAACAAAGCGACGGAAAGTTTCCAATAAAGCAGCAGACCAGAATAAAAAAATCACAGAGTCTTACGAAGACCTTAGAGATTATTTAGAGCAGCGTGGGTTCTGGGGGGAACTCGAAAAAGTAGAAGAAATATACGAAAATTTCCGCATAGAGACCGGATGGCAGCAAGCTAAAGCCCAACACATTGGGCATTTGTATGATTCATTAAAGAAGGAAAATGCCTCGGAGTCCAAGATATTTCGGGCCATTGGTGAAGCCAACAAGCTATCCAAAAAAGAGTACGTACTCGCCACGCAAAGGCTCCAGGCAAGAAGAAGCAAAGATTTAGCGTGGTACTATTCGGACATATTAAATCTCCCCGAGAGCAGCAACTTAACTAAGCTGGCGTTGTGGTCTTTGACTGTTGGTGAAGAAGCAGTCGGCATGATAGGCACCGGAGTTTTCGGGGTTGGCGGCGCAATAGGCGTACCTGGATTTGAAACAATGGGGCTGCGGTGGAAAGCCCTACTAGACAACCACAACCTTGCAGTCAACGAGTTAGAAAAATTACACCTGTCACCCAATATTGCAAAGATGTCTGCGCCCACGCGAAACGCTATGTCGTTTCTTGTAGCTGCCGGTATTACGGGACAGTTTGCTCCGTGGATGTCAAGCATGGGTGGGGCAACTGCACTTGCTGGTGCTACGTCATTCGGGGACGGGTACTTAGAATTACGCAAAGAGGGAGGGAGCCAGGAAAATTCTGTTGCTTACGGACTCCTTCTTGCGGCAGCAGAAGTTGCGCCAATGATGCTTGCGGCGCGATTAGGCAAAGTCATTCCTGGTGCAGAAGGTATTTTGCGGCACTTTAAGCCCGGTGGCGTTTTGTCGGCAAAAGGACCAATCGCTAGTGTTACCAAATCCGCTGTTCGCCAGGCATTTAAGTCTATCGCTCTTGCCCCTGCTGCCGTGGCAAGCGAGGTGTGGCAGGAATCACTTACTGCAATTGGAGAGTCAATTGCTGCTGGGTATTTTATTGACCGCGAAAGAATGTCTAAGGGAGCAATCGCTGAGGCTGTATCGCAAGCAATTGTTGGTGCTATTGTTGGTGCTGGGTTTGGGGAAACCATAAGTGCTACCGGCGCAACAATCAATCAGTTTGAATTTAATCGGAAAATAAAAAACCAAGCGATAAAAGAGCTAACTGATTTTGGCAAAACGTCATTTGAGATAAATCAAGCGTTGATGATGTCCAACCCAGAAGGTGTGCTTGCGTTCGTAGATTCACCAACACGCACGCGGCTGGCTAAGATACTCCCTGGGGCCAAGCTAAGTGGCCCAATGAGACAAAGACTTGCGGATTCTCTCCGACCAATGGCCAATTCCTTGCGGGAGTTTCGTGGAACTCTTCGGTGGCACGCCGTTACCGTTGTGCATAACGGCGAAACTAGCGTGATTCGCGTCCAAGCGGCCAACCAGCGGGAAGCAGAGCAGAGGGCGAGAGAACAAATAAAAGGCGTTGGAATCGTCCCTTCCATTAACCTAGAAGGTTTTGTCGAAAAATACTCCGCTCAACCAACCCCAGAAACCGAAACACCGACAGCTAAAGAAGAGCCGCAATACGATAGGTTTGGTTTTGACAAAGATGGCTTTGACAAAGATGGCGTGACTGAATACGGGAAAATAAAACACCCTACATGGCCGGGAAAACCAATTGCTCTAAATGTTAGGCAAGCCGAAGCGATGTTAAAGGCGGTATCAGAAAGGACTATTCCCAGAGAGTACCCTATTGACGTCGACAAAGTAAAAGAAACGCTAAAAAAGGGGATTGAAATAGCCAAGCAGCGAATAGCTGCGTTGGGAGGCGATTGGACGCGGGGACCAACAGAGCCAACTCCCCAACCCACCCCAGAGCCCGCACCCACAGAAACGAAATGGGATTACGAAAAGGATGGCAAACTTCCAGTAGGAACTAGAGTCCGCGTAGGGGGTATGGAGTTTTCTGTCGAGCGATCCAATGGGTATGTCTTATCTGGTCGGCACAAAGACGGCTTTATTGAAATTGATACCAGAAACGTAGATGCTTTTGTTGTCGAAAAGCCTCAGCCCGCCCAACCCACGCCAGAGCCTACTCCGCAACCTACACCAGAACCAACTCCCCAGCCTACTGAGGGCAAAACTTATAAAATAAAACCAGGCAAAATTATTCGCTCTTTAAGTGACATCCTTGGAAAAACAAGCGAGTATAAACAAAAGGGGAAAAAGGATTGGGTTGATCCTATTTCAATTATAGACGGCCCTGACGATGCCTTGCAGACTTTGAACATGTGGCGTGCTTACCACGGGGACACGGCTACACGCCACACAGAACGCGAGACAATTGAAGTTAGAGTCCCAGGCACATCTACATTGGACTACGACCACACATCAACAGCAGAGCTAAATGAAATTGATGTAGACCCCAGCAAGCCAGGCTTGTCAGCGACCATCGAGAAAGGGGCGCGGATCACCGAAGTTAAACTTGTATTCAGGAACAGCGAAGGCCACCCATTAGCAATGGCACGGGTGTCGGGAACCAGTTGGATGAGGTCGCGTAGCGGCCCGCCGACGATTCTTGCTTTGGCGGCAAAAAAAGGTACCGGGTCGTCGAGAGCGTTGCTTTCTGTGGCTTCGGTTTTAGCTTCGACCGGGGCATTAACTAATCCCAACAATCTTCTCAGCCTAGAAGCAGCCAATCTCTTACACAAACTTTTTGAAAAACACGGTGAAGTATCCCCCGCTCCCGCTGAAACTACCCCAGCACCTACACCCCAGCCCACCCCCACTGAGGCTGCTGAGGGGGCTAGTGTACCTGCTGATCCAAGCACGTTTGAGGTAGGGCCGGGGGCAAGAAAAGATGCGTCTCGCCCTGTCTTTAAGCCACGCACAATGACACCCGAACAGCAAAAAAAGTTATACAACTTTTCAAAACAACCGGGAGTCAAGCTAAAAGACATCGTTAAAAAATACGACGAAATCATGGAGACAACTCCCGAAGAAAAGCAGGCCAGGAGACAACACGCTTTTGTGTTATACGGTGAATCCGAGGCTGGGAATTGGGCGGGTGGAATAGATAAAGGAACGACAGTTGGGACCATAACAAAAGATGGTGCGTTAAACGAACGCCACGGGTCAGGGAGAACCAATGTTGCTTTTTCGGCCAGCGACCCAGACGTAAAAGTTGCTGACAAAATAGGTAAAGACAAAGCCCAGAAAGAAAAAATCTTAGAGACTTTGTACCCTGGGGCTAAGTTCAAGGAGGGAATTGCAACAGGGTTTAGGAATCAAGGGATTGTTGGCCCGCCTACAAGAAAGCCAGCCACTCCCAAACCCACAGCCGGAGAAAAAGCGGAACAACGCGAAATTAAAGCTGCTCAGAAAAAGCGTGCAGAGCAAAAAAAAGAACGAGAGAATGATCGAGTTTGGAAAGATTTACGCAAGCGTTCTCCAAAAGGGACTAAGCAGACTGTTTCAGTCCCCATAAAAATAGGAGGCGAATCTCAGAACGTCAAAGTAGATGCGCTCGTCCTTGATGACACATGGGCCATTACCCGTGGGATTGTTGACATAGACGGCAAACCTGTACTGGTTGACAGAAAACGAATGACCGATGATCAATGGAGAGAGCATAAAAGCAGCCAATGGAATCTTACGCATCTATCTAGCGGTCTTTCGGCGGCAACGGCTTCCCAAATCAACCTCCGGCAACTTTACCAGATGATTCAAGATTCTGGCGTCAAGGTTCCAAAATCATGGGCAGAGCTTAAAAAAGATGATGCTGCCATGAAGACGCTGAAAGAACTTCGTTCGGCGTGGGACGCTTCTGATTTAAGCCTGCTTCCCGATAACCTTCGCCAGAAATTTCTTGATTCTGTTAAGGTGCCTGATCCTGGCGTCACAGCAGATATGATTTTAGATTCCGGTGATTTGGTTAAGACAAAAGGTCTAAAGGTAATCAAGGAGCTTGTTAAAGAAGTACCAGAGATTGCCTACAACCCGATTTTCATTGTTGACGAAAACAAAAAACTTGTGTTTCGGGATCACTATACCTATCGACTTTCTCCAGGGATTTTCAATCTTGCTGCAGGCGAACTCTCAGTAGGGCAGTCAATTGGAATCAACTTGCCTGACTTGGGAATCAAAAAAATAACCGACAAGAATGAGGTTATTAAAAAGGTTCTCAAAGCACAGGGGTATAGAGTTTCCCAGGGGGAAGCCCGTAAGCAAGAGATTATTGACGGGATTCAGTGGGACCAGAAAAAAACGCAGTCTGATATTATCGCAAAGGCTAAGTTGTCTCCCGCAAAAACGCAGGCATCCGGCAAGCCTTCCCGCGAAGCTACGCCGCCCATGCGAACCGCTCCAGACGATGCCGAGTCTGCTCCGCTTCAATCGCGGCCACAAACAACTCCTGTCCCAAGGATACCCGTTGATCCCCTTCCGTTGCCCGAAGGCAAAACCCCCGAAGCTCCGGCTGACATAATCTTTTCAGCAAAGCTCGGTCGCCAGCCAATTAAAGGAAAACTCCCTAAGCAAACGCTTGGCACATACAGCCCCGCCACGGGCCGCATTGTTATCAAGTACGGGAACGACCTTGATACAGCCGCCCATGAATTAGGCCATTTTGTAGACGACGCTGCTTCCATTGGAGCCGACCTTCTTGTAGTACAAAAACACAAATCCACAATCACAAACGCTGATGGCACAACCCAACCAGTTGAAATAGAAATCACGGAGTACACCGACGAAGCCAAGGCGATGCTGGATGAAATGATGGGGTTTGCGCAGCATGGTTCAATTGAAGCAACAGGCCCAAGGTCAAATCACCATTACGTTGCAGGCGAAGCTATAGCGGAGTGGATTAGAGCGTACCTAGTGAACCCAGACGCCACACTTAAACAAGCCCCTGTGTTTTCAAAGTTTATGTTATCTAGGCTCCAGAAACGCGCGCCAGAGGCTCTTAAAAAACTCCGCGAGTTTGGCGACAAGATTCGGGTGCATGGCGGTTTGTCTGGGGTAAATAAAACAATCTCAAACGTCAAGTTTGAAGGATTTGGCGGCGACGGAGAGAGCCTTATTACCTTGGGGCTTAATAATGTTGCCGCATTCACCCAAGAAATAGTGTCTCGCATTTGGCGCGACACGGGGCACGCATTTAACCCTGGCTTTTACAGCAAGCTCCAGGTGTGGTTTGGCGATAGTCTTGATCCCGCGATGCACGGGATTGATGTGCTCAAGGCAAGACACGGTGATTTTATAAACCCACTCAAAGACCCAGAGATACTTATTAGAAATCTCCAGGGCCAAATGACTCAATGGGAAGACCAGCTTCTTCACGGGCCCATCGACTGGAAGGCGTGGCTTGCAGGAGACGGGGTGGTTCGGCTTGGTTCCGCACAGGGCGTTGGGAATCTTCAATATTTATTCGCACCTTTAGATATGACATCTGCAGACACACTTAAACGAGATGTGCGGCTTCTACATGCGTTTATGATTGCAGAAAGGCATATTGAGCGAAGCGAAGTCATAGATGAAAAAGCGTTTTTCAAACTGCTGGAAGAAATCGGTTTGATTACTGCGGAATTAGAATCAACCGTTAAGGCACGCAAAGAAGATGGCCTCGATATTCCCCAAGAGCTAGAGGAAGAATTAAGTCTTTATAAAAAAGCTGTTGCACTTGCGGAAGGTAAAATCAATAGCACCAAGTACGGCGACGGCAAGTATTTGGCTGGCCTTCAAACTATCTGGATAAATCTAGGCGATTTACCTATTGGTAAAAAAACTGCAAGAATAATTGAAGCAAACAACAAGCAGCGACAACACATGATTGGGTCGGGTGCTGGGCTAGAAGGTGACTTGCGAGTTTCCAAAAGAACCCTCGATGAAATTAACGCCCTTCCCCCAGAGGATGTTTCTCGGTTACGGGACGCAGCAGAAAGGTATCGCGCGTTCGCTGACGCTATGATCCTAAAACCAATGTTGCATTTTGGGCGAATATCCAGGGAGCAATACAACGAAATAAAAGCAGATAACCAGTTTTATGTAAATATGCGGCGGATTGTAGACTCAAACAATTTGATAACTGCAGACCCAACTAAGGCAATGGGGTCAACAGGCGTAACTACAACTAAAAGCGTTATCAAGAAGTTCTTTGGAAGCACTGAGCCAATAGGCAATATTTATGCAAATATGCTCCAGATAGGTCAGATTGCTCAGCATGACGCACAAAGAAACTACGCCCTGCAGCAGATGGCAGAGCTTGCCGAAAGCAAGCCGCGAAGAATGTACGAAGGCCCTGCTCTGAATTTAGCAGAGATTATGCACCGCGTTGAGAAGGGAGACAGCAACGCGGTTAAGATTTATATCAACGGAAAAGAAACGTATTGGAGAATGCACCCCGAAATTAAAAAAGCCCTTGACGGGATAGGCAAAGACGTTTCGCTACCGGCACTCTTTACAATTCTGCCCCGCATATTACGCAACACCATCACCTACTTTCCGGCGTTTATGGTGCGGAATATTATTCGAGATACGTTTACTCGACCGCACCTAAGCAACGTAGGAAGTCAGCTTCGCCACACATTTCAAGCGTTGGGAAAGACTGCGGAGGCGTCTGAGTTTATGCTTGGTGGAGGCGGGCAGTTTGGGCACTACTTGAAAAGCCGCGTTGATTACGTTGCGCACATGCACAGGGCCACGCGAGAGCTAATTAAAGATAAAAACGTCACGGTGATGACGCGGGAACAGATTTCTAAAGGGTGGGAAAAATACAAATCATTAGCCGAAGGCTCCGAAAAACTAAACAGATTAGCCGAGTTTAGAGTTGCCAAAAAGAAAGCACTTGACGCTGGATTAAGCGAAAGCGATGCAATACTTTACGCAGCCTACGAAGCACGGGATTTGTTGGATTTTGCTGTTAGCGGATCGGTAATGAAATATGTAAACCAAATGGTCCCGTTCACCAACGCGGCGGTTCAAGCGCTTAGGCGCGCGGTCAAGCAACTGCACAAGGATTGGAAGGGCCTTTTTGCCGCTTGGCTCAAGTACAGCGTTGTTCCCGAGTTAATGGTCTACGCCTGGAACATGACTGGAAGTGAAGAAGAGCGGGACGAATACAGGCAGCTTCCGGCCTGGAGGAAAGACTTTTATTACAACATACGACTCGGCCCAAACACTTGGCTTGCAATACCCAAGCCTTACGAGTTTGGTGTTCTCGCTTCGGGAGTAACCAGGGCAATCGACGTTATTTCTGGCGGTGCAACGCGGGAGCAGGGGCTTGAGGGTTGGTGGACAAGTCTTCTTAAATCGTTTTCGCCAGTAGACATAAAAGCTATGGCGGGTCCGTTTGCAACCTTCCTTGAATACACAACGAACTATGACTTCTTTAAGGGGAAACCAATCATCCCCCCTTACGAAGAAAAGCAAGATGTAAGAACAAGGAAAGGTACGGAAAGGGGGTCAAATGTTGGAAAGTTTTTGCAGACCCTTAGCCTTCAAACTGTTGATTCTAGGAATTGGGACCACATTTTAGTTGGTCTTTTTGGGAGCACTGGCCGAGCCGTTGTAGAAGTATCAGACCTTGGGGAGCCAGGTAGCCTTAATAATTGGGGAAGGAGCATTGGGCTTCTGACCGGAATTACCCGCGACGGTGGGGCTACGAGTGCTAGGGACGTTGTTTTTGTTACTGAGTGGGCGATGAAGAACGGCCACGACAGAAAGAAGTCCTACAAAGAGTTTAAGAAACTGTTTGAAGAATATTACACAGCCACCAGCAACAAAGAGAGGCAAAGAATCGCTCGACATATTCTTGCAAAAGCACGCGGAGTACGGAAAAAAATAGAAAGCGGTTTTCCTGGGGATGACCCGTTCAGTGCGTACAGGGTCTACCTGAAACAAGATTGATTATTTCCTTCTTGCCCCACCCTGCGTAATCATTGCTTGCAGGGATTCAAACGACCAACCCTTATTAGTAGAAGCTGTGGGAGAGTCGGCTACGTTGTAGCGTCTACGTCCCCCTTGGGTCAGAGTCATCTGCATAGACTCAAAGACAAACCCTTTGACGGTATCATCTTCTTCTTCTTCCTCTTCGGCGGCAACTCCAAAAGACCACGGTGCCGTTGGGTAAAAGATTTTAGGCGGGTGCGCCTCGGCGGAAGGACCGCCGTTGGTTGTCAGCGAGTTCCCCCCTACAAGGTCCATGTTGCCGTTAGGATACGCACCTCCGAGGGGCCAGTAGCCAACGAGAGCAGATGGGCGAATCATTAGTGGGCTAAACCCGCTAGCTAGTGCGGCAATTTCTCCGGCAGTAAGTTCCGCTGCGTAGGCGGCTACTTCTGCTATGCCACCTTCCCAGGTACGTCCAGTTAAATTGGTTCCACTTTGTATTCCTGTGCCAATGTAAAACTCGTCGGAGTCAGCAAAATCTGATATATCAACCGTAGCTGTTTGAGTTTGGTCTAGCGTACCGTTTACATATAATTTTTGATCGTTATTGGCTATAAAGGCTCCAAC
>CEUO01025553.1_pt1 | contig 11198 bp, 10 predicted proteins | sample 531391 | NCBI WGS metagenome assembly CEUO01 (sample SAMEA2622799, study PRJEB7988) | marine metagenome | isolation source: saline water (ENVO:00002010), including
GACTCGCCTCGTAGCCTTACAGCGTCGAGGAAGGTGCATCGGCCCTGACCCTTCTCTAGTTTAGCCGTGTAGTTGGCCGTACCGATGTTGGTTGGGTCAGTGATGGCAACGTCGTCTAGTGGGTAGGAGAAAGTTCCTACGACACCAGTGTACCATGTGAATGATAGCCAAGGAACACTTCGCACGCCAACGAGGTCGGTGGCTATAGCGATGGTGTTTGACTGTAGTTGGATAAAGTCTCTCAAGGTTTGCTCAAGGACTGCATCGCCGGGAGCGAATGGTCCTGCTGCTGCTTCTACGTTTAGTATCTCTTCTAGTGTTTGGTTCATACTTTTCATCTCCTTAAATTATTCTCCGCCCAATCAGGCTATGTCTGCCCCCGCAGTCATAACAGGGATGAGTGTGCCAGCAGCGACGGAAGCATCTCCCTCGCCAACGTAAAGTCCTAGTTTCTTCGATGAGTGGTCGTTGCTGTCTATGCACTGACCGGATGCACCGACGAAGACTGTTAGCCCCGTTGTGTAAGTCTGTGAAGCCTCGGACTGTACCATGAGTACACCGCCGAGTGGGTAGTAAGCGACTGTAGCGCCGGATGTCTCTAGGGCGTTGTTGCCGTCCCTTGAGGACTCAGCCGCCGATACACCGATGGCGATTTCGCCGTCAGCACATAGATCAAGCGTGTTGTTTGTGCTGTCGTTGACGAGTAGTAGCCCTTTGCCACTAACAGTCGTACTTGCTTTCAATGTTGCGTTTCGTGGGTCTGCTCCTTCTCCGTACATATTCAAATCATCTCCTTCATGCTCTCGTAGGATGGCGCGGTCATTCTGTTGCGCTCATCTGCTGCGAGTGTCTTGTTCCAAGCGGAAGCCCATGCGTTCCATGCTTTTGCGTAAACTTTCTCGTCGTTGCTGACGAGTCTGCCGTTGAGGTAGTTGGAGACTGTTGGCCTCTCTTCCTCTCCGGGCATCGAAGCCTCGACTGGCTTCTCGACTGACTCTACTGGGGTCATCTCGACTGGGGTTGGCTCAGGGTGTGAGGCTTCCCATGACGCGATGAGCGTTTCAAGGGTTGGTGTCGATAGGTCTTCGTGACCTGACATTCCGAGGTCCGTGGCTTTCTCAACGAGGACCATTCTCTCGGCCTCGACGCGAGCAGCCTCGGCAGCCTCGTATTCGGCTATCCGGCTGTTTGCGAGGACGAGTTCGGCTTGTAGTGCCTCCATATCCTCTGTTTTGTCTTCAATCATATTTTCTTCCTCGGTCATTGCAATCACCTTTGGGTTGGTTTCAGCAGTATTCGACTGACTTATAATAGTTTCTTGGGAAACTAAAGGTTTCTTTAATTTTTTCATTTCAACAGTTTCAACATTCGCACGGTTGTACGCTGGTCGCCTTACTAGAGCAAGATGATCAAAAGTGAAATCTTCTCCGAACACAAGACCATCTTCATCTGCCGACACAGGAATACCTGAACCACCTATGGAAACACCGTAGTCATCTTGCTGCCACAAGCCGTCTTCTAGGCTGGCGAACAACTCTTCGCTTGTAACGTGTGCTACATACCTCACATCGTAACCGGCGTTTGTAGTTAGGAACCTTGCACTGACTATGTAGCCTATGTTAGATTCTTCAAGTCCCTCGACATTGCGAGTAAAGCCAGCGCCATGCTCATTTGCCTTGGGGTGCATCAAAGTCAAGTCTGCTCCCTGCATCTGATCAACCACTGACTTTGCGCCAGCGGGTGTCAAGGACCACTTGTTCTTGTTCATACCTTGGTGGAAGGCTATGCCGCGTATCTCGTAAACAGTCAAGCCGGTTTCGGCTATGACTTTGGCCTCTACTTCCTCTATATCGACGTCCAAAGTAACAGCGATTCTGACGCACTTGCCGTCTTTCTTCTTGAAACCCGGTTCGCATGAACTTGTCTTGTCGTAGTGCATGCTGTTGTATTTGATGTTGCGGGTTTTGTACGGGTCTTCTTTGTGGTCGTGAACGTGTAGAGCGTAAGCCTCTTCATCCTCTTCCTTTCTCTTTTTCATGTAACTTTCTACTTCCATGTCACCCCTGCTCTTGCTCATAAACTCTTCATGAGACTCACAGGGCATAAAGATAGTTTTACCGTTTCTTTCCATTGTGTGTATTTTGTCACAGCCCATTTTCTTTGCCTGTTCCATAGCCTCACCGGGGTTGTCATACTCCTTCTCGGCCTTGTAATGGTCAGTCCCATCATGGGGCCTATCTTGGTCTTTGAATTTATGACCTTCGTGGGCTTTCATACACTCTGCTCTGCTGTTACCCATAGCCATACATCTGTCCATATATTGTTGATGTGTTTCAGTGCTTTTGGGTTTAGGCGTAGCAGCCTCATAGTTCATCGTTTGTTCTTGTTTATCTCCGCATCCACAATTCATCGCTTCCACCTTTCTTCCGCTTTCCCACTGTCTGCATGACCAGTACCGAGCCTTGTATTTGGGTCCGGGGTTGTCACAGTTATGACGGGAACGGAAATTTCTTCTTCTTTCTGGATCATCGCGCTTTATCTCCATATTTGGGTCGCCGAATCTTACTAGGACTACATTACCCTTTTCATTCTTGGTATATACTCCAAATTTTTTATTAGCGCCCGGAGTGCGAAAGGGTTTGTTGAGTGTGACCTTCCGACCTTGATACTCTGCTGCCGAAACATCTATGTCTCCCCAGTCTTCGTATGCGACTTGTTCACCACCACAACCGCATCCACACGACATGGTGCGGAAAGTTGAACAGTGTTTTATTAAGACTTCCTAGGGTGTCCTCTAGGCAATAAATCATTATCTTGAGTGTATTTAGGATTAGATGGTCTACCCGATCTGACAAGACGTAGGAAGGCGTTTACCCTAGCCATAGACCACGCAGCCCTGCTGATTCCGGGCCTGTGGGAAGTGGAGTATGCACCTGCGCCCCGACGGTAGACTGCCTTTAGCATCCTGAGAGTCACCTTGCGGTCAGACTTCTCATTGTGGTTCTTAACCTTGTTTTGCAGCGACTTCGTGACACTTTCACTGAATGTCACCTTACCGCCGGGACGAGCAGAACCGGGCTTGTTTCGTGGGCTGCCCTTGATTCTGTCTTTCTTAGGTGCGGGAGTGGAACGGATATCTGCAACTTCTGTTCTGTCTGCATAGGTGAGGCATACTGCAAATCTTTGATCGCGCTCAGGAAACTGGCGATTCATCTTCGTGTCAGCCATGCACCTGTTGATGAACGCGGCCCTGTTTTCTCCGGGTCTTCTAGTAGGCACGGTATCACTCCGGTATATTGTATGCACTCCAAGCATCGGAAGCGTCATTTGCACTAGAATACGAAGATGGTAAGTCCCTTAGAAACTGCCTGTAGTCTCTCCTTTCCGTAGATAGCGTGACATCTGCCAAGGCCCACCAGTCAGTTCTTGCTAACTCCATGTCCCTAGATGTTCTCACGTCATCCCAAGTCACGTCAAATTTAGTAGTGACTCCATCCAATGTTTCTTGTCTATGTAATACAAACGTCATTCTAATCAACCCTATACATTATGTGTAAAGTAGTGGTGCTTGTTGTGTTTGAGTTTGGGTAAGTAGAAGAATAACTTGCAGCCAAAGCATCACCATCGCTATGCTCCCCCCCTTGGCCGGAACCGTTATTGATAGCGACTTGGTTAGCGTTTCCGATTGACACACCTATTTGCGCCCTTGAACTTGATGAAACGCCTTGTAGTTGGGAGCCACCAGCCGTTGCTGCTGCTCTTGCATAAGCAGCGTAATAAAGAGTCCCTTCTGTTATGGTGGTAGAACCACCGGAGTAAGCACTGACAGTGGCATCTTGATAACCTGTTGATGTAGTGGCTACCGATGCTGTCATCTGTAGTGCGTTAGGTATTCTTTGAAGTGTGCTACCTGAACCACTTTCTGTTGCCGTGTAAATACCCAACAAGACATTAGGGCTTGATGCGTTTGCGCTTGAAACATATACTGATAACTTTGTTATCGCCACAGTTTCGGGGGCGATAAATGGGAAGAAAAATATTCGTTCTAATGTGGTCGGGTGATTTGTGTTGCTGAAACTTGGAAAACCATATGGAGTCAAGGCTGTTAGTGTCGTTCTTGGGTTTGTTCCCTTTCTGAAAACTTGACGAGTTGGTGCAAAAGCAGAACCACCACCACCTGCTATCGTTATTGTTTTTGTAGCCCCCGTTCCTGATGCAACTACACCACTACCGACAAAGTTTAGTGTTGTTCCCGTTGTCGATAATGGTGATCCCTCATCTTGTATTGTGACTCCGCCACCACCACTTTGAGCGACCCAATCAAGGTTTCCCGCACCATCTGTCTTTAGAACCTGATCTGCGGAACCATCAGTGTTAGGAAGCGTTAGTGTGTATGAGGCTGCTGCCGAGTGTGGTGGACCTTTGATTATTATACCGTGAGTATTGACTTCACAGTTTAGTTTAAACTGACCAGCACCTTTTGTTGAGTTACCTTTGAAGATAACTTGTCCTGTCCCGTTTGGAGCCAACTCTATATCGCCGTTGCTCACTGAAACAATGTCATTACCGTTGACATCCAAGTTTCCGCCCAACTGTGGGGTTGTGTCTCCTACTATATCACCAACTGTGGCTTGTGCGGCGATGGCTGCCTCGGCTGAATCAGTTATGTGTTCTGTTCCAATAATATTTTGTAATTTACGATTCTTTGGCATAGTATCACAACCCACTTATATCATATGCTTCCCAAGCATCACAAGCGGCGTTAGCACCGGCTTCTGCGTAATTCTGAGGTAAATCTCTAAGGAATTGTCTGTATGCTGCTTGAGCATCTGTCATGTTTCCCCTCAACACCCACCAATCAGTATCTTCTAGTTCCCGTGTCCGAGCATATCTAACCATGTGCCATTCTACATCTCTGTATGTTACTGTTGCTTCAAGCGGGTCGCCTGACCATGTTGTTTCTCTCCTAACGATTACATAGTTGCCTACCATTTTAATCATCTCAACCTATCTTTATTCCACACATAAGAGTGTTGTTGTAAAAACCCTGTAGATTACTTGGAGTTATAGTGGATGGCATTGTGTTGGCTGAAGAGTTCAACCTAAGTGATACTTGATAATTTTCAACATGAGTGATGGCATTCCACGGTCCCAACCAAGGATGGTCACCTTGACTGAGACTTCTTACTCCCACAGTGTTTGTTGTGTTGTTGCGACAAAAACCCCACCAAAATTGTGTGCCTCTTGTCAAACTGATAGTACCAAAACCGGAAGTGACATATTGCGCCCCTGTTGATGTGCATGGTATGTCGATAGATCCCAACTTTTGATAGGGAACGCCTTCATTGTCATTGTATATGGCTACAGTAATTTTTGTAGTTCCCGTGGAATCAGCAGTTGAACAGTTTATTCCTATTTCAGTGACGTTGCCAGTCATAGGTGCTATAAATGGTCTGAATAATGGGTTGTCTTGATTACTTCTTGATTGCCAAGAATTACCAGTGCTTCCCCAACCCGGTAGTTTGTTAAGCATATGCCTATCGTTGGAAGAAATTACTCCACTTTTTATCATCTGTAAATCAAAATCATTTGACCCACCGCCGCTTGCGGTAGCCCAAGTAACGGCTGAACCACTTCCACCGGAAGTCAACACCTGACCGCTAGTACCAGCAGCAGAGCCACCGATGAGAATTTCGCCGGCTGAACCCACACTGAGTCTCTCACTACCTCCGGTGATGAAACCTAGTTGGTCTGCTGCTGTTCTTCTAACGCCTGTGTCGCTATCACCCTCAAAGTGTAGTCCCGGTTCTGAATTGCTGCCTGTGCCAACTCTCAATCTCGATAGTCTTGTATCACCAACCACATACAATTGGAAGGCGGAATGCACTGTGCTTGAGGGGCTGTTACCTATTACTGTTTTTCCAGCATTGTCTATTTTGAAGATATTGACATCTGATGCTTGGTCATGAGCCTCAAAGACGTTCCCTGTTCCTGTCTGTTCGACCTTGAACAGAGCAATATCACTCTCATCTGTAAGTTTCAATTGTTCTGAACCTGATGTATCAGTCCAAGTCAAAGATGATATACCGTTTTCAGTCCCACCGTCATTATATAATAATTCAGTATCACTACCACCGACACTTCCACCTGTTGCGGCTATGGTTACAGCACCACCCGACTCGGTGATAGTGACGTTGGAACCGGCGGTGAAGGCAAGTGTCTCAGATGCACCGAGAGTGTTGCCACCTGCGGTCACGGGCCTGAAGGTGTTGGTGTCTGTGTTGGTATCGGTTGCCGCTATCGTGATTGTGTCAGTGGAAGCGTTGGTGGTAATAGTGACATTTGCACCTGCGGCTACGTTGAGCGTGTCTGTGGCGGCATCTGCCACTATGTTGCTTTGCCCTGCCACGGCTATGTTTTTGAAAGCAAGTGTAGCACCACCCTCGGCCTGTGCCGCTATCGCTTGTTCTGCTGCATCTGTGATGTGTTCTGTGCCGACAATGTTCTGTAGATGACGATTCTTCGGCATACCCCGAACTATCTACAGGTGTTTGATAAATGTTATCGCCGTTTAAATAAAAGATCAATCCAGTCTGTAATATTAGAGCCACTAATCACCGATAAACAAAAAAACCAAATAAAAAAACCACAGAGGGCCTCAACCATCCCACAGCCTCGCATGCTCAAAGACTTTGGCCCATAAAAGAACCCCGGTGGCTATCCACAATAAACAAAGAGTAGTGCAGAAATACTCAATCAAAGTCCTCGCCTACGAAGCCACATATCCAGCAGTATTGCCGTGAACAGAACAAACATAGGGATGAGGACAGATTCATAACTCACTTCTTCCCCCCACTCTTGTTTCCGTTGCTGGTGGTCACAAACTCATCCATCTTGAGTTCGTGGGACTTCTGCATTTTCTCCATTTCAAGTTCGTGTGTTATGCGAGCCATCTCCAACGCCCTGATGTGATCTTTCTCTGCATCTGTGGAAGCAACGTCAGATGCTAGTTGGTCAGGTAGAATGTTTATCTTGGCAGACTCCTTGCCCTTGAACAGATCAAGAACGGTTGTTATCATAAGAAGTGCAGGACCGCCGAGAAGACCGATGACTGTGAGTTGTGAGTCCGTGATGTCCCTCTCTTCGACAATGCTGAAGTAAGATGCCGTAGAAGCAATTATCACCCAAGAAAGCACGACTCCAAGCCCAAACGTAAGCATAAGTCTGTCATTAGGCCCGTTCTTTTTAACTGCCATGTCCATACGAACCTTCTTGCGTCTTATTAACATTTCACCCACTAAAATCAAGGTTAGGCTAAATGCAAGTCCATAAAAACCGAAAAAAAGGACATCGCTGAGGAATGATCCCGTTGTTCCTACATCAATAGACATCTGATGCACCCGGCTGTGAGTTTTCGCGTGGCAGTTGTCCTACCCTGTTGTCTGATGTCTCGTCCTTTCTCATATCGCCTTCCCTACCTACTGTGGGTAGATTTAGTTCATCTAGTGCTTGATTGAGCGTGATGATGCCTGAGTTCCAACCAAGCGTGACCCTTTGCATGATGTTGAGCGGTGTCTCTGAATCCATCGCATCGAACTTGATCGTCGGCAGGTCTTGTCTACGGTATGGGATATCAAGAAGGCTAAGGTGCATCATAAACATCTTTGTGGCGGCCTCTGCGAGTATTCGGTGCATCCTGCTGATAGCACCAACGGCCCACAGGTTAGCGTTGTAAGTCGCCGCGAACGTGGACCCTCGCTCTTGACCGGCAGCGACACGGGGAACTTGCAACACGGCGGCTATGTCAGCGTTGATCGTGTCTAGGAAGTCTACGTTGTTGGGTACAGAGTTGCCGACATCAACGTGATGTAGTTGAACGTAGTGAGGCAGTATCGGTATCTGATCTCCCCTTATGCCCTCAAACAGTTTGATAACCTCGTCCATGATGTGTTTGAGCCTGTCGTTCTGCTCTGCCGGGTCTTGGATATGCTCGATGGCAGACTTGTCGATGGTGATGAACTGCTTGGTCATGCTGTCCTCAAGGCTGATTCTGTTGTTCATGCTGTTGTACTTCATGCGTATGGGCTGTTTCAAAGCGGTAAACCGGGATGCACCCCACACACCGTAGGTCCGGCGGCCCTTGTTGTCGGTGAACCAGTTTGATCTGTAGTCAATCTTGATGTGCATGATCTCGTTGGAGGGGATGTCACGTTCGTACATCGTGCCTTCACGCACCATGTACTTGTCTGCGTTGATGATCGGGTTGTCCTCGTCTGCGACGAAGTAGGAACCGAGGCCGCCTCTTTCGTCAACTATGGTTATCTGCTTGACGGGAAGTGACTGTATGCCCGTGATACCCACACCCTCCCTGCCGATTATTTTGTTTATGTCGTTGCCGTAGACCATCAGCGAACGCATGGCATTTATCATGATGTCGTCAAAGTCTATCCGTTCTTCGACAAGTTCACGTACCGCGTTGCGTATGTTTGCGTTTCGCCCACGCGAGTAGTTTATCTCGTAGTTGTTGGCAGTTAGGCTGACTGCTCTAACCGCCCCGTTCAACTCCGGGTCTATTTTCAGCATTTGATCGTACAAGTCAAACTCGTTGTCAAAATTGCTGTCCTTTCTCATTCGCTCTGTGTCTCGCGTGATGTCTGGAATACCCGCTACTTGGTTGAACGGCTCAACCAACATACCCATTCTTTCTATTATGGGGTTCGGGTTCTCCTTTCTAAGTCCACGAAAGATGTTCCATCGGCTACCCTCTGCCATGTCGCTAGTTTGGTCACGGTGTTTATTAATGGTTGGGGTGTTTCATCTATTTATTTTTATTCTTTTCGTCTTTTTTAGAAATAATTAATCGTTATACTGCTCTAATTTTGTTTATTTTTTTAATTTTTTCAATAGTCCAGAACACTAACCTAAAGGTTAGTAGCCCTTTTTCCATACCTGCTATTGAAAGAATAAAACTAATTGAAAGAATTAGAGCAGTACAGCGTTTTATTTTTTCAGTAAAACTTCAAAACAATAAAAAAATATTATCAGTGCCATATGTTAATAAGGCAGATGTCATGTTTTTTCGGACATGGGAGAGCGGTTTATCGGTGGGGTTGATCTCATCGAAAAATATGCCAAGGATAGAGCCTTTACTAACGAAAAACAATTTGCGGTATTTTTGCATTCTGTTGAACCTAGACGTAGTTGGGACGCATGGCGCAAGGCCATATACCGTTGGGTCAAGCAAGGCAACACCTTCAGAAAGACAGCAGACGAGTACGAGGCCACTACCTTGATTACGAGTAAATATTATCACGATGAATCTAATGACAGGTACATATGTATGATGGATACGATTGACGGTATGTATGTCGTTGAAGGTGAAAAGCACAGAGCCATGCGTAGAGCATACTCAAACATCGGCGGCGGTCTGACAGTAGAAGACATGAGCAGAGAGTTCGATATGCCGGTTGCGATCTTAGGTGAATACATACGCATACACGGGTGGACTCACGCTATGGACCCGTTCACAGATCATGAGGTAAAAATGAAAACAGTAGACGACATGGTTGACGAAATGGTTTCCCTACGACGCATAGATGTCGTTAGACGTGCCGAGCAGAAAAGGTGGAGGCAGATTGAGAAGGAGGCCGACGCATACAGGTATCTCAATGAGACTATCGGCGACGAGTTCAAAGAGTTGCTGAAGGACCACAAGCCGAAGGCAGTCAAACCCTTCAAGATGAAGACATCTGAAAGGGACTACGCGGTGGTCATTTCCCCAACCGATCTGCACTACGGCAAGTACGGGTGGAGATTAGAGGTCGGTGAAGAGTACGGGTTCGATGAGGCGCGTGAGAGACTTCTTGAGAAGACAAGCCAGTTGGTCGAAAGGCTACCCGGCAAGCCTGAGAAGATATTCGTGACGGCGGGTTCCGATTGGTTCCACGTAGACAATGACGCGGGGGCCACAACCAAGGGTACACCACAGGACATGGCTGGCAGTCCGGCTCAGATTCTAATGCAGGGTTGTCAGTTGGCGCAAGAGCATATCGACAGTTTGAGCGCGGTGGCTCCAATCGAAGTGGTGTTCATGGGCGGCAACCACGACAGACACAGTTCCCTCATGCTTATGATGTACCTACATGCGTATTACAAGTCAGTAGATGATGTCAACGTGATTCTCAGCCCCCATATCAGACAGTACATCAACTACGGCAACAACTTACTGGGCTTTACGCACGGCGACGGTAAAGTTCTGAACAAACTACACTCACTGATGGCGCACGAAGCGAGAAGAGATTGGGGTTCAACGCAAAACCATATGTGGTTCCACGGACACCTGCATCATCAACAAGTAATCGAACGAGGCGGTTGTATGATTATACAGTTGCCAAGTTTGGCCGGTGAAGACAGATACCATGCACGTCATGGTTACACTATGGCAAGGGCTGGCTTGTGCGCTCATATGATAGACAAGGAGTTGGGTCTTGTTGGTACTATGTTCGCGCCGGTGATGCCTGATGAGTGAGTGGACAAGTGCAAAGTGCTGGTCATGCGGTTGGGTCGCACCACGTATTCTTAGGGCAAAGGCCGTCACGGGTATATGCCCTCACTGTGGCAAGAGGGACTTGCATCCAAGGTGATTCGATGGGGTTCATGCAAGACTTTGCGATGGAGCGTTCCCGCAACGACGTTGAGTATTTCTACAAGTGGTTGGGCTACACATGGGGCAAGCACATCGGAGAGTGGATGGAAATGTACGGTGATAGAAAGGGTTCTCAGGTTCAGCGGGTCTGTGTCATTGCACCTAGAGATCATTCCAAGTCAACTACCTTGAGGATAAAACTACTGCACAAGTGCCTGTTTGAGAAGTGGAGAGACAAACCCATGTCTATTTGGCTGTTCTCGGCGAGCAAGGACTTGGCAAGCAGGAGGCTTGAAGAGATACGGGAGGACTTGAAGCAACACCCGCAGTTGAGCAGGTATCTCGACAACAAGAGGGGCAACAAGTTGGAGTTGCGGTTCACGAACGGCGCATGGATTCGTGCAACATCTGTGGGTGCTGCGATCCGTGGTGAACACCCTGCTTGCATTGCCTTTGATGACGTTCTTGATGATACGGGTGATACAAACTGGAATGAGATTCGCAACTGGTTCCGCAAGAAGATCACACCGATGCTCAGTCCCGGCACAAGCCT
>CEUO01094617.1_pt1 | contig 11196 bp, 3 predicted proteins | sample 531391 | NCBI WGS metagenome assembly CEUO01 (sample SAMEA2622799, study PRJEB7988) | marine metagenome | isolation source: saline water (ENVO:00002010), including
GCAGCATTTTCAGCAGCATGTGCAGCTAATTCAGAAGTGTGTGTACCTAAAACATTATTGATTGAGGTTTGAAGATCAGAGTCAGCAGCTTGAAAAGCAGAAACGATTTCAGTTAATGAATCAAGAGCTGATGGGTCAACGTTAGACAAGATGTCATCGATTTGACTTTGAAGAGAAGCATCAGCAGCTGCAAATTCAGATCTGATAGCACCACGATCAGCACCAGCAGCATTGAAACCAGCTTCGGTATCTGCTTCAATTTGATCCATTCTGTTGTCTGCATCTAATTCATTTTGATCAACATCAGCTTGAAGAGCATTGATAGCAGCAGATCTTGCATTTGCTTCAGCTGTAACAGCAGCTGTACGGTCAGCAATTTCAGTATCAATCTTGCCATCAAGAACACCTTCAGCAGCAAGTGCACGGGTTTCTTCAGCAGTGATAGCAGCATCTGCATCAGCTTCATTTTGATCAACGTCAGCTTGAAGAGCGTTGATAGCAGCTGTTCTAGAGTTTGCTTCAGCTGTAACAGCAGCTGTACGGTCAGCAATTTCTTGATCAATTTTTGCATCAAGAGCAGCATCAGCAGCTTCAAGATCATCAACTTCAGAATCTAAATCAGAAGCTAATTGATCTGTAGCAGCAACACGATTTGCAGCTTCAGTAGCAACAGCAGAGATACGATCAGCAATTTCTTGGTCAATTTTAGCATCAAGAACGCCTTCAGCAGCTTGAGCACGATTAACTTCAGCAGTAATGTTAGATTGTAGATTTGCATCAGCAGCTTCTAATGCGTCTTCCATTGAATCCATATCAGCAGCCAATTGATCACCTTGAGCTACACGATTAGCAATCTCAGCGTCCATATTAAATTTTGCGGTTTCAGAAGATACAAAAGCATCTGCGTCACCAGAGAAAACGATTTCACCGTCTTCAAATTTTTCCATTTTGTCAGAGGTAATTCCACCAGAAAGGTCAGAATTATCAACAACATTTTCATTTAATTCGATATCACCTTCAGAGACATCGATTTCGCCGGCAGTTTTAAACTTACCGATTTGAAATTTATAAGCCATAATAAATCCTCCATAGATATAAAAAATAGGCTGACAGGGACACAAGTTCCCCATCGCACCTAAATAGTATCTTTCTTTACGAAAATCCTAAAAAATAAAAAATTTATTTTGACCGTTACTGTACAAGTTTACCGCCGTATACGGGGAAGTTAGGGAGATAGATTGATTTCCGTCGATCTGATCGTCACCAGAACAAGATAAAATAATTTCTTTTTCTTCTCCACCATTCTCATCTTTTATTGTAAAAAACTGACCATCTTGTAATTCGGATGCTAATGGAAGTTGAATTGTTATAGTTGTATCAGAATCTACTCCTACAAAATGGTCTGTTGGTAATATTGTGTAGTTATCTGTAACCACTTTTCTATTAAGAGTTAAAGAACCAGATACAGACATCGATCCAATAAAATCGTGTGTATCATCCGCAGTATCTCCAAATGATGTCGATCCCGTCATTGAAATATTTACAACTGTTTGATCTATTGTGTTTACAATTAATTCATTTGCAACAATTGTTCCATCAACTGTCAGTGTATCATTGTTGAATGTTAACTTGTCTGAATATAAATAACCACCTGCACCGTTTGATAATTGCAGTGCTCCACCACCTCCAACGGAATCAAAAGCATCATGAAAACTTTCCCATTCCCCTGTTTGGTTTTTAAATTGCACTACTCCATTGTTATCTCTGAATCCGTAACCGTCTTCTTCTTGTATTTGTCCAAAATTAATATAACCTCCAGAATTCATCTCAAGATTATCACATATTTTTAATCTTGCTCCTTCAACCTCTAAGGCGTTTGAGGCAGTCATAAATCCAAAACAAACATTATTATTCTCCTGAGAATCAATACACCAATCAGCATGGTTTCTATTCTCACCCCAATTTATCTTTCTGTTGTTAGAGATAAAGAAATCACCCCATCTAGCAGCCGGATGTCCTATTGTAAGATCTTTTGTTCCAAAGTTAGGGTAAGGGGTGCCGTTTTTTCCTAAAGCCTCTCTATCGATGGCTGAGGGCACAATATTTCCTGCTAATCTAATACCTCTTCTGACTCCGTATTTATTGCCTGCTCCAACATCTGGAAATGTTCCGACATCCATAACACTAATTGTGTTCATAAGACTATCGTACTCATTAGGCATAAAAGGAGCGTCTGTTGCCGGTCCTTGCAATGCAGCGTCATCAGTTGCCTCTAGATTTTCATAAGCACTGTCAAACTCTGTGTGTGGTACTTCAAAGGTTATCATATAAGAATTTCTTCTTATGTCTGTTCTCGAAGTCATTCTTGAAGAAACAACATCTTCCATTGTATAGTGTGACATATCGTGTTTGTCTTGTCCTGTAAAGACAGGAACTTTTGTTTGCACTTGGTTCAAGAATGAACTGAATTCTGTATGGCTTCTTCCGTTCATATTTGGATGATCTTGTATCGAAGTGTTAGCTAATTTCATAGCTCTTATTAAGGGTGTTCCTAGGTCTGTTTCTACTGCAATACCTCCGGGACCTGTTATTAGAAAAGGGCTATCGACATCTGTTGTATGTATAGACAAGTCCCCACTAATCTTTCCAGCTTCAAAAGTAGAACTTTTTCCATCACCATTATCTTGAAAAGTTAATGGGGAATAAATTTGAATTGGAGAAGAACCATAGATACCACCTTGAAAAGAAACACCATCGTTAAAAACAGCAGCACCAGAAACAACCATGGCTGGGTTGTCTACTCTTACAAATGTTGCAGCAGCAGGAACATCATTATTAGATGATGAATAGAAAGACCCACCATCTTCAAAAATCAAATCAGAACCAGCAGATGAGGAGAAAATTGCAGATCCTCCAACAATCTCAAAGTTTCCGTTTATGGACATTGATCCTGTGAACTCGTGAGTATCATCAGCCGAATCTCCGAATTCTGTTGATCCTTGCTTTGTAATATTTGTTATTGTCTCATTGATTGTATTAACATGATAATCGTTTGCATAAAGAGTACCAGATACAAATACTGAAGATGAAACTACAACTGTGTTTGACTCTTCGATATATTTAAAGTTCTCTGATCCAGTAAACCACGTCTCTCCGTCATTATACTGTACTGAACCTTTAGATCCACCAGCGGCTTTTCCTCCAATAAATGCCCATCCTATTTCACCCATAAGCTAACCTCAACTTAGATCTGGGGTTGTGGTGATGCCTTTTCCTGTTTGTTCTGCTATAATTCTATCTTTTGGAATTGTAGTTAGCGAAGCACATACAGAATAATTCAAACCAGCCGATGATCCGCTGACGTACATTCTTCTTGTTTTAACATCAAAAGTGTGTTGTCCTCCAGCAGGTACTTTAAATTTACTAGTGGATGGTGAACTGAAATTAAAATAGACAAAAAGATCACTAGCAGATGTATTCATAAATACTATCTCTTTTGTTACGTTGTCCCAATCCAAAATGTCTAATTTTGACGCTGATAACGAACCTGTTGTAACATTGGGATAGCCTGATACAATGTAGCATCCTGCGTGGCGTAAGCCGGGTGTATAAGAAAATGACATAATTAAACCTCTCTGTATAAATAGTATTAAATTACTATTCCTTCTATACGGTCTCTGCTAATCGTTGTTAGAGAAGCATAGATCTGATAAGTTGTGCTAGATGAAGCTGTTTCAACCTTTACTGCTCCTGCTTTAATAGGCATTTCTATTTTATCACCAGCAGGTATTGTGATTGTGCTAGATGGACTTGACGGGAACGTTACCTTCAAATCAATAGAGCTTCCAAGATTTTCTATATATACTATTTTACTCACAGTTGGAAACTCAACAGTCACGGGTGTTGTGTTTGCTGTAGCTGAGTATATAAAAGGAACTCCTGACATTTGATATGAACTAACATGATTAAGTCCTTGATGTATGTGATATGACATTTTAATTTCTCCTTATATTTATATTTTGTTTAAAGTGCATCAACGGTTACAGTGGAATTATATAGTTCCAAAACATCATCTTCTGATAGTGCTTTGTCCCAGTGTGCGATTTCTGTCCAATAGTCTGCACATTTTCCAATTGTATTATTGGATGACCATCCATTGAATTCTTTTACAGTCCAATCGCTATCCATATTAGGTATAGTATCAGCTAAGTCACCATCGACATAGAGTTTTAAATCGGTTCCTTCTTTTACTAAAGCAAAGAAGTGCCATTGCTCATCTCCGGCGATTGAATTTATGGAATATGTTGCAGATCTGTGATTTACACTTCCATTGCTTACAGCTCCAACATGACCCGGTATGCCTCCATCTTCTGCTCTTGAGTCAAAGAAGATACCACTGTTTGTTGGACCACTTGTCGCTCCACTTTGACCAACAAATCTCCACCAGTAGTCTGGATTCTTATCGCCTTCGGCAATGATATCTTTAACCCAAAATGTTACAGAGTTACCATCTGACATATCTACTGAAGAATTCATAACCATATCGGTGTTGGCTGCTGTTGTGTTGTAAACTGGTCCGTACTTACCATCAGTTGCTTGAGCATTACCACTGGTAATTGTTAGTGTGTAGGTTCCAATTTTAGATTCTAATGAAGACCCATCAAGCAACATGGTTGGGACAAGAGTTGAGTTATAGATATCTTCTATCTCTTGTTGTGTTAGAGCAGCTTTCACTATATTTATTTTCTTTATTCTTCCATCGAATGATCTGCCAAGTGTTCCTTCTCCACCGATTTTGAATTCTTGAGAGTTTCCAGTTGATAAGCCATTTGGAGGATCGAATGTTCCAAGCGATTGTCCATTGTAATAACACTCAATAAGACCGGTTGAGTCAGTCAAGACTAAAGCGACATGATGCCACTGATTCAAAGGAACACCTCCTGTTACTCTGAATATCTTATTATTATTAGCTCCAGATCCTCCATCGGAAGAGTAAACTCTAAAACCTGTGTCTCCTCTTGGATCAGATGGTGTTTTGCAATCAGAAAATCCAAGAGCAAGACCATCACTGTTTCCACCATATTCGAACTTCTCAAAAAGAGATCCTCGACCAGAACCAACAGTAAAATCATCGGATTTGGGATAGAACCACAAATGAACAGTCATGTCTTGTCCAGCTGCTCTCTCAAGATCTGATGAATCTGGTAGTGATGCATACTGAGTAGTACCATCAAGATCCAAGACTTCATCATTTATAGTTGGGCCATTGTTCAATGTTGGATTGTTTGAGAGAGGCTTTGAGGTTATTTCTGCATAATACAGGTCACGTATTTCTTCTTCTGTTAAAACAGATTTCACTATGTTTACTTTCTTTATTTCTCCATCAAAGAAGTGTGCAGGAGAATTGCTGTTAACGATCTGTGTTGCACCGATCTTTAATTCTGAATCTGTTGATGTTGCGATGGAGGCAGGAGTGAATTCGTTCAGAGGTTGTCCATTAACATAAAGTTTCCAAGTGTCTGTTGTTCTCATAACCAAGGCTATATGATTCCATTCGCCTACATTCCAATCACTATCGGAGCCCATATAATTGTTTCTGTTTCCACCGCTGCCTCCGGCTGATGACCACATGTTGAAAGCAAGTCCGTTGGCATCGTTAAGATATAGTGCCCAACCATACCAAGAGCCACCAATTCCTTTAGTTACAAGACTTCGACCACCCCCTGTTTGATTGTCAGTTTTAAACCATAGATGAACAGTCATATCTCCACCATCCAAATCATAATCATCTGAACTTGGCAGAGTTGCATAATCATCAACACCATCAAGTACCAAGGTTCCATTAGATAAGGTTGCTCCATTTTGTAATGCTGCAAAATCCTCAAGTCCATCTCCGACCATTACAGTTCTTGTAGTATTAGTTTCATTTCCATCACTATCTGTAACGGTGTAAGTAACTGTGTAATTATCAAATGCTGGGTTGGCTCCAACCACAGAATCCCAATCAGAATGAATTTGAGCTGTTAAATCACCATCTGGATGATCAATCGCAGTTGCATTCGGATCATCTACTGGTAGATCAATAACATACATTGGATTGTCGCCATTTAAAGTGATGTATGGATTTTTTGTATTCTGTGTTTGATATTCTGCAAGAATCTCTGCATCTGTTTTAATTACATTCTCGACTAGAACACTATCAATTTGTCCGGCAAAATTAAGATTATAATGAAGAGGAGAGACCCCTATATGAAGATTAACATTGGGTTCCATAGGAGTATTAGCCTCTGGAACTATGGTTGCTTTCTTTTGTCCATCTAGATATATTGACAATTCTGTGCTGGCAATCCATTTTAATTCTACTTTATGCCACTGGTTATCTTTTATATTTTCACCTGCTTGTAAAACATAATCAAGACGACCGTTGTGTTGAGGGTGGTGGGTGCGGATTTCATCATCAAGTATAGCTATAGTAAAGCCATTGTGACCCGGAGCCCACTTTCTACTTTCCATAATTATCATTGTACCAGCTTGGTCTGTCCTAAACCATGCTGAGGCATGGAAATGATCTGCATACCAGTGCTTTGAGTTTGCGATAGCATAACCAGTTCCATCTAAACTTAGAACTCCGTTATTTAATGCAGCACCATTATAAAGTGTTGTGGTTACTAAATCTTCTATTCCATCATAGATTGTTTTTTCCTCTGGAACAGATGGAGTTACTCCACCTATACTGCTTGGGGAATTATATAATTCTAATATTTGGCATCTCTCGAGTGCCGAATCCCAATAAGCAAACTCATCAATACCTCGAGCAAACGTCAAAGTACCGGAATTACCAGTATATGCTCCAATTTCTTTAACACTTGTTGTTATAGATGCATTAGAAGTTCCAACGTGTTCTCCATCAATGTAAAACTTTGATTGAGAACCATCACTAGATACAACTAAGTGAATCCATGAGTTCTGAGAAATGTGCTGGGTCATATCATATCCGGAGCCTTCAAATGTTGTGCTATTTGGTTTAACTCCCAACTCATTGGTTGGAGATATAATTATAGGGTACTGTGAAGTTGTGCTTGGTATTCCACCTGCTTCTCTTCTTAAAACGCTTTTCCAATCGGAAGTGTTTCTAGCTCCATAGAACCACATACTAAAAGTGTAAACTCCACTAGATAAATCTATAGGGTTTTGTAAATTTATTGGATATGTTTCCCCAGTTGTTCCGAAGTCCATTGATGCTGTGTCGTACTTTCCATTTATTGTAGATAAGGAGTTGTCTGCTGCTAGTTCAAGGGTATTACTTCCAATTTGAGATGATGTAGATGTTCCATCAAAGTATAATTGCGGCAATGGGGTAGTGCCATCAGTCAAAGATTGTAGATCTACGGAAGATTTGGATATCTCTGAAATTGCGGCTGGTGTTAGGGCTTTTTCCCAAAATGCAAATTCATCAATCTTTTCTGCGAAGGATTGTCCTGCGGTGGTGCTCTGTCCTCCGAGCCTGTTTATTACCCCTGACGTCATCGCATCGTCCACACTTCCAACTGACTCTCCGTTAACATAAAATGTTGTTGTATTGTTGGTCGTTACAATTGCCATGTGATGCCAAGTGTTCGAAGTTAAACCAGCATTTCTTATATGATATCCTGAATTCTTCCAAGTTGGGTGTCTATAGAGATGCAAGTATCCTTTATTACCACCAGCAACAGTATCTTTAACAAGGATTGCTACGTAAGGAGAATCCTTTACTAATATAGCCTGATGGCTTGTGACTTTAAGATTATAGAACCACAATGATATTGTCCATTCATCGGATAAAGTTATTGGTGTATCAAATGTGGACGCAGTGTTTGCTGATGTACCATAATCGAACGAGTTGTTTCCGTACTTGCCAATTGTGGTATCAAGGAAGGTTCCTGTTCCGAGTCTTGTTAAAGATGTATTTCCAATCTGTGCTGTTGTGCTGGATCCATTAAAATAAATTTCAGGACAACTTAGGTTATTCGGAGGAGTATTAATAATAACTTCTCTTTCGACGGATACTGAGTCTCCTGCTGAATCTGTTACTTCATAGGTTACATAATATGTACCATTCGATGGATATGTGCCTAACACTGCATCCCAATCAGAAGTAATTTGTAATGTTAGATCTCCATCTTCTGAATCGGTTGCTATTGCACCGGGGTCAGAATTTGGAGAAGGATTGGCTGCATAAGAATCTTGGATTTCTTGATCTGTTTGTACTTGATTCACAACTGCTACTTCATCAATTATACCTTCGAAGTGCATGTTTTGCTGTCTTGGGTTTCTACCAATTTCCATGTTCTTAACTCCGGCTCTTATCGCCCCAACGGGAGTATGAGTGCCTAGTTTCTCGCCATCTAAAAAGATTGAAAGTTCAGTATTTACAACCCACTTTAATACAACCTCGTGATATTTGCCGTCTTCAACATCAACATCATTTGGGATCGTTACATTTAAAACAAAGTTATCAGCTTGTGGACCCATTCCAGTGATTACACCATCTTTTATTAGTAGTATAAACCCATTAGAAGATGTATCATAACTTCTTGTTCCTGCTATAGTGTGATAAACATCATCTAAATTGACTGGTTTTATCTTAGCACTAAGTTGAAATTGGTCTGCAAAATGGTATTTCGAATCAGTTTGGACATAGTCATCAACTCCATCTAAAAGAACAGCACCTGTATTTGTAATAAATGCTCCTCCATTGAGTGTGCCTTCATTTTCGATACCATCAGTCATTACCAGTCCACTATTAAGAACTACCGGCAATGATGTTATTGTTAGTGGATTAGAATCAACTAAAGTGATAACTGGTGATATGTTAGCCTGTGTGTCTATAACTACAACTGAAACATCTAAATCCGTTGTCTCTCCGTGAGAATCTGTTGCAGTATAAGTAACTGTGTAAGTATCAGCTGCTGGGGTTGCACCAATTACAGTGTTCCAATTGGATGTGGCTGTGATTACGCCATTACCATCTTCTGCATCTTCAACATAACCATCAGGTGGAGAAGGAATATCTGATAACTCTATTGTAATTCCTAAATGACCTGCATTGTAAATATCAGTGATCTGAGGTTCGGAAAGAATACAATTCATCAAATGAACATTTCCAAACCTCCTCGTGCTCTGAGGATTTTGGTAGTCATAAAATTGTGCTCCTCCATTCTTTCTGTAGAACAAAAAATGCTTGTTTTCAGGGTTTCCACTGTTTGGAGTAAAGGTGTCATCACCACCTGTCAATTTAGCTCCATCAAGGTAAAGAGACCTAGTACCAGCGGCATGATCAAAGGTTGCAACAATATGATGCCATTCACCATCAGCAAAGGATGTGTTTTTATCAATTGGCCAATTATAATTTGTGTTACCTCCACCACAAGTGTCATACAATAAATAATCATTATGCACTTCAAGGCGGAAACCATCATTAACTGAATCGTAGTTTGAAAGAATCAAGGGACCAAATCCACCGAGTACATTGAACCATATTGACAAAGTGTACTTATCATTACAAGGATTAGGTAAGGGGCAATGTTGTTTACCCAAGTGGGGGTTGAAATTGTACAAGTTAGTGTCTGTTCTCGAATTATGCCATGCAGAAGCACCCGGGCTTGCGAGAATTGGTTCGTGAGTTAAGTTATGTACAACTGGTGGATTTGATTGCACAATTTCACTCATGAGGGTGTGTCTTCCAGCAGCATAAAGGTTGTTAATTCCTGTTGGTATTGCTAGAGCATAGTCTACCAATTCTACAGAATCTATTCCGATATGATTTAATGATTTTAATTCTATATCTCCAGTCCAATCTAAGTCAGTGGTCTTTGCACGAGTATCGTTTATGTGTCTTGATCCATTTAAGTATATTTGAGTATGTACATCGTTATTTGTTGTTTCAACTATTATTACAACATGATGCCATGCATTTATTGGAGTAACATTGTATCCAAAGCCAACGTTATTATAGCCTAGTCCATTATTGATGTTTATTTGTTGAGCGGAGAATCTAGCTTTTATTCCTCCGAGCTGGAGGAACCATGTGCCATTCGCCATGCTGCTTCTATTTAACCAAAACGATAATGTATATGTATCGCCGATATGGCTGTATTGAGAACCCGGTACTGTAACCGAACTAGAGGACTTAGGCATTGATGTGTCTATTTCTAAAGAATTAAAATCTGCTGTTCCGACATTATTAGGACTTGGCATAAATGGAAGTTCTTCAATGAAACCTTTAAGTGGAGCCATTATACCAACTTGTCTTCTGACATAAGTTTTAATTCCATGATTTGTGGTTGCCTCTACAATAATATCATAAGTTCCAGAAACACTTTCAGTTGCCGATATTGCAGCATCTAAATCATATTTGTTTACCACGACTGAGTCTATGGTCTGATCGTCTTCAGGGGTAGAAGGATCATTAAGAGGAGCTGCAAAGGTCAAGTTAGCTTTCAACAACTCGTCTGTATAATCTGCTGCGACATTGGTTGAGTCAAAACCTGTTACAAATTGAGTAGTGTCTGTTGCAATTGCAGGCTGTTCGTATTGACCTCTAAGGTCATATTCTAATTTCTTTCCTCGAGCATATATTTGATTTATGTGTTTTTGCTCAAGCTTGGCACTCCACATAGCAAAGTCTGTCCATTTGTTAAAACCTCGACGGCTTCCGGGGGGATGATTGACTCTTGCTGAATTGCCTCCAAGGGAGCCTGTAATGGTGTCCCACAATGATCCTTCTATATAGACTTTTATTTCATTGTTCGTATAATCAAAGACAGCAGCGAAATGCTTCCATTTGTGACCTTCTGAAGCTGCTAAATTATTATAAGTTACTAAAAAGTCTGTGGTGTTTGTTCCATATGTGGGTGTGCTTCCCGGATAACTAACAAACTTTCCATCCCAAGTCCAACCAAGTGCTGGTTGATTGTTTGCACCGACTGAATCCAAAATGTTTCCATAGAAAGATCCCATTGTTTGATCTGTAAAACTTCCATCGTTATACCACCAGAAAGCAATTGTACATTCGTTTTGAACTAGATGGCTATTAAATGCTATACCTTTATTGTAGTAATTTACAAACTCTTTGTTAGTTGGGTTTCCGATTTGATCAACTTGTGAAAAATCTTCAGTAGAAGCAGCTTGTTTTGTATATCCTCGATTACCAACAAC
>CEUO01038125.1_pt1 | contig 11180 bp, 14 predicted proteins | sample 531391 | NCBI WGS metagenome assembly CEUO01 (sample SAMEA2622799, study PRJEB7988) | marine metagenome | isolation source: saline water (ENVO:00002010), including
TGGTCTGCCTTAATCTGGTTAATCTTTTTTTAAAACGGACAGAAATTGTCCGACACATTCTTTCAATGCATGATATATTATATATGAACCTAACAAAAGCAAGGAGCTTTTTAATGACTGAGCAATACCTTCAAACTCTTCCTACTACTACCGACGAACTCCAGCCCGGTACCCCCAACCCTCAATTTATTATCGAATTGAACAAGCGTTTGAACGCTCAAGCCGAGCGCATCACTGACCTGCTGACAGACATCGAGCAGAACAACCCTAACAAGATCGGCTACGCAGACATCATGCATTGGAAAAGCCGCGCCACCTATCTCCGCAATGTCGGACAGGCGAAAGCAGCGCGTGAGCTTGAGAAAGCCGAAGCCCTCAAAGAAGCTAAAGCAGCAGATGAGGACGACGAATTTATCGAAGGCTACCAGACCTTTCTTGCCACTGAGTTTGTCGCAAGCTGATAACCCACTTACTACCTACCTTATCCCCTACACACTTTGGAGAATACATATGTATCACGGAACTCAAACTAACAACTGGACCCCTAACATCTACAAGGCTATATGTCCGGTAGACTGGACGGCAGAACGTAACAGAACGTCAGACCATGGTTACAATTGTGGCAGCGAACGCACGGAGCCAAAAGCAAAACCTCAAAAGCGAAACAAAGCGTAACACAATTTGTTATGTTTGCGGCGGGGGGTCCTCCCCCCTCCCCCCTACCACTCGGTATATATAGATTTGAAATAAGTCTTATAAAACAGGGGTTTGCGCGGCGCATATATATGGTACATTCGATATCGCCGGGAAAATTTTGAGATTTGGGTTTCCGAACTCTGTTGGGACTATTTATAGCGGATTGTTAAAACGGCGGGAAAAATGGAAAACAGCAGATTATCAAGAGACGAGTGGGTCTTTATGGCATTATCGTTTGTGTTCCTATTTTTGGTTCTTTATTTGGACTTGTAGGGACTATTTAAGGACATGGAAGAAATATTACAAGCATTAGCACAATACGGACCTTTGGGATTATGGACAGCATCTTTGTTATGGATGAATTGGCAGATGCGTAAAGATCAGAAGGCCGCAGATAAAGAAGCGAAAGAAGCTATACAATATCATCAAGAGCATATAGCAACCGCACTCTTAGAACAGAAGATGCTTCTTGAGAAAGGACTTGAAGCAATGAGAGAGAAGTATGCGGAAGATCGCATGTTAAGAATGAAAGGCAAATAAGAAATAAAATGGACTTAATATCGACCCATATATGTAAGGGAAAAAATATCGGTGTACATGGAAACCTATTTGGCGGTATAATGTTGTCATGGCTTGATGAGGCCGGCGGGGCATATGCCAGTCAATGCTGTGATACACCAAGAATGGTGACTGTGAAAATGGGTGAAACCGTTTTTAAAAAGCCGGTTCGGCCCGGTCATCTAATCAAAATCTACGGTGAAGTGGTCCGCGTTGGGTCCACCTCCATAACCATAAACTTGGAAGCTCGCCGCCATAGTGTATACAATGGAACTCAGGTTTTGGCTTGTACAAGTTCATTAGTATTTGTCAGAGTAGACGGCGATGGTGCGGCTATACCTCTCAGCGAAAAAGTTAGAAAAAAGTACGAGTCGAAAAATACCGGAAAAAAAATTTAGACCAATCCGGTGTTAAGAGCTTTTCTTAGATTAAAATCGCTTCTATGGGTAGTGTCGTAATTTAAGCCGATTCCAAGTTGCGTTCCATGCCACACCCTATTACCATTAGCATCAACGCGAATATTCATCATTGCTTTTTTGGCGGTATTGTCAAATGACTCGATTTCTTTGATTTCATCCGCCCACGACATAAGGTAGGTCGATCCTTCGAATGGTTCCCCTTTAAAGTCTGTACGAAGGCCATAACAAAATACGCTAATGTTTTTGTCGTCAACTACGGATGTCAAATCGAGAACTTGCTGTTTTGTTAAAAATTGCGCTTCATCGATAAACATGAAAGCACCCGCTTGATATTGGGGCACCCTGTTGGATGCCGTTCGGGGATCCTTGTCCAACTCATCTAAAAAGCGCGTACCCTTATCGAATAGATGGGCGTTAGCCTCGATTCCTATCCTTGAAGCGACTTTTCCGGTGCCATACCTGTCGTCAAACTTCGACGTGTATATGACGGTCTTAAAGCCCTTAGATTGGAGATTGTGATTCTTCTGTAGGAGTTGTGCGGATTTACCCGCGTTCATTGCTGAATAATAGAAAGTTAATTTTGACATATGGTATTATAACATGTTTTGCTGCTGTGTCAATAAAATTATGGAAAATTTTTTCAATTTTGAAAACTATATATTAGCATGAAACTTATAATGGAAAACTGGCGGAAGTATCTTGAAGAGTCTTATGATACCGCTGTCGTATTGGCAATATTTGATTTTGACGCTACAATCGCGAGAACTGTCGGCTATACAATGGCACAAGGACCTGCTGGAGAAAGTGTAAAAATTACCACGCAAAAAGAGTATGACTCATACAAAGATAAAAAAGGCTGGAAGTTTGATTTTAGCAATCTAAAAAATCTCGCTTTTAGAGGCAATGACCCTAAAGGTGCTGAAATAACTCAAATTACTGATATAATGAAAGATAACGTGGGTGATGATCAAATTCAAATAATGGTTCTTACTGCGAGAGAGGATAGTGTTAAAAATCAAATACAAGATTATTTGTCTAAGATTGTTGGTTTATCTTTAGATCTTGAATACATTAAGGGTATGGCTGGAGCCTCTAAGGGTGCTTATGTTTATGGTCTGTTGGAGCAATATCCCAACATTAAACATGTTGTATTCTATGATGATTCAATGAATAACATAACAACTGTTCGTAATTCTCTCGATAAGGCGATAGCAAATGGCATGATTGAAAGTGCTGATTTGTTTTTAGTTGATGATAGCGGTAGTCCGAATAGAGTGTAGTGTAAAAAATTTTGGCGCAAAAAAAATGCGAAAAAAAATGGCGGTTTTGGGACTATTTAGGGTATGATTAAAATTAAACTTAACGAACAAAAAATAATCAACGAGGGTCTTGAAGGGCTCATGTTGCCTGATATAATCAATACAAAAGTTATGGAGGATATCTCCATCAATGCGAGAGCACAAGAGACTTTTGGCCGGTTTATGCGTGATTGGGTGCTAAACTGGGGTTCGAATGGGCTGCGACAACTCGGAAGTCGAATCAACATGATGGATTATGACACTGGAAAATATAATCGACATATGTTTATTCGACGTTATAAAATCAATGGCGGCAATCCAAAGGATCTTATTGCTAAAAAAGATTATTACGCTTTTACACCAAGAGCATGGGATGATCGCCTTGAAGCAATTAAGGACACTGGTTTCGGTGCAAATAAAATAGATAGATGGCGAAGGCGGTTCACGATGGATCTCGATCCCGGTCAGGGTAATGTAATTGATCGCGAGATTTTTGATAAGACGATGGATGAATACATAGAATTTCGATTATTTATGCGAGAAAAAGCAATAGATTGGTGGGAGTCTACAAGCAGCGGCCCTCAACCAAGTATTGATAGCAAGGGCAATAATCTTTCTGGAAAGTGGTCAAAGATGCGAAAGATTCTCAAGAGTATTCGCAAGTATCTCGCAAAACGTGACATTCCATCAATATATAATGAAATAGAAAATATGTATAATCGAATTATCCTAAGATCATACCAACTTGCCTCTAATAGTCGCATTATTAGTAAAACAAAAGAATATTTAAATGAAGACGGTAACCACTGGGTTGAAATTGAGAAACTGTTGAAAGATCCGGGAGGAACGTACGACCCGGAATCTGGTGAGGGCACTTATACCGATTCGTTGGATGCTATTAGTAATTTCTTGAAAAGAGCAAAATATCGCGAAGCTTATGACACTATGTGTGCTGACGTGGGTGAAGGTGAGATAGCCCCAGAAGGTAAACCTTGTATAATTAAAAAATATGACGATGGTTTCTTTTGGTTCTCCCGTGGAGGAGCATCGTGTGAAATTTTTGGTGAAGAAGGTCGTAATTGCGGGGGTGGTCAATTTACTCTTATTGACCTTCAACGAAAGATCAAACGAGGCGATCAATCTAAGCGATCATGGTTTATTGGTTTAGATTATGAGGCTGGGTTTGGTATTTTACATCAAATACTTGGATTTGGTAATTCTTTCCCTATGGAGAAATACTGGCCTTATATTAAAGATTTTATTGATAACTATGATGTTGTAGATATTGATCCAAAAGTATTTGATTATCTTGCTCAAAACTCAAAAGTTTCTGAAGAAGAGATAATGAAATTTATTATGGCTGTTGGAAATGACACCATAAAGCAAAACTGGTCCAAAAGAGCGGAAGAAAAAAGAGAAGCAACAGATGATATTGTTGATGACATTATGGCTCGGACAATGGCAGAGTCTCAAAAACGTTGGAAAAGAAATTTAAATTATCAGCCTTCTAAAAAAAATGACGTTAAAAAAACTTACACTTTAAATAATTGGTACAAACGTAGAAGAGGTAAAATTAAATGATTAGAGTTACAATCAGAAAACCTATGATTGAAGAAGAATTATTAGTTGAGGATATCAAAAATCTTGGTCTGCCTCCAATTATCGTTACTCGCGTTCTTGAAGAGTTTTCTAATTCTACATTTGATGCTAAAAAGGCACAAGACATTATCGGTCGCATGTATAAAGAAAGAAGCAAGCAAAATGTTAATTTCTTGGCTACGGCAGTTGATAAAATTCAAGACGAAATTGAAGCATCCGCAGAGGACATTGGCGGTATTCCAAGCGAGTTTTCTGAAAAGCTCAACAAGATTATAAAATTCAATATTACAGACAAGATGCGTAGTGACATACCTATGGCTTTGAACTTTAAAGAAGCAAAAGCTCTCGAAAAGTCACTAGCAAAAGCTGCTAAGAAAAGCTTGAGCGGCGATCTTCAAGAAGATGCCCTAAAAGCCATTGAAGCAAATTTTAATCAACGATACTTGAAACAATTCACCTCTCTCTTTCAAAACCAAGCGGGAGCCAAGATCCTTAATTATCTTAAGAAGCACCCGACGAATTGGAAAGAGTTGGCTAAGTTAGATTTCAACGAAGCCATGGATTATGTTGAAGAGGTAAGCCTAACAGAAGAAGACGAAAAAGATATTGTTCACAAATACAAAGATGGATATTATTGGATCAACCTTGGAGAAGGGGCTTGCGAGCTTGAAGGAAAGCGAATGGGGCACTGTGGTAGAGACGATAGAGGAAACTTGGTTTCTTTAAGAACTCGACCAAAAGGCTCCAAGGCATCTAAGTCACATGTAACTCTTACTTATAATGAATACGAAGATACATTATATCAAATTAAGGGTCGAGAGAACAATGCTCCTGATTCAGAATATTGGCCTTACATCAAAGATTTTATTGATAGGTTTGGTGTTGATGAAGTAAAGGAAGACGGAGAACATTCAAGTGATGACTTTTCCCCTCTGCTTGAATTTATTGAACTAAATACAAATGCCAAAGTTGATACTGAAAGAGCAGAACTTGAAGATTTGGCTGATCATATTAACAACGGACAAGAAGATACAGATTACATTAACTTCTCTGCTGATATGGATGAATATGATTTAGACGCATTTGCTGTTCGATTGAATGCTTATATTCAATTTAAAGTCGAGATCCCAGATATTCCAGCCAATGCCGTTGAAGGCGAAGAAGATGAAATTCTTAGAGTTCTTGAAGGTGATGATTTCTTGGAGCGAATTTCTGAAATTAGTTATATGGAAGATTTTATCGAAGAACCGATGAATACCAGTGTAAATGCCGCAGTAACCAGACATGGAAAAAATGTAACTTTTCATGTGCAGGTTGATTTCCCTGCTCTTGATCAAGATTATAGTTATGCTACAACTCGTCAAGATTTACAAGAAGCCGTAAACCATTACAAATATAATTTTGAGGAAGATGACATTGATAGATACTCAGATGATATTAGAGAAATCGGCATGGAATTTATTAAAGATATGATTAATACAGAAGGCAAGGGCAAGATGGCTGATATTATCGCCAATATACATGAAATTGAAAAAGATTATAAGAGGTTCTATGTTGATTATAATTTAAATGATCCATCTGAGCCTGTTGAATTTAAACTATCCTCCGACCTTCCTGTTCAAATTGAAGCATTTTCTTTTGAACCTCCAAGAGAGATTACAAATAGTAGATTTAAGCGGCAATATCTAGGTGAACTATCTAATGGTTTGAGTGCTTATAACGAAGCCATAAAAACGGTATTTAGTGTTGGTGCCATTAGAAAGATAATGAATGATTCAATAGTGAAAATTTCAAAATCGGCAACAAAAAATGCTTTGGCTCAAACAAGATTAGACTTTCCCGGTTACAGATTACAGCAAGATGATGTTGAGCAATATAAAATTATGATTGGAAACTTCTTCGATGAATTGGTAATAAGGCGACCATCACCAATGGATTTGAATCAAAAGAAAATAGAAGGATTGCCCAAGTTAGGTGTAAGAGGTATAGCAGAGGTTAAGTGGCTGGACACGGTTGAAGATATTGATTTTGTAATGAGATGGGTTGAAGTTATTGATGGGGTCTGGCCTCAGATACTTGAAGAAATGAAACCAGAACTTGAAAATCTCAATCTTAAACTCAAAGCCGAAAAGAAAAAAATTGTTGGCTCTATGATGAGACGCATCAAAGATTTTGCAGACCGTCTTGACATTCAACTTCAAGAAAATAAGAGAAATATTAAACTTATTGTAAAAAAATAGACCTTAACATTAACTCTCTATAGTTACTAATAGAGGTATTTTTACATGTATGGTTTATTATTTGCTTTTTTTCTCGGATGTTTTGGTCAAAAAACGGCTACAGAGACTGCCGTCATTGAAACTGAAGCAGACACTAGTTCTCCGATCACTTGGGATGAGTGTTCGTTTAGAATTGGCGAGCACATTTGTAATTTAGAATTAACAGATTCAAACGGTCGTCCTTTTAATTTGTACGAAAACTATGGTCGGCCAATCGTCATTGAGCTTTCAGCAGAGTGGTGTGGCGTTTGTAAACACACTGCTGATCAAGGTGACATATTTGTAGAAAATTGGAAAGACCATGATTTACTTTGGGTAAACATTTTAGTTGAAAATGATGAAGGAGAGCCGCCGAATGCCACAGATATCAGCGAATGGCTTGCTCTCAGCAATACCCAAAATAGTGTTTTACTTTATGGGTCAAGAGATTTGATTGACCCAACGGCAATGAACGGCTTCCCGGTATCCGGGTGGCCAACTTTTGTCGTTTTGGACGAAGATTTACAGATCTATCATGCTTTTGCGGGTTGGTCAAAGGAGTATTTAGAGCAAACCTTAACTGAAATGCTAATAATTCAACAATAGACCAGCCCTTTACGGAGGGCTAAACATGAAAACTCTATATTTTATTTTCCTAACATTGTTAGGATGTAGTGACTCAACACTTGTCAAGCATACAGTTGAGGAAAAATATATTTACCCAAGTTATTATGATGTTTATGTTGAGGACTCTGGTATCATAATTGAAGATACAGAAGACGAAGAACAGTTTCCAGTTTGGATTGATTCATTTAGGCAACCATCAGAGTTTAACGGTGTTGACATTTTGTGGGTTATTGATCCCTCTGGTTCAATGAATAATGAAAAACAGTATATAATCGCCGGTATTGAAGCAATGATTCTTGCTCTACCAAATGTTAATTGGCGTTTAGTTATAATTTCAACAGATCGTAACAATAGCAGCCAATCTATGGACTTCCCTTTGATGCAGGGAGATAGTGTGGCTGATGCCATTGCGATGTATAATTCAGCCGTTGGAGGAGCTATGGAAGCAGGCTTTGATTCAATTTATGAATATATCGAATATAATCAAATGGCAAAAGGTTGGATGAGAGAAGACGCTGCTTTGTTAACTGTTTTTGTATCAGATGAAGAGGAGCAAAGCAGTATGTATCTCCCAACTGTCTCCGATTTTATCGATTGGTATTCAGGATTAAGAGATAATGTTTTTGTCTCTTCAATTGTCAACCTATCTCCTGTTGAATCGCTATGTAATAATCAAGCTCTTCACACTGGTGATAGATATATTGATGCAGCAAAACATTTTAATGGACAAGTTATAGATATTTGCTCTACTGATTGGTCTGCTGGCGTTTCTGATGCGGCTGCTCAAATAATACCACATGAATATCTTGATCTATCATTTAAACCAGTCGACGCAACCATGATTAGTGTCTTTGTTGATAACCAACCATTTCATTGGTGGCACTATTCGCAGTCTCATAATCGCGTTTATTTTGATGTTATTCCCGGAGAAGGTGCCTTAGTAGAAATTGCTTACAATTACGATCCTAACAACTAATTAAGTTAAGGACAATCGTACAATGAAAATCAAAGTTTTAACTGAAAACAAAAAAACAAAAGTTACTAAACCCGGACAAAAGAGGGTTTCAAAGAAAATTGGTTACCTTGTTGGCAAAGAAGACATGAAACCCGATCAAGCAGCAGCCATTGCTTATTCAATGGAAAAAAGAGGTGAACTTAAGAAGGGTGGCAAACACTCTGTTGAGGAGCTTTTAACTGAAATTGATTTTGATATAGCTAACTTGGTGCCAAAAGATGATTTAAATCGTAAATTTTGGAACAAGAATGATGAAATTGAACCCAAAATACGAGAGAAGCTACTTCAAGTTGCTGAAGATTTTGCTGTTGAGCTTAAAATTGATGACAAAGTTAAAGATGTTATCTTCACTGGGTCTCTTGCCAGTTACAATTGGCACAAAAGGTCCGATATTGACCTACATATAGTGATTGATATGGATGAGTTGAACGGAAATGATGATTTTGTAGAGGGGTTCTTGACCAGTCAACGTTCAAATTGGAATAAACTCCATAACATCATCATGAAAGAGCATGAAGTGGAGATATATGTACAAGATCAAGCTGAAAAGCATCATGCCAATGGTGTTTATTCTTTAAAAAATGATGAATGGATTAAAAAACCATCAAAAGAAGAGGTAAGTTTTGATTTTGATCAAGTTTTAAAGAAAGCACAGGGACTTCATGATGATATTGATGATGTGTCAGACATGTATAGGGGCGCAAGGTACCGTGAAGCGGTTGAGTTTGCTGATAAACTTAAAACAAAACTAAAAAAGATGCGAGCATCAGGACTTGCTCGCGACGGAATCTATTCTGTTGAGAACTTGGCATTTAAACTTTTGAGAAATAACGATAAGATTGAGAGACTTTACAGTGTTCGGACAATGGCTTATGACAAAATGATGAGTTATTCCGACCCAGCGAGAGAAATTGATGTTAATATTAATGAAAACTGGAAGAGTTTTTTAAAAGAGCAACAAATAACTGAAAAGCTAATGCTTAAACCGGGACCTAATGGGTGGGATTTATATTCAAAACTGGTTGCTGAAGCGTATTTGGCTGCTCCAAAGTTTGAATCAAGGGCTGTTCGCCATTTTCAAGCGATGATTCCATTTGTTCAAAAGATGTTTAAACAAATTCAAAGCAAAGTTGACGTTCAGTTTGTTGATTATCATGCTTATAACAGTGTTGAAGAACTTAGAAGTGATGTTTTTAATAACGGTGTAATGAAAATAGCAACCGTTGACGCTGAACATGACGTATTTGATCCCGAAACCAACGCAAAATTCAGAGCAGTTCACGACTATATGTCACACATTCAAGCAATTGGGTCCCGTGGCACTGATTTTTCACTCAAAGGTGAAATACAATCCTACAATACACACCTTAAAACTATGCCACCAGAGTCATGGCCAGCACTTTTTACTGAAATAGTGGGCCAAGCGAGCACCTATTTTCACCAAGGTGGACAGTTTGCGGAACAAAAGATCGCCTTACTTGATGGGTTTGACTACGAGAACATCGGAGTGGTTGAAGGTTACGATATTGTGAACAAAGAATTGGTAAAAAAAGACAAAATGGTGGCTGAATCTCCTAAAAATCAAGGCATCGACAAACATATTGATGCTGAAACTCAAGATTCAGGCAGATATCAACAATCAATTGTGTCAGACTACAATCAAGATAGAAAAGATTACTTATTTTTAGGTAATAACAAAGATACAGGTGGTGGCAAAGGTCACTCATCAGCCACCAAAAAGAGATCAAAGTCTGCTCCGCCAATGGCAGAGATGGAAAAACCAAAAGAATTTAAAATAAAAATCAATTTTCAAAAATAAAGGAGGCAATATGATTGACGATTTACTGCTTAATAACAAATTGAAAGCACTTTTAGGCGAAAAGACTACCAAATCTGCCAATATGAAGTCATATGCGTTAAAAGCAGCAGAATATTTAAAGTCAAAAGACGGTGAATTACTTAAAACAGTTCACTTAAAAGGTGAAAACTTGGGATATTACTGGTCAGAGTCAGAAAAAAAACTAATTTTGGTACCAAGGAAGGCAGAATACTATTTATTACCGTGGAAAAAGGATGAAATGGGAAGAGTTTTCTTGTTTTTGCCTCATTTTTTACTGTCTGGGGTCATAATTGCCGTAGATCCTGACGAAATTGATGAACTGGGGTACAATTAATGGCTGAAAACGGAAAAAATATCATTTTTTTTCTTATTTTAATGCTTGTTTACACAATTTTCGGCTTTGAACCAACAATTTTAGCGTTATTGTTCTTAATTTTAACAAAAATAGGAAAAAATTCATGAAAATAGACAAAAAAACCATCTTAAACATCATAAAAGAGGAAATGTACCTCCAAAGAGCCGAGGATTTTCACGATAATGAGCCAAAAATGGCTAAAAAACAGCTATTTAAGCTATATGAATACGCCAAAACACTCCATGATGCCCTCCCAGACGACCTTGAATTGGAGTCTTGGGTACAGTCAAAGATCACAATGGCAAGCGATTATATAGGCAAAGTTAAGCATCATTTGGAATATGAGCTAAATATAGACATGGATTCGCAAGGTTGTGCTGGTCCTGTTGCTGTTCATGAGGACAAAAATAAGTAAAATCAGCGTTAAAGTGGGATAATTTAATGAAAGTCGATCATATAGCAATTCTGGTTGAAGATTTAAACGTCTCAAAGGAGTGGTATGAAAAATATTGCTC
>CEUO01093244.1_pt1 | contig 11165 bp, 9 predicted proteins | sample 531391 | NCBI WGS metagenome assembly CEUO01 (sample SAMEA2622799, study PRJEB7988) | marine metagenome | isolation source: saline water (ENVO:00002010), including
TGTTGTGCCGAGCCAGTTTGCGGAATGGACGAAGAGCCGCCACATAAAGATTTGCGAGGAGAAGCAGTCTGCCACGAGTGCTGGACGGACTATGGAATAGGTGATATGGAGGCTGATATGGTGGCTGATGCCGAAGCAGAGGAATTGGGATTATGTGATAGTGAGGACGTTGAGAGTAAAGACACAGAAGCACATTTAAAGATTATTAAAGACGCTATGGCTGTTTTTAAATGCGGAACTTGCGATAATATAGGAATATATGAGAGGAAATGGACTATTAACGGAAAATCTGGAATACAGCGTTTATGCCGTGAGTGTAAGCAGGAGGACGAATGTGCGGTAGAGGCTTATTAAAATAAAATATAATATTTATAAATGAAACAAAATATAAGTAAGAAAACTTTATCTTTTTCTTGTTCTAAAAAAATGGAATATTTAAGAACACCGCCAGATATATGGGAAAATTTAAAAAATGAATTTAATTTTACTTGTGATATGTGTGCGAGTGATGCGAACCATTTAGTAGGAAAATATTATACAGAAGACAACGACGCTTTGGAACACGACTGGACTGACGAAATTGGATACATACACCCCCTATTTGATAGTAAAATAGGAAAATTTGTAGAAAAAGCATACACTACAAAAGGCACATTTGTTTTTTTATTGCCCTCATCAACTCATACTAAATATTTCCACGAATTTTTATATAATAATCCTAATGTAGAAATACGATTTTTACGAAAACCACCCTTAGGTTTTAGATTTGGTAAGGACGACGGCAGCGAGGACGATAAAAAAAAAATTGGCTACATAAAACCCTTAATGATTTGTGTGATGCGTAATTCTTAAAAAATCGTTTTTTTATTATGTCTTTAAATATAGTAAATCGCTTTTTATACGATAAAAAAAAAATTGAATTATTTAAATAATTTTGTAGATGGATATATATAAACACAAATGGAATTAGTAAAACAAGTAAAATGCCCTTACCCACAACTATCAAGCGACGCTACAAATTGGCTTCGTCGCAAACGCTTAGCACTAAGAGAAATGAAAGAAGGAATAGCAACAGCCGAAGACTTTGATGGAGATTTTTATAAAAAGACAAAAAAGACATTAAATAAAAAGAAATCGGCTTTAAAAAATAATCTTAGAGCAACTATTAAGCGACATAACAGCAGGGAAATTAAAAAATTAGTTTTAATACAAGACGGAAATTGGATTTGTCCCTTTAATGTAAATACGCAAATGAGGCTACATACAGCCTACACACTACGAAGAAATCGTGCTATTAAAAGTATTGAATTAAAAAAGAATATATTAGAAGACTACGACATATTTGCCTACAAAATTAGTAATTCTACTTTATACAAAAACTATTGGAATATGGCTATTAAAGAAATGGAGCCCTCCACATTACCCTTATTTATTAAGAATAAAAAGAGAAAAGATTTATTAATTAGAGAAAATACAGGCGAAACTCTAACCGACAGCAATAGCGATAGTGAAAGCGATACAGAGCCAGAAGTAATTGAAGTAAATGTAGATGAAGACACAAGTGATTATATAGATTGTGATGCTTGTGGTGATACTAAAATGGTGAAAGGAACTAAATGTATTTTATGCCCTATATTAGGTCATAAAGAAGTAAAAGAACATACAGAAAAGGAAATTATACCTACATATGCCGATAAAGTAATGTCCGCAAATGAAGTAAATGAAGTATTAAAAGATTTTGAAACTTGTAGTATTGCTACTGATAAAACAGAAGATTATGATACTAATAAATTTTGTTATAATGGTGGGCGGTGTAGAAAATGGGATTGTAAATACATACACCCAGAAATTAGACAACGCTACTTTTGTAGATGGGGAAGTGATTGCGTCCGCTATAAAGAAGGAAGGTGTAAATTTATACATAATCCAGAGGACAAATATAAACCACTAACAGAACAGGCTAAGAAAGAATATGCCGAATATCAAGATAAGAAATGGAATAAAGTTTAGCGTTTCTTATATAATGTTTCGCCAGTAGGGCTCTTCTGGACTGATTTACCCTTTCTTAATGAATATTTACCATCTAATCTCGCTTGACCTCTATGCTGAACTACACCCCTACAATTGGGATTTTTATTACACTCTATTTTTGCTTTTGATAAATTATCATAATAAACGGCTCTACCACTTGCGTGTCCCTTTAAATATGAATTTTCTATTTTTTCCCAACCACGATGACCGCCTCCATTAGTAGAGTGTCTTACTGGGTCGTGTGTTTCTTCTCCACCAAATTCGCCTCTGCTTTTAGGAACCCAGCACCAAGTATGCTTATCTCCCTCTCTACCAACTTTTCTACAAATCATTCCTTTTTTCATTTGTTATAATTATTATTTAGAAAATAATTTTAATCACTATCACTATCGTCAAATAAAGGTGCTTGATATACTTGTGCTGGGAATATCCAATTACTTAATGGTGGCGGATTTAATGCCTCTGCTTTTACTTCTAATTCTTCTTGTGCTACGGCTTCTATTGTAGGCAAACTGGCGGACGGAGCCCAATTTCTCTTCGTCAAAACATACACTACGGAAGAATTCTCATTTAGATTTAATGCTGGTTTATAATCATTTGTGTAAATTTTTGTCTTTATGGAATTTATGGTTATGTCCTCTTCAATAGTCCATATAATTTGACTTTCTGCTAAATCAAATACAAAATTAAATCTACTAAAATTCCTACCACATATACCCATAATAGGTAATTTAGTGCCTTTTGCTCCGTGATAATGTTTAGATGGGAAATCACTACCAATTAAATAGAAAGCCGAACTTGACCTATTAGGTAAATTAAATGCTAATACTTCATCACTATCAATTTCGGTTAGGAACTGGTTATATGGTGCTACTAAACTACAAAATGATTTAAATGGATTTGTCCCATTTATGGCTATATCTAATTTAGGTAAATTTCTTAGGATAGTAGAATATATCAACCCTCTCTCAACAAAAGTATATATCTCATTACTAATACTTCCTTTTCTATATTCTTGTAATTGTCCTACTAAATCAAATCCTAATTCCGTCCATAATACCTCACCAGTCTCAATATAAGTTTGATTTAATGTATTATCTAAGGCTTGGAACGAAGCATCAGTAGGGAAATCTAATGTAAGAAATCCGTTTGTTTGATTTAATTTTGTAATAGGTGCTGTGGATAAATCAAATATATATACACCACTTATACTACCACAGACCTCACCAGTATCAGTTTGATTTACAATAGCACTCGGTATAGCATCTCCTATTGTAAAATTTTGAGGAGCATTTGTATTAGGATTTTCCGTCTCGGCTGGTCTATATGGAGTGTATAAAAATGAGAAAAAGAATTTCTGCTGGTCGTTGTCCCAAGAAAATGTAGGGTCAGTAGCACCACACCATATCTTAGCACTACCTCCATAACTAAATTTATTACTTACTAATCTTGTATTATAAAACCAACTATAATTTATAGCAGTTGCCCCAGAGCCGTGCGTCATATTGGGGTCTCCAAATTCCCAAGGTTTCATACATCTAAATCCCATATTTCTCCGTTTCTTGGAAAATATAAATGTGCTATTATCAGTAGGGGTCATAAGGTCAGTAGTATCACCAGCCCCAGTTTGAAATGATGGCTGCGTAGGTGGTGAGGTTTGTGCCGAAGTATATATTAAATTTAAATCACCTCCAATAAGTTTAAATAATGTCCTTGACGGCTCCACAGCGTCTATTATACCAGTATCATTATTATAAACTCCATTAATAGGTAATTGGAATATTTCTATATTATTTCCTTCGCTTACATTTTGAACCACTCCATTCGTATCAGTATAAGTCAAATCTATTCTATTTGTATTGATAGGAATTCCAGTAGCGATTGATTGTGCGGCGGTCGCAATAGGTATAAATCCATATGTAATATCTGGTAAATAAGTATGTATAAAATTACCACGAATTACACTCGGTCTGCTGGTTAGTGCTTTCTCTCCATATCCTATATTTGTATATCCTCCTACTTTATTTTTATAATCATCGTGCGAATAATGTAATTGTCTATTTACTTCTTGGGCTAATTCGTCTGGTGTGTAATAACCTTGACGAATTTTAACCTCCATTTTATATTTTTTTACCACTATTAAATCTTGGTTCCACATAGCAGGTGTTTGGGCGTTGTCTATTCCTGCTAATGAACTTACCATACCACCAGTCAAAGGAGTTTGTGGGTGTATGGAACATAAAGCATCATTACCACTATTATTATTAAGTAGCCCATTAGTCATATCACTTCCACTACCTACTACTGTATTATATCCTACCGCCCAAGGTAAAACAGCATTAGTAGCACTATCATTTTGGGCTTTATGTCTTCTCGGTGCTCTTACAGCGAAATTATGCTGCCCTCCTATATGATTACCAAAATAAGCAGTAGTATAAGGGGAAGGGCTTTCTTGTATAGTCATAGGCAATATAAATTTAGGCATCCAACTCGCACTTGCGTTATATGGAGCAACATTATCATCAGTCAAATTTACTTTAAATATTCCTGCTATATTTAACCAAGTTCCTATATCCAATTCTCTAAATGTTATTAACCTACCAGCAGGGTCGCCTCCTCCTGCCGAAAAATCTTGATAAAATGGCTGAGGCACCCAATAGTAATTATATCCACCAGCCCCATCGCTTTCTGGCGACAGCCAAGAAGTAAAGGAGCGAATAAATTTTCTTGGCGTATTAAAAGCAGTAGAACATCCATCTTGACCTCCCCAAGATGTCCCACAACCAGCCCATAAAAATCCTAATCCAGAATTACTTATCCCTTGTAATGTCTGTTTATTATTTGAATTAGGCACACCATTAATATCAGTAATGTTTCTTTGTCCTTGAAATGGATTTACATATTTACTCACTCCTCCAATCATACTTCCACTTGTAGGAAATGTAATATCGTCATTACTCATATTTGCCTCATAAGCAAGGAAATCTTGATTTACCATAGTAATTTCCTCCATAGTTGTATTTTCATTTACATAGCCAAAACCAGGATAATAAGAAGCACCATTAAGATTATTATTAGTAGGATATTTATTATATCCATTTACTAATTCAGTAGAACCACAACGAGCGGAATTTGTATCAGTATTTTCGTGTTTTACAGCACCAGGATTTACAAAGTCCCACACATAATAATATTCTACTGGAATTTGGACTTCCGTATTTAATACAGACAAACCAGTAGTTTGGGTATAATTAGTCCAAGCCACAGTTCCAGTCTTTTTAGCCAAAACTCTTCCTACTACTGATTGCGGACCACCTCCATAACGAGGAAAACCATATCCAGTAAGATTATTCGTATTCGTAGTTTCACTAATAACAGCAGTTCCATAACCATTATATCCACTCATATAATATGACCCTATCAAATCACCAGCCTCAATAGTATTGTCTGGGTGGTTTTCTACCAACCTATTCATCCACGCCCCAGCCACTTCAAACTTTATGCCGTCGCAGACAGGAGAAACAATTAATTTACACAAAGAAGAAATGTAAAACTCACGAGGGATACTCACATTATTAAATTTATTTTCTAAATCGTCCATAGCGTCCGTTGTCCAGCCTATTGGCTGTGCTACATCTGCTTGGGCGTAAGGACCCATATAACTTCCAGTAGCAGGTTGATTATCTGGATTTTGGGTTGTCCTAAATTTTTGAATATTAGTATTCCACGCTTGTAATTCATAAGGACCAGTAGAAAAAGTATTAGGCACACCACTTACAGGATTTACAGCGTCAGCACCACCAGCAGAAGCACCTGCGGCATTTATATATATTTTATTATAATCTGTTCCACCATCAGCACCAGGATAAGGAGTTCCAGGAGTATAAGGCGGTTCTACACCTAAACTATCCGTCCATAATACTGGCTCGGCTATATCACCCATTTTATATTGATAGGCTATACTTTCACCGCCATCAGTTTTAGGAGTGGTAAATTTTACACTCTCAAATTTCATATAAGGACTAAACCCTATACTGGCTATTTCGTCTTGTGATATTTCTATTTGGTCTCCTGCTCCGCTCTCTTGAATAAAAGAACCTAATAATTTAATCTGGTCGCCTTTTTCCAATTTTATTCCCTCACTAAATTCATTTATCCATTCATTATTGGTTATTTTTACGGCAGCATTTCCCCTACTACATTCATACACTAATGTCTGTGGATTACTCATATCAATATATACTATTATAATGATATAAGAATTTTAAATGATAAAAAAATTTATGTGTCTCTAACATCAATTCCTAATGGTGTTATAATTATAGAGCGTCTGTGTTCTAAGAAGAAAGTAAGGTCAGTTCTCATATAGTCATCAGTATCAGCAACAGGGTTGGAGCGAGTTTTTGTATTGGAATATTCAAATTCAACTGGGGCACTACCTATGCGAGTTCCATTTCCAGGCTCAGCACCTAATTCTGGGTATTTATCTAAGCATAATCCAATAACATTCTTACTACCAGCAAGGAATTTCATAGTCTTACCACTATCGGCGGAAGCAGTATCTCTATCACCAACTCTCTTAGTATTACCTAAAAGGTTAGTAATATTAACATTATAGTTCATAGTATCAAATTCGCCTGGTAAGCAATTCCAAGTGTAGCCACATTCACTAAGATAGTGGTGCTGTTGAGAAGGCTTATCAATATCTCTATTATAATATTTAATATTGTTTATAACAAAATTATAGGCTTCATCTCTTAACTGCTGGGACTTAAATTGTCTTAACTGCTCGTTTTTATTGATTAAGCAACCATTAAGAGCGGCGTTTGGCTGAGTAAGGACATTAGGGTTTTTAACTACGTAAATCTGCTTTAATTCTTTACCAGCCATACCTAATAAATGATTAGAGGAGACTTTTTGATTAGCGGCTTCATCAGTAAGTTCTGGATTAAGACCTCTGGTTTCAACAACCTCAACAAAATTAAATTGAAGACCTCCTCCGTTTATTTGCTCTCTTACTTTTTCCATTTCGGCTTCTTCGTAGTGTAAGTAATCTACTGTAAGTTCTGGCTCGGCGGCGAAGGCAACATCACAGCCAGTATCAGTTCCAGTTCTCGCAATATCGGCATTTACTACAACGTCAGCAGTAATATTCTGGGTCTGGACTGTGGGAGCAACACCTTTATTCCATTCAATTTCTAATTCACATTGAGCCATAGCGAATAATGGTAATGTATGAGTTTCAAAGAAAGGGAATAAATCAGCAAGTCTAACAACTACATTAGGACCTTTACCAGCATTATCAAAATCTCTTATTAAGTTAGAAGTCTGCTTAACGTGTCTTACACCATCATTTTCTCTTCCACCTTCCGCCATACAACACCAAATATTAGACTGGTCTAAGGCAGCATTAGCGTATTGCTGATAACCAACTTTCTCACTACCAGTAGTAAAATTAGCGACAGCGTGAGGAGGTAAAGTATTTATCTTAATATAAGAGCCGTTCTGTGAGCGGTGTCTCGCATCAAGGACATTTTTTCTATAAGATAATGTATTAAATCCAGTCTTAATAGTAGAGTAAAGACCAGCATTAGTAATCTGGGATAAAATTTGTCCTCCACATCTAAAAGTGGCTCTGTTTATACAAGAAAGACCACCAGACCATAAAGGAAAAGATAATGACCTATCAGTTCCAGCACCAGAGGAAGCACCATTAACTAATTCAAAATTAATGGCGACATTAGGCATATTACAATAACCTTTGGCTGGGAAAACCCACTTAGTAGTTCCGCCATTAGTAGAATTATAATTGTGAGAGACTGGCTGTAAGATATTAGTTTCAACCATAACGTTAGTAGCAGTAGATAAATCCACAGGCATTAAAACATCTGGAACAGAAGGAGGTGGAGCAGTAGCATCGGCAACATCATTTACAACATTTCCAGGTTCAAGAGACATAGTTTCGTATATTTTATACATATAAAAAAATTATAATGTTTAAATTAAATTAAGAAAATGAAAGTAATATGCGTAAATCTCGTTATTAGAGATGTCGTAAAATTATTAGAAGGTTTAAAGAAGATTAAAATGGAAGATATTGCTATATGGGTAAAAGACGAAGAGCAATATTATAAATTCTTACATTATTTCGGTCATAATATAGATATACATATAGGTAATTCATCTCAAATGCTTACTTATTATAATTCTATGAGATTGCCGAAAAGACAAAAGACAGAAATGTTTGTAATATATCCTAAGTGATTATTTACCACTCATTAGTGTAAGTGCTAATGTAATTCTTTTCTTTAAAAGCGGCGTCATCGTCTTTGGCTTTCCTTTCCACTCAAATTTTTTTCCAGTCTCTACATTTATTTTTCTTAACTCTGCTTTACTAAACTTATAACTATCTGGAACTCCTAATTGTCTATGTAAAGCACCTTTCTTAATAGTAAAGGTATTTTTATCTTTACCTTCTCCTAATGTAATTCTTTGGGTTTTCTTGGGAGGCATAATAATATTACTTAACATTTTATTTCTGGACAGAAATTCCACTACCATCCATAATTAAAGTCTGCTTATTTAAGAAGAACATATAGACACCCTGAGAGGTTGCGGCTGTGCCGTCAAGACCATTATCAGTAGTGCCGTCAAGTTCAAATTCAACTGAGAAAACATTTTCGCTAAAATTCTCACCAGTTCCAAACTGGTCATATAATATTCCTATACCTTGTGCTGTTCCTATTGACTTACCACCACTATTAGCAGTTTGATTTCTGTTTCTTACACCAGACCACCATTTATTATGGGCTAATGATGTAGCACTAATATCTCTCGCACTATTAACATTAACGGCTTCTAAATAATTTCTATCTACCATATTTCTATCTCTCTCAAAATTCAAACTACCTCCTTGTATTAAATTATTATTAACCTCTTCGTTAGTCTGTAATCTATATTGTAATGGTCTTAAAATACCATTCTGCGAGAACCTAACTTGTCTTAATTCACCCATATTACCTAATCTACAAGAGTTATGGGCTTGATTTCCTATTTCACTTGTGTTAGTCATATTCATAAAGACACCACTTACTCTACTTAATCCAGGTGTAAGAGCAATAACAGAAGCACTACTATTTATAGTCTGGAAAACAGAAGTAATAGAATTAAAAGAAAATGAGGTTTGATTACCAGCAGTAGGCATTTCATATATAGGGCAAGATAATTGTAAATCACTAATTTCATACTGGACTAATGAGACAGCGGCGGCGGCATCACTACCGAAGCAGACACTAACATTTGGCTTTAATAATATTTCAACAACTAATCCACCAGTTCCGCCTTTACTAACATCTAATTTCTGTCCTGCTTGGAAAATACCAGCATAAAGAGGAGCAGAGAAAGTAATACCTTTACTTCCAGAAGTAGTGGCTCCTGGGTCTTCGTCCTTTCTGGCGACAACTAAGTTTCTGGCTAAATAAGTAGTAGGGTGATGACCTCCTTGATGAGAAAGTTCGCCATAAATACTATCCTCATCGTGTAAAGCAGAGACGACAGATGGAACCATTCTTGAATAATTAGTAATTCTTTCTAATACACTATTTAATCTTTTACTGCTTACGGTAAGATGGTCTATACAATTACCGAATGTTCCACAAAATCCATCAACAAAAGAGGCTGAGCCTTGAAGAGGGGCTGTGCCGTTAGGGACTTTGTAAGTAATCTTTCCACTAATTCTTAAATTCTTACAATCTAAGAAAGTAGTATTATCAAAACTACTAATATCAAACTTAATCAACGGTAATCCACTACTGGGAGCATAAACTCCACTTGAAGTAGCATTAACAGGGTTTAACTGAATAATTCGCTTAGTGGCTTCCAAATTCATTCTTGTTATATATACTATAAATATATAAAAAAAATAAATTAAATTAAGGAATTATTTTTACCAATTTACTTTTCTACTCCAATAGTTCGCTGAATTCTTATCATTTTTAGTTAGTTTTCCTTCTTTGTTTCTAATACCACCACTACGAGCCAAATAAGACTTTCGCCTTTTATCGTCGCCGTGCTGTGTAAAATCTTTCATAGAACTATCGCCGAAATGAATTAGTTTTTTCTTACCATCTTTCATAACATATACCATACCTTTCTTACCTTTACGTGTGCTCTTAACAGGTTTATATAATGGCTTGTTTGTCTTAAAATTGTCGCTCATATATATATATCAACATTTTAATATCTAACCTCAACACCATTAATAGTAAGTCCTAATGTTCTAATATGGACTACGAAATTGTGGAGCAATTTAAGTGAGGTGTCTGTTCCACTATAATTAAGATATAAAATAGAAGAAATACCCATTAAGTTCTCACTTGTTCCATATGGTCCTAATGTTCTACCGACTAACCAGCAGCCGTCCTGTGTTGCGTCCTTAGTAAGGAATTGTAAGTTTCTAACATTTATTCCAGCAGTTCTTAATGCTTTCTCTGTTTCGTATAAGTGAAGACCAGCAGGGCAACTTCCTAAACTCCACGGTGGAACATTACAACTTACATTCCATATGTTAGCATCAATAGGTCCGCCGTGAGCCTCTCTACTAAGATTTACTCTTCTATCTGGTCTTAATATATTATTGATTTGATATTCATATTCAGTCGCACCCATATAGGCTCCACTCAAAGCATTATGATTATTATATTTATCGTGATTTACTTGTTTTATCGGCACGGATAAAATACTCTTAACCCTACTTAAATCAGCAGGGATAATATTTGTAGAGGAAGTCTGTGAGCCTACAATAGCATTATTATAATCTATATATGAAATAAGTGGGATTTGATAAGCACCACTTAATAAAGCCTTAACCATTCTGGCTCTGTATTTTGGGTCTGGGACAACCTTAGGAATAATAAGACGAGGGTTCTTAAACTGGTATTTAAGAGTTTCGTTATTAAGGAGGGAACCATCTTCGGCAAGAGAGTGGAGGGCAATTCCAGTAGCAGCACCATCACTAATATTACCACCAAAGGTAATTCTTAATTTGGAGCCACCAGTATAAGCAATTTCGGTAATGGCTCTGTTAGTCAAATTACCAGCACCACCAGTTTTAGATAAGCGGACAAATTGTCCTA
>CEUO01017942.1_pt1 | contig 11147 bp, 14 predicted proteins | sample 531391 | NCBI WGS metagenome assembly CEUO01 (sample SAMEA2622799, study PRJEB7988) | marine metagenome | isolation source: saline water (ENVO:00002010), including
CAAAGAGAAGGTAAATTTGAGGGAGCAACAAAATATACAGAAGAAGGTCAAGAACAATATGTTACCTTTGATGCAGGTTTAGAAGATGAATTTGATGAGGAATTTGATGAGGATAATTTTGTTGAACAAATAGTTACAAATAAAATTAAAATTGACCCATTATATGATTTATTAATTGATAAGGAAATAGTCAAAACCCCATTAACTTTGAATATGTTAGAAAAAAATAGAGAATTTATTAGAAAGGAAGGTGTTAAAAGAATAGTGGATTGGGAAATAGGAACTGCTGATGGTTGGTTTAAATGGTTTGATGATTTCAAAGTGGGGGTAGAATCAATAAGCCCTAATGCTAAATTTTATTTACCTTTAACTAATTCAACAGAAAAATATTTTTCACAAGGGGATAGTAAAGGTAATGAGGACAATATTAGAAAATTTATGGAAAAGTTGTCTGACTTATTAATGGAAGAAAAAGCATCTTGGCAAACTACTACTGTGGTAGGGGGAACAGGAGCAGGGTTAGGTGCAACTTTTACTCCTGCTAGTAAAGGTAAGTCTAGAGATATTGAAGGTTTAGAAGATGCATTAACATTGTTTAAAGATTATTATGGTGCAGTTAGGGGTAAGTTTTTTGTTGATTTATTAGGTGAAATGCCTAGTTGGGCAAGAGATGTTAATTTTGAAAATGTTTCTCAATTTAATATTGATAAATTTAGTACTCAAGTTTTAACTTCTTTTAATAAAAAATTAATTGGTGGCATGGGTGACTTAGAAACTCAAATTAAACAATTAACTGTTATTATAGACTTTTTAGATGATTTTATGAAAGGTGGGACAATTGGTGGTATTAGTGAAAAATTCTATAATAGTATTAAACGTAAAAATTCTAAAGTTCAAAGAGCATTTGCATATTTCATAGATGATTTGGATGAGATTGAGCAATTTTTAGCAAACGCTTTGATGGTTAAATTAGGGGATAACGAATTACCTGAGAAATTTTCAACTATTAACGGTAAAAATGTAATTGAATTGGCAGAAGAATGGAAAAATACTCCTGAAGATATAATTGCTTCTTTAGATAAAGCATTTACTCAACCTAAATATTTGATGAGATATTTTGATTATAAGACTCCCGAAGGTACTAAAATAGAAGGGGCAATTCTTTCTGATAGAATTTTAACAATAGATGTTAATAGATTAGAAGGAGATAAACAAAAAGAATTGTTTAGAACAATACAGAATTTTATAAAAATAGCAAGAGCAGAATTAACAGGTATTTCTAAGAGCGTTGATTCTAAATTATTACAAGCACATGACCTCATTAGAAAAATGAAAGGTTTACCTATTGTAAAAGCATATAATTCATTAGATGATATTTCTGATATGGAAAGTGTAATTTTTAAAGTTGAAAAAAGAGGATATAATTTAACAGCAACTGAAATTAATTCTATTGTTACTGAAATTGGGTCACATAGCGATATTAGTAAACAATATGGAGTTAGTGAAGATATAGTTTATTTTGTAAAGGGGATGTTTAGATGAGTTGGTTTAAGGTTTTAAAAATTCAATCAATAGATGAATTTTACGATGACCAACGACAAAGAGAAGATGAACAAAGAAGAATAGATGAAAGTTTTACTTATCACTCGATGAGAACTGATTTTGGTGACACTATAAAAGCAATTGAAATGAATGCAATCCCAATGCATCAAAAATATAGAAGAAAAGATAAAAAAAACCATATGAAACATTTGAAATGGGAACATACCCTTAAAAATTATTTAATGGAATTTAAAGAATTTATAAAAGAACAGGAGGATTAATTATTTGGTTTGAATGTTTAAAATACCACCCTAAATTAATTCAATTAGGGGAAGGGGCTCATAAAATTGGTTCAGAAAAAGAACTAAAGGAATTATGGGATGCAAGTCATACTGTAAATGGTGTCGTAACTGCCCCTTATAAAATGAGAAGTGAAGGGGGTATGACTGGGGAAAGTCTTAGTTGGTATCCCATTGACACTTGGTTTGGTAAAATTATAGATGAAGATGGTAAGAAAAAACTAGTTAGTAGGATAGGATATTCTACAAAAACAGGTAAAGATGGTAAAAAATATGCATTAGTTGGTGGGGGATATACTGACCCTGACCAAAGAAGAGGTTCCCATTTAACAGATGTTATTCGTGAAAGGGATAAGGAACTTACTGGTCTACCAGTAATATCTGCATTTACTGATGCGGGTTGGAAGGCAGCAGGTAAAAGATATGGCTATACTCAACCTGATTCTCATGAAGTAATACCCGATAATGTAATTTCAAGATTTAAAGAAGGTACTGCTGCTACTTCTGAATGGGGTATTTTACAAAAGTGGTTTGATATTTTGAGGGCTTAATATGATAGAAGGTTTAGATTTTGCTAGTGAAATGGATTTAGAATTATCTAAATCTTCTTTCCCATATTTTTTTCAAAATGTGTTAGGTATGGATTATACTCCCTTCCATGAAGAATGGTTAGAATTAATGAATAGTACAAATCGTTCAGTTATAATTTGTAGTCGTGACCACGGTAAATCAGTTTTTATGCACTCATGGGTTGTTTGGAATTTATGTTTCCAACCTCCACCATTCCAAATGTTGTATATTTCTTCTAATCATAAACAAACAATGGTACACATGAGAGATATTGATAAGATATTTAATAATAAGGCACTTAGAAAATTTAAACCTTCTAGGGGTTGGGCTGTAGGAAATATTACTCTTACAAATGGTAATTCAATCCTTGAGCGTTCAGTTGGTTCACAGATTCGTGGTCTTCACCCTCAAGAAATTATTATTGATGACCCGTTAAAGGAATTTAGTTTAACTGCTATTAAGAAAGTTACAGATTGGTTTTTTGGAGATATGATACCTACTCTCCACCATACTGCTAAATTAAGAATGATAGGTACGCCCTTTTCCTACACTGATATTTTCTCTATGTTGGAAGAAAATGAGGCATATACTGTAAAAAGATATCCTTGTTTTAATCAATTAAATGAACCATTATGGCCAAGTAGGTGGGATTATGATTCATTAATGCAAAGGAAAGCAGAAGTTGGCTCTTTGAAATTTACAAGAGAATATTTGTGTATACCTATTTCTACAGGCACTGCCTTATTTTCACAAGACCATATTGAGGCTTGTAAAGAATTAGGTAAAGAAGATATTCTTAGAATTAGAGGTAGGGAAGATTATAGATATTATGTGGGTGTTGACCCTGCTATTTCAACAGATGGGGATTATAATGTAATTATAGTTTTAGAAGTTGATGAGAATAAAAATAAAAGAATTGTATATGTAGATAGGCAAAAGAATGTAGAGTTCCGTGAGAATATTAATAAATTAAAATTAGTAGGTCAATTATTTAATCCTGAAATTATATTATTAGAAACAAACACTTTTGCTAAATCTTTTACTCAAGAGTTAAGAGATATTACTGATTTGAATGTTAGAGATTTTACTACAACTAGAAGAAAGAAACAAGAAGTTATCCTTAATTTACAAATGAATATCGAAAATCATAAAATGATTTTTCCAAGAGGTAATGAAGAATCTCGTAGAGTTAGCGATGCCATTATTGAGGAATTATCTATGTTTTCCATTACTGAGAGTGGAAAGTTTGAAGGAGTGGGCGCACACGATGACCTAGTAATGGCATTAGCGTTAGCCAATTCAGCAACCCACCAAGCGAGTGAATCTTTCATGCTTTTAGATGACCTTGGAATATTTGATGCAGAAGAACCAATAATAGGAGGTGGAGTATTTGGGCTTAACTAAACAAACAGCAGAGGAATTGAGAGAGAAAAGTGAACAACTTCGTATGTTAGCAGATAAACAAACGCAAATTGAAACAGAAAGAGATGAACTTCTAGAAATGAAATCTTGGTTAACTCTTCAAGATTTAGGTGGCGATTATGATGTTGCTACTAATATGTCTAAACATTTTGAAATACCACTAAATAAAGCATTGGATGTTGTAGAAAAATATCCTAGAGAATATCTAATTGATGGTGAAGATGTGCCTTCTGTTGTTAAATCTTTAAGAATGTGGAGAAGAGATTTAAAAGGAGATTTTAGAAAGAGGGCTAGTACTACCATTGATACTTTAATTAATGCATATAGTTCACATATAGATAATTGTATAAAATCTATTTATTGGGTTGGCCCATATGAAAGACCTTTACGAATGTTAGTCACTAAAGAATCAGATATAAGAAAATTACACAGTCTAAAAGATTATGAAAGTAGGTCAAAAGCGATTGATTTATTGGCAAAATATTGGGAAGGGGAATTAGATAAACAAGACTTACCTTACAATAAAGAATATGCTAGATTGTCTAAGGAATTAAAAACAACTAAAAAAGAATTTAAAGATTTTATTAAATCTATACAAAATAATATAACTACTCAGGATAAATTAGACAATCATATTTTGAAATCAGTATGTGATATGGATGGAATATCAGGTAGGCAAATATTTGACACTCTACCTACTAAATTAAAAAAATACACTTCTAATAAAATGATTTCTAAAAGCGCACATAGATTAGGAATTACAATTATAGATGAAGAATATTTTAAATTACCTGATATGATTAAGAAAGATGTATACTCTTATACTGCTGCCTTTATTGATTCAGATGGTTATATCACAATTGATAAAAATTGCAATCCTAGAATTGGACTAGTTGCTACAGGGAATAGAGGTAAGGCATTCATGATGGAATTACATAAAGAACTAGGTTTTGGTAGATTACATTTAGACCAAAAATCACCACAAGATACTAGACCAGTTAATAGATTACACTTTTATTCTCAAGGGGATATTCATAAATTACTTACTAATTGTCGTGACCATTTTAGAATGAAAGGCCCACAAGCAGATAGAGTTTTAGAATTAGTCAGAATTAAAAAATACCATAAAAAACAAGAATGGGCTAAAAATAGATTAACTGAATTATTTAAATTAGTTAAATGGCATAATCACCAAGATAATAAAAATTATGATTTTGCTAAATATGAAATAGATATTGAGAATATTTCTAAATTAGAAGGTAATTGTAAAAATAGTATTATGGATGCTTTAGAGAGTATTGCTAAAAGTGTAGATGATGCAATAGATGATTTAGAAGAAATTGTAGAAGAATATGATTTAGATGAACATGATTGGAGTAGTGTAGATGATGCAAGCGATTATTTATTTGAGCATAAAGGGCCACAAGGAGATGAAGAAGAATGAGTGAAAAACGTAAATTTTCGTTAAGGAATTTTTTCCGTAGGAAAACCCCTATCCCATCAGATAGGAAAGTTTTCAATATGGGGATTCAAGAAAGAGAACAGTCTTATTTTATGACGGCCCCTTTGCTATATCATGTGGCATCACAATCTGTTATTTTAAGAACTTGTATAGCCCAATTAAAAAATGAAGTATTTCGTAGAGGGTATATTTGGGAGCCTAAATTTGATACTAAATGTGTAGATTGTGGTAAAGAACATGCTCGACCTGTAGAACAATGTGTTTCTTGTGATTCGATTAATTTAAGAAAACCTGATGAAACACAACTATCTTATGCTAAAAAATTATTTGGTGATTATGTTAATAATTGTGAACAGTTATTTATTGATGTGTTAAGAGAATTAGAAGATGATTTGAATATTATGGATGATGCATATATTATCTTAGTTAAAGAATATTTTACTGATGGGAATGGAAATATTAAGATGCATAAAATTAAAGAAATTTATAGAGGCGACCCTGCTACTTTACATATTTACGCAGATGAAAATGGAGAAAGAGGGGTAGATGGTTTTACTGATTTAAATGATAGAAACTTTTTATCAGATAATCCTTACGAGTGCCACCCTGATACTGGTAAACCTCTTTACCCTGTACACTATGTAAATAAAGTACATGGAGAAGACCAATATTTTATCCAAGGAGAAGTATTACATTTCAGTAAATATTCCCCTTCTAGGCTATATGGTAATTCACCAGTTGTTACTTTGTTTAATCACATTACAACTTTAATTGCTATGGAGAATTATGTTAATTCCGCCTATACTAAGAGTAGGATGCCTAGAGGATTATTAGCAGTTCAAACTCGGAATATGGATTCAATGAGAAACTTTTGGAGAGGAGTTAAAGAAAAGATGGAAAGTGACCCTCACTTTATACCAGTAATGGGAATAGAAGCAGAAGGTGGTAAAGGTTCAGTTGAATGGGTTAAGTTTATGGATTCACTAAAAGAAATGGATTACATTTCTGTTAAAGAAGATTTAAGAGATAGGATTTGTGCTTTCTATGGAGTAAGTAAAATATTCATGGCTGATAATTCTACAAGTGGTGGATTGAATAATGAAGGTATGCAAATTCTAGTAACTAACAGGGCTGTTGAGATGGGACAAAATGTTTACAATAATTATGTGTTCCCATTTTTAACAAAACAATTAGGTATTGTAGAATGGGAATTAAAATTACCACCATCGGAAGAAGAAGATGAGATAGCAGTATTAAGAAAAAGAGAAATTGAAGTTAACATTGCAGGTCAAGTTAAGAATTTAGGGTTTGAAGTGGATATGGATGAAAATGGGCAATTTATTTTCAAGAAACCACCTCCTCCACCCGAACAAGTACCACCTCCCACAGAAGGTGGAGAAGGGGAAATTGAAACAGACCCTTATGCCGGAACTGATATTGATGCAAGCCAGTTAGGGCAAATGCAAGAACAAATGATGGCATCCGGCCCATCAGAACCCCCTGCCACAAGAAATAAACCTGCGATGAGTGTAGGGCCGGACAAGCGGTTCACAGGTTCGCCGCCCGGAACAGCAAATGAAAACGTAGATAGAAGAACGGAGGGGAGAGTAGGATGAGTTGGAAAGATGTATTGAGAAAAGGTATAATGGGTGATTATGATGGACAAAGTGCCCATCAAGCAGATATGTTATTGGAATGGTGGAAAGATTTTGATGATAAACATGTAAAAGGCCCAATAGAATATTTAAAAAGTATAAATTATAAATTTCCTTTTTCATATAATGAATTGTCTGAACTAATAAAAGAAAGAGATGGAGAAACCCTTACAGAAGAAATGGAACAAAAAAAACTACTATTATCATTAAATAGGGTAGATACTAATAAATTAGAATCACATTTTAAAAATTTCATGATTGATGAATCTTGGGCGAAAAATATTGGATTAGAATGGTTAAAAGAAGAAGTAATGCAAAAAATAGAAGAAAATGAGTATGATGGAGAGTTGGAAGTGGTTGCTCAATACATGTTAAATCCAAAAGGTAAAGATATTAATGAGCATATAAAAGGTTTAATTTCAGAAGGTCTATTAAGGGGAGAGTAGGATGAGTTGGTTTGGAGTTATTAAAAGTGATTTTAAAAAACAAGATTGGTCTTTCTCAAATGATTTAGAAATTGATGATTTAGAAATTAAAAATTCTCCATTTGTAAGAAAAGAAAAGAATGGTCAATATGATTTAACAGAATATTCAGGAAAGGCTAACATAACATGGTCTTTAGAAATTGAAGCAAAAGGATATGGTATTAAAAATTTATACCCTTATGCTGTAGGTGGAAATATGGTTTTGGAAATTGAATTTGATGATGATGAATATTATGATAAAATAGAAGGACAGGATTATTCAGATATTGATGAATATATTAAAATTAATTTAGATAATGTTGAATGGGGTAAAGATGATGGTTATGGCCCAAATTATGTTGAGATTGTATCTTTAGAGATTGATATGAAAAATGAAAAAGACCCATCAGGGTGGGAAATAAAAGGCACACTTAAACGAGGCGGGCCTTTTGAACAACCAAGTGAGCCTTTTTAGAGGAGAGATTAAAATGAGTTGGGAAAATGTTCTAAAAAGAGGAAAAAGTTATGGTCGTAAAATGCGACAGCAAAAAAAAGAAGAAAGTTTTCAACAAAGAAGAAACCAATCAAAAGAAATTCAAGAACTAGAAAAAAAAATAGAAGAAGCAAAAACTGATATTTTACATTTAAGTATGAAGGAAGACCCCCGCAGATATATTGAACAGGTGCGTGAATTCCAAAAGGCTATTGATGCATGGAAAACAACAATAAGAGATTTAGAGGAGAGATTAAAATGACTACAAGAGAAGAGATATTGAGAATGAAAAAAGAATTGGTAGCGAAAGAGAATGAAATAGTTGCTAAGGAAAGAACAAAAAAAGTGAATACTAACCTTGCACCTATTCAACATTCTACTAAAAGACCACAACCTAAAACTGGTGAAGTACCTAATGTTTACCAACATTCTAGAAGGAAAAAAATGACTGAAAATAAGTGGTAATATGTTAACTTACGACCCAATGGAATTGGCTTGGGATAGATTTCTCAAACAAGATAATAATACATTACTTGATTTTTTTAAGGATATTATAGGTAATTGGGGAGATTGGGAAGGGAAATTCAAACCTCAATATGTTGATATTGATGTTCCTTTAATTGACCCCAAAAGCAGTAAAGTAACATTATATATTATGAATGTTTTACCCCGTGCAGAATCTTTTAAAGTTCATACATTAAAAAAAATAGTTAAAAACAAACTTGAAAAAATAGAACTTTACAAAGAATGGCAAAAATTGCAAAATAGTGAAGTTCAAGAAACCACCTCCTCCATACAAGAAGGGAAAACACAAGAAGGTTTAGCCGGATTAGGTATTTTGGGTGAACTTAAAGAATTAGAAAAAAAATTAGGGTTTGATGATGAAAAATTAAGAGATAATAGGGAAAAAAGTATTGAAACAGATATTAAAAACGAAGATAAATTGAAGAAAGATTTGGAATACTTAGAAAGTCAAAAAGGTGGGAAAGTAGATTTAAAAAGGGAATTTGAAAAATTACTAACATGGTCTGAATTTGAAAATAAATTAAAAGTAGAACAAAAAAGTGAAGGACATAGGGTAAATTTAAAAAAAATTGTTAGGATTTTAGAGAAGTTAAGTGTAGAAAGGGAATTAAATAAGGCTAAAGAATATTTTATTGAGAGTATTTCAGATTATACTGGTAAATTACAAGGGGTTGCAGATATAAGTGGCCAATTAAAGGGATGGCGTACAAAATTAACTAAGTTGTATGAATGGGTTAGGGATTTTAAAGGTGCTATTAGTTCCCCTAAAGCAAAGGAAACTTATTTTAGAGGGGATGAACAATTTGATTCTAGACAAAATGCAATTAACAAAGTTATTAATCAATTAGATGATAAATTAGAATTAGATTCATTTATGAGATTATGGCGTAAGGATGAAAAAAGATTCTCTAAAGAAAGATTTTCTAATATGGCAAATAAAGAAAACAATATTCATAAGAAAAATAAACTTGAGAGTATTGCATTGGCTTTAGGTCAAGAAGGAAATAGAGAATTACTTAAAAGTGAAGAAAAAATATTAAAATTATTACAATCCACATATACTGGTGATGAAGAACAATATAAAGGGAAAACATATTTAGAAATTTTACAATTTGAATTTGGTCAAAGAGGTAAGCCTTTTATTCATAGTAAAATGACACCAAAAGGTATGGAGAAGGAGCATTATACAAAAAAGAAATTGAATGAAGAAAATATAATATATGATTTATGGCGACCTACTTTGAAAGAGTTTTCAAAAGAATCAGTTAAAAGTAGATTTGAAGATTGGGTTGGAGTTAGTCTCAAAGAACTACTAAATATAAGAAAACTTGAATCAATTATTGCATTTTTGAAACTTAATAATAAAGATGTTGAAGGTTATTCTGATAAAGAAAGAGATAGGGAAAAATTGGAAAAAGAGATTGACGATGAATATGTTAAGATTTTAGAAGACAAATGGGGGTCAGAGAAACCTACACCCACTCCTAAAACAGAAAGTGATGAGCCAAAAAATCCATTTAAGGTGAGACAATGACTTGGGAAAGCGCAATAGAAAAAGCAGAAGAATTATTGAGAAAGGCAGATAGCCCTATTTTAGAATCTTTATCTCCTAAAGAGAGAAAGAAATTAAAAAAGACTCTTCAAGCAACAGAACCAACAGAATACTTTGGTCAAGATTTTACGAAATTAGGCGAAATTTTAGACCTTATGAAAGACTTAGATTTAGTTAAAAGTGATGAGAAATTAACTAAGAAAATGAAGAGTTTTGGAGAGCAAAATACTGACATGGTTGCAACTGCGGCTAAGTTAAGAAAAACATATGAGCAACTTTATCGGCAACTTAGAGGTGTCATTTATCCACGTTCAGAAGGTGGGTTAAGAGAAGAAGAGTTATGATATGGTATATATTGGGGTAGTTATTACGGGGTGAGTTTATGAGTTGGGAAGAGGTAGTAAAGAAGCCGTTTATTTATGGTGAGGATTTTGTACCAAGTGAAGAAATGAGTAAATTTTTAATGGAATTGGCGGATATTATTGGGAAGCATCTTAGGTCAAAAGATGAGGAAGTTAAGGATTTAGCAAATAGATTAGAGGACTTCCTACAAGTTGGTGGGCCATCAGGTCGAAATCTTGGTCTGAAGGATAGATTGAAAAGAATTTCAGGAAAGAAATCAAAGTTAGATGAATTTCATCAAGAAAGAGATAGGTGATTGAAATGAGTTGGCAAGATATAGTGAAAGGAGAAACAATTGGGAAGGAATTAGAAACCTTAATTGGTGAAGAAGGCGACGAAGATACAATTATTAAAATGATAAATAAAAAATTTAATGTTGAGGCTAAACTTATTTCTTCTTCTTCTTCTCAGCCTGTTTTTGGTTTTAACCTTCCAATTTTTGTTAGGTGTGAAATGGGAACTAAAGATAGGCCATCTACTACTTCAGAATTTACTGTCAAGAATGTGGGAATAAATAAAACACAGATTAGATAAAATTTAGGTGATGAAAAATGAGTTGGCAAGATATAATTAAAAATGAAGAAGTGTCAAAAGGATTAAAGTCAATTAAAAGTATTATCGAATACTTACAAGATGCAAGCGAACAGGAAAACTATTCTGCTGAGTTGTTGAGAACAGTTGCTAGAAAGGCTGCAAAGGCATTGGGGGATTTAGAATGAGTTGGCAAGATATAATTAAAGTGGAAACATCTAGTAGAGGAT
>CEUO01017991.1_pt1 | contig 11135 bp, 12 predicted proteins | sample 531391 | NCBI WGS metagenome assembly CEUO01 (sample SAMEA2622799, study PRJEB7988) | marine metagenome | isolation source: saline water (ENVO:00002010), including
CCTGCTGCATCGCTTTTACCCATATATAGTCCACCAACGAACTTATCAGTTCCATCAGTTTTAATATCTAAGTCTGTAGCTGCTGTTTCTATTACAAAAGTAAATGAAGCACCTAGGTTATTCAGTTGATTAGGATCATCATCTGTGCCGGGTGCTGTAGCTACAATACTAGGTAAAGTGAACTTACCATCAGCATCATTACAAGTAAGAATCTTACCTGCGTGCGATGCGACTGTGAGAGTTGTATCAGCAGTAAGGCTAGTTACTGTAGCATTACCTGCTGAAATAAAACCAGCTAGTGATCTAACCGGTCCTGAGAATGTTGATTTTGCCATACTAAGTCTCCTTAATAAATTCTATCGTCTTGGCGAGTCTGCTAGGGCAGTCGATAGATTAATTTAATCCCTAGAAAGAAAAGGGGAGTATATATCATTTCAACTCCCCTCAAGTTACTAGCTTGATCCCGAAGAACCAAAAATACCTAGTGGATCAGATACTCCAAAGGAATACCTTTCTCTTGCTTTGTATCTTACGTTGCCAGTATCAAAGTCACCATCCATGCTTGTTTCTAATGGACTACGTGCAAAGTGCTTCATGCCATTTGGTACGTCAGTCATCAAGAAGAAAGCATTAGTATCGGTTAAGAAATGATTCACAACAAAGCCTTCTGGAATGCTACCATTTGCTCTAATGGCATTGATATCATTATCGGCTGTGTTAGGTCTCATATCTGAATCTAAGATACGTGAAGCAGTAAACATACCTGCTGGTGGTACAATTAACTTACGTGGTTTTGCTGCTATTAACAGTCCACGCTCATCTGTCCATCCTGCTATTTGAATCACAGCATTCTCTAACGAAGTTTCGTTAAGGTCTGCTTGTGTTGCAAATGTGTTGGAGTTTGTTCCACCTGACACCAAAGGGTGTGCAGTAGAAAACAAATCTACACCATCGCCTGAATTGAACGAACCACCTGAGAATCCTTGGTTAAGAGGATTCGCAGCTTTTACTTGCTTGGTGTAAGCCATGCTTCTAGCTAGTGCTTTAGTATAACGTGCAGAAAGCGAATCGTATAAATTATCCTCCATCGCTTCTTCTGTAATTGCAAAACCCATCGCTATTGTTTCATGGTTATAACGAGTGCTAAAAGACTCTTGTGCAGTATCATAGTTGATAGCTGAACCTTCATCTTTAACAGAAGCTTGACCAAATCCACTCAACTTTACTTCTTCTTCAAACGATCTATCAGAAGTTTCTGTTTCATATATCTGCTCATGCTCATTCTCGTATTTAGCATACTCTAATCCAAACAGGGCATTTAGACCCGGAAGGAGTTCTTTAAGTAACTGCGCTCTTGAAATTGCCATTTCTTATTCTCCTTTATATGCCAGTTGTATTGTCCATGATATGACCCGCATTAAACTTAGCAACTAAGTCAGTGAAAGAATCACCGGCTGCGTTGTCAGATTTAGGCGAGATATCTACTATTCTTACAGGAAGAGTAGCAGTCGTAGAGGCTGCTGTAGATATATCAATGGCATTTTTACTTAACCCAATGCTAGTTGAACCAGCTGTTTGAACTACCGCAACATTGTTTCCGATGTTGGTTACAGCGGCTGAGCCGTCTGCTTGCATCTCGAAAAGAACATTTGGGTCATCCAATACATAAGCTGAAATATCATCAGCTGCTGTACTTGCTGGATAGAATTGTGAAAAAGTTTTCTGGCTTGTATTTGGATCGGTATAAGATACACCTAGAAAAATTCCTACGGGTGTTAATGTAGTTGTGCCAGTGTCTTTCTCGACTGTACCAGCAGCAACTAACTTAACGAAATCGCCATAGAAAATTGCAGTGCCATAGCCAGAGGCTATGCTGTAATGTCTTACCTTTCCGGTGAAAGAACCGCTTGCAGACAAAGTGCCAACAGGTCTTGCTCCGTAAGGTGTTGCTGAACTACTCATTTTATATACCTTTCATACAAAAGTTTAACAAAAAAGATAGTAATTACTTACCACCTTTACCAAAAGTTACTTGAGACTTCCTTTCTTTAAACATAGGCATAGCAGGATTTTCATCTCTCATGTAGTTAGCATCCAAAGCAGACATCTGTTGATCAGCCATATCAGTATAATATTTGCTTCTCTTTTTGATAACTTCTTCGGGTGCTTTACATAAAAGTAATCCACCTACTTCTATACCATCTTTGAATTGCGAGTCAGTATCTTTGACCATTTGCAATTCAGGATGATCCGCTGCTTTAACTGGTGTCCAACCTTCTCTGAATTTGGTAGATACATTCATATTATCAGATTGTCCAGCTGAAGCTGTACGTATCCAACGAAAAACATATCCCGCTTCCGGTTTAGGATCGGGCAACAAGTTTGGGGGAGTCCAAGCTTTTTCTCGTTCATTAGTTTCTCTTGATTCTAATTCACGTGGGTTGCGCTCTTGAACATCATTTTGTTCTGACTTTTCCATTATCTTTGCTCCTTCGCATATTGCGCTGCGTATTGTTCTGGTGTAAGTCCAAGTTTCTTGGCGAGAGTAACTTGAGTCTTTGTTAACTGCACTGTGCGCTGTTTAGAACTTGCTCTATTAGCAGGTGCTACCACAGTCGAGGGTCGCTGTGAGGATGCAGTATTGTCCTCAAAGCGTTCTGGAAATCTTTGTTTAATAGCTTCATCAACTCTTGCATAGTAAGTATCTGAGTCTCTTACAGGATCAACTCCCTCTCTTACTAATTTTGCATGCATACCATAAGCTAACGCAGTCATATCCTCATCGCCTGCACGTTCAAACCAAGGATTTTGCCTTATGTATTCAGCAGCAGCTGGGTCGATAGACGGCTGTTGTTGTTGCATTGATTGTGCGTACTGAGGTTGTGCGTATTGTTGTTGCTGCGGTTGTTGGGGTTGTAAAGCTTGTGGCTGATAATTATCTACATAACTTTTATCAGCATAAGCTGCTGATAATTTTTCTTGTGCTTCTAGCAATCTATTAGTATCGCCAGCTTCATAAGCTTGTTTGTATGTTTCTTTAGCAGCTTCTATCTCTGTAGATGTTTTAGTTTTTAAACTATTAAGTAACGCTTCTTCACTTTTTGATACAGTAGCTTTTAGTCTTTGATTCTCATCATGCAACTGTTTTGCTACTTGAGCAGCTTCATCCCTAACTCTTTGCGCTGCCTCTGCCTTTCTGCGTTCTTCGTGATAATCAAACTTAAGTTTGTCTATACGTTTTTTAGTTCTTTCGCCAATGCCTTCTATCTCTTCATCAATATCATCATCAGCTACTTCTTGTTTTGGAGGTCTTTGATCTTCTACTGGACGATCATCTACTACCTCTATCTCTACATCAGGTATCGGAACTTGCACCTCTGTAGTAGGAGGTAGTTCCAAATCTTCTTCTAAAGCTTGTGCTTCTTCAATCATGGTTTCTCTATTCCTCTAGGATCATCTACAACAGCTTCTACAGTATCATCATTTATGAGTCTAAATTCTTTGCCATGAATACTCATGCGTGTGCCACTATATGATCTCATAATTATAAAATCACCTTCCTTACAGTATGGACCTGTAGGAAATCTGTTTTCATCTTTATAACAATCTGGACCCATCTTCAAAACAAAACCCACTATGGATGCTGTCTCCTCTCTCTTTCTATATTGGTCTGCAATAATAATACCACCATCAGATACTTCTTCATGTTCTGGTAGTGCTATCAATATTTTATACCCTTGAGGTTCGGGAAGTTGTGTAGGCTCTGCGGTTTCCGCTTTATCTACAGCTTCCTCTTTTACTGCTTCAACTGTCATAAGTTACCTTATGTTGCGTCAAATATATATAGGAGTTTGACGTTCTCCTTTCCCTTCACCATGAAGGGTGCGTATTAACTTTCTATAACTGTATTATATTTATCAGTTATCTCACGAAGGGCAATACGTAACCCTTCGATCTTGCCTTTGAGGTGATAAAGTTCAGTTAAATCTTTTACTTCACCATCCACAATGACTTCAGTAATCCTATTTATCTCATCGTTTAAACTTTGTGTCAAGTCCTCTGTAAACTTTATATCAACTTCCATCGTTCTTAGTTAGAGTCTCTGCTATCTTTCTACCTATCTCTGCACCTTTGGTCCTCTCTTGTGCAGATACTCTAGCTATATCAGCACCTACTTTAGCACCTGCCATTTCAAGGTCTGCCTCAATCTTAATACGTTCAAGTTCATCTTTCATTCTAGCTTTCTCTAAGTCAGCAGCTATACGTGCCTCATCAGTAGTAGCTTTGTCTTGTGCTTGTTGTGCTTTGATAGCAAGTTCTTGTTGTTGCATCTGTAGTACAGGGTCTTGCATTTGTTCTTGTACTTGCTCCATTTGTGCAGCTTGTAAGTTCTTACCTAACAACTGTTGAGCAGCTGTTGCTACTAATGTAGACAATCTAAATTCTATTTCTGGTGGTAAAGGCTCTCCTAGAGGTGGTAGTGCTGTGCCTATCTCTTCTTCTATCTGCCTTCTATACTCAAATCCTAAATGTTCTACTATGTGATTACTTAGTGCAGCCTGTAATGCCTGCGCATTAGGTGCTTGCGATGCAAGTTCTTGTATCTTGGGGTCTTGTAACATAGATAAATGCACTGTTATATGTGCTGCATGGTCCTGATACTCGAAAGCTTTTACAGGTTTGCCATTTAGTATGTCCATATTCTCTGATACAGGGTCTGTAGGCTTGATATCATCCTCAAGTGGTACGATATCTTGAGAATCACGTATGCCTAGTACCTCTAACATCTGTCTGTGTAGCTTTGGTAAGTCATATAACTGTGGTGCAGACTGTGCAAGTTGCAAAGCAGCTTGATATTGCATGATTCTTTGTGCCATAGTCGCTGCATTTGGGTCTGATACAGGAATTATGTCTACTCTATCGTCAAAATCTACAGCTTTTATAGCAGATTCGCCATCAACTTCGTATTCATAGTCTGCTGGCATAAAATCTTTGATGATATCCGACAAAATACCTAGTTCTTGGCGCATAGATGCGTGTAATCTAGCTTGAATCGCACCCATAACCTTCATATTACGCTCTAATAACGCTAAAGTTGTACCAACTGGTGCTTGATTGTTCATATCAGACACTTTTAAATCAGTTATAGAAGCAAATCTACGCCCTTCTTCAACGATATTCCCTAATAATTGGTACAAAGTGCCTGATGGTTCTTTATATGGAAGAAAAGTTATGTTGTCTCTTATGCTTCCGCCCGGAATATCTACATCACGGAACTCTCCGGGATAGATTGGAGTGTCATCACCCTTGATTCTTAGACCTCTAGTCTTTAAACCACCCGGCAAATTAGCTAATGTACCTGAATCCACTAGCTGTCTAAGCAAAGAAGTAGCAGATTTTGCCAATCCACCTACCATGTGTATCAATCCAAAGCCATAAAACCCTAATCCCGGCATGTATTTGTAATGTACAAAGTGTTGTCTGCGCATTTTCATGGGGTCAGACTCTAAATAATTACGTCTAATTGATAAAACTTCACCCGAACCTTGATCTATAGTTACTACATAAGGTAATGCTATGCCAGTTTTCCTACCTTCACGCTCATCTTCAAAGCCTATAAGGTCTAAATCCACATGCATTTCCAAAAGAGTGTGCAATCCATCCTTACTATAACTGTTAACATCGTATTCAAAGTTAGGATTGTCTCCTGATAACTCTGCATACTTCTGTCTAATTCTATCTGCACCTATACTAGACTGAGGTAAAGACACCTCTCTATAAAAACCTGCATACTGTAGCTTCAGAATATCATTAAGTGTCATCCTCATAACGTGCGTAGCACGTGCAGCGGTTCTTAAATCTGATGCTCCATAGCTAACAACAAAGTCCTCTGCTGGTACAAACATAGAACATGGTCTTTGCATGTTCACATCATAGTAAATCTTTTTAAATGCTGAGCCAGCTAAAGGCAAACTAAACAACATATTCTCTGTTTCATTCCTATACTCTTTCATTTCTTCTGTAAGAAGATAGTTCATATAGTCTTGAACACGTTTACCTTGTTGTTCTTTTTCGTCAGTTATCTTGCCAACTATGTTAGTTCGTACTGGACCTGCTGCTGGAAATATTTCTGTTATAGCTTGCGACTGAAAACGTACAACTGCCTCTGATAACAATGGATGATAAACACCACATGCACCCGCCCAAGGCTCATTACGTTCTTCTATCTTTAATCCTAGATTATCTAATCCTTCTGTGTAAGTCTTTTCCCAATCAGACCTTGAGTCTCTATCTGATTCATAAGCAGATACAAGTTCGTGACCTAAAAAAGATAAATCTTTTTCTGATAGAAAGTCTGCAAGGTTTGCATCAAAGGGAACTTCTTCTTGTAAAGATGTAGGATCAAAGTCAATTAGCATCCCCCCATCGTCTGTTTCTATTGCGACTACTTCAGGATCGACAATAGTTATATCAACATTTTCTTCTGCCATTTAGTTCAGTTTAATTACATTAATAGTATTTAGCAACCCTGTCAGATACATCTTCAAAGTCATCATCGTCATGCTCAAGACGTAAAAATCCACCTTGCCTAAACCTCAATAAAGCTTGTGTGGCAGAGTCAACCAAGTCATCGTGATCTCCTACAGGAAAAGATGCAAACTGTTCTACAACTTCTTCTGCCCATCTTTTCTTGGGATACCATACTGAACCTGATGCAAATAAATCTGCTACAGCGTTTACACGTGCTATCTTATCGTTACCCCTAGAAGGTGTAAACTCTTGTACAGGTATACCCATTTGTCTCAATTCAAATATCAAAGGTGAACCAGCAGCTTTTGCCTCAACAATAAAAGCATCGGGCATCCATCGTTGATGTTCTTCAAATGCTCTACGTTTTAGTTCAGGAAACTCCATCCTTTCTTGAAATGCATCTAGCAATATAACTTGTGGAGTAGGATAACCATTCTCACCTTCTTTATAGAATACACCCCATGTAGTGCATGCAGAAAAGTCAGAGCGTTGTGTTTTTAAGAAAGCAGTATCCCATGATTGAATTATAAATTCACATGCAGGTGGCTCTCTATATTCCCACTCCTGCCACCACTCACGTTTTACGATAGCACTTTCTTCAGATACAGGATTCTGTTGATACTGTGCTTCCCAATGCGATATAGGTAGAGTTGCCTTAATCTTTTCAAGTTCATCTACCTTCCAGTATTCTTCCCATAAACTTCTGCCTGATGGTAATATAGCTGGTAGTTCTATAACTTCCCACTCATCACTGTTGTCTCTAGTAGCAGAGTCTTTCAATATAGAACCACATAAGTCTTTCTTACCCCATCTAGTCATAACAATTATAATCGCACCGCCCGGCTGCAAACGCTGCCTCGGACCGGATAAATACCAATCGTATGTGCTTTCGAAAATTTTTGGATCAGCAGACTGTCCTTGTTGTTCTGAATGTGGGTCGTCAATAATTAACAAATCAGCACCACGACCTGTTACCGCACCGCCAACTCCGATTGAAAAATATTCACCGCCACCCGATATGTCGAATCGTCCAGCTGCCTTAGAGTCGAGATTCAAACTTACATCCGGAAATATTTCTTGATAGTCCTCGCTATCAATTAAGTTACGCACCATTCTACCAAACCGGAGAGACAGTTCAGCAGTATGTGAAGCCATGATAATCTTTTTATGCGGTTGTCTACCAACTATCCATGCTGGTAGTAACCACGATGTTAACTGCGACTTACCAAATCTAGGAGGCATATTTATCATCAAGCGTTTACACTCACCATTAGCTACACGCTCAAAAGCTTGCGCCATCTTTTTATGATGCGATCCACACATAAACTCTTGCCAAACAGTATCAGCAAAGTGTAAAAAACTATCTTGAGACTTCTCTCTGACAACAGCCTTCTCTAAACTAACAACTAGGTTGTCTAGTTCTTTACGTTGCGGTCCATTGAGTTTAGCAAGATTGTCATCTGTAAGATGACTCATAACCTCTCTCAACTGTTTCTGTGATATACCCATATATAGTATTGTCAACCATATTACAACTCTATATACTGTAGTGCAAGGGTATCTCCAGAGGACAGTCTTACACTCTCAACAATCCTGTCCACCTACCCCATGAGGCTAGTTAGTTATTCTCGAGCGCACGAACTAGCCTCAATCCCCAAAATTATATGCAAAATTTTTCTAGCCCTGTGAACCTAGAGCGTTTATCTGTGTTTAGGGGGGTGGGGTATGTAAATACTCTGTTAAATAAAACTCATTTTTTACTGTGTGAAAATTTGAAACAGTATGTATGTGCGTGTGTGCGGAGTCCCGCATGCGTACAGGGGGGGTGGGGTGTCGCTAAAACTGTGTGCGCCTACGCAGGAAATGTGTAAACACATTGGCACGCATGATCCGTGCAGTTTAGAGAGGGTTTAAACAGTACATCAATGCAAAGATGAATCTTTGTCGGTCTGTTCTTTGCCAAGCAGTTTACTGATTCGAGTCATTATCTCATCGGATGACTCCTTATTGGTCTCTGAGACTTCTAGTCTCTCGGTATATAAGTTAGCAACCTTGCCTCGGTAATGTTCAGCAGTTACTGCTGAGCCGATCTGCCCTGTGTCAACCGCTTTGTCTCGTAGCTTTGCCAGTTCATCGAGGTGGGATTCCCTGTCAATGAGACTTCTAGTCTCTTGCTCCGCCAATATCCTAGCGATTTCGTCCTGTATATCAGCTTTTTTGGACAACCGATAACCTTGCTTTTCTGCGCTAGTTCCTGCCTTGTATCCTGCCAACTCTGCACTCTTGCCATGTGAGTAGCCTTGAGCCTTATACCTAGCAAACAGACGCTCTTTGACGCTTAATGTACCTATGGGGTTCTTTGTCTTTTGATCTGTCATGGAGGTATGATAAATCATACCTAAACGTAGATCAATTCGTTTCCTCCGGCAACCCCACATTCAATCAGTAGTTGACGTGCATAATGTCCTACGCTACCATGCAAAATGTTGAGAGATCGGAGACTGTGAGGAGGATTGGTTTAAACCCCTTGAACGTAGTGAAAGGGGATTTAAACCTAATCCCCCAAACAAATTGGAGAAAATTATGATTGATTACGAAGTAATAAAAGGCGATTCTTGGAAGGATGACCGCAGTATGATGGCGATTAATGGTCGCTACGTGGCTCAGGTTCAAGGTGAAGTAGTTACGCTCAGCCCTTTCAGGGTTACGTCTGACTACTACATGAGAAAGGTTAATACCTTTCTGAAAGAGGAAGGTTGCACCACAAGAGTTGTGCGTGAGTCTGAAAGACTGCGCTTGAAACTCTTGGATTGCTACTCTGCTGATGAGCCTTTTTGGGCGTACTTGGATTGTGAGTGCGGTCTTGCTGATGCACGAATTTACGAAGTAAATGAGGCTGATGAGGATTATGCAAGCTATGACGAGGAATTGGGTGACCGAAGGGATGAATTTCCTAGTGGTCGTTGGTTGACCGAAGGGATGAATCCTAGAGGTCGTTTAGGTTAACAATTTGTTTAAATAACTCTCTGAACATAGTGAAGAGAGTATTTAAACTAAACATGGAGAATACTATGGAAAATTATACTGATCGTGAAGCTTGGCTCACCGAAGGTGCAGATCAACTGATTTCTATCTTTTCGATTGATGATGGTCATTGGGATGACATGCCACCCTATAGGGTGTCTGTTGGGTATGCACCTCGTCATCGAGGTGGTAAGGTGCTAGGTGTCTGCATACATGCTGATGCCTCAAGTGATAATCACTTTGAAGTGTTTATCAATCCTGTGATTGATGATGGCTTTCAAGCATTGGAGATACTTGCACATGAACTTGTTCATGTGTTGGATAAGAATGAGAATGGACACAAGGGCAGATTTGCTCGCTTAGCGAGGAAGATTGGTCTTGAGGGCAAACTTACTTCTACCCATGCCGGTAATCGCTTGAAGGAGCAGATTGATGGTGTGCTTGGTCTCTTAGGAGACTACCCACATGGAGCAATCGATATTGACTTCACTAAGAAACAGTCCACTAGGATGCTGAAAGTATCCTGTGGCAGTTGCGACTTTCACTTTCGTACAAGTCGTAAGAACGTAGCTATGCTAGATATGGAAACTGCACCATGTCCGGCTTGTGAGCAGACTGATAGTTTGTTCGTTGTTTAAACGCAGTTAATTGGAGATACACATGAATGTAGATTTGATTCTCAGCATTGCTGAAAGTGCTAAAGCAATGTTCGGTTTCCCTTGCACATTGGATACTCTCACCGATGGTGAGCGTAGGGTTCTTAAAAAGTTAGCAGTTGCCTATGGCAAACGTGCTAGTCAGATGTCCGATGAGGAACTCATCGCTCTGTACAACGACATTGATATCGCTCAGCTAAAAGCTGATGCGGATGATGGCGATGGCGGTGATGGTGAGCCACATGATGCAGATGATGCAGATGGTGAAAAGGATGATTCTTCCGAGTCCGAGTCCGAGTCCGAGCATGAGTCTGATGGCGATGGTGAGTCTGATACTCCTCCGGAGTATGAGCCTAAGAACGCTCTTGAGAAAGAGATCGTTGATATCATCAAGAAGGTGCATCCAACATTGGATGATGGTTGCCACGATGGTGTTAATGAAAAGCAGATCGTTGATCTGATTGAAAAGCATGGCGGTGGCAAGACTGTGGTTGAGATACCCAAGCCTAGCGGTTCGGTTGAGTTCGATGGTCTCATGCATGAGAAGTTACCGCAGGTACTCAAAGCCTTGATACGTGGCGACAACGTACTTCTTGTAGGCGGTGCAGGTAGTGGTAAGACCACCATGGCAACGCAGTTGACTGACATGTTAGGCAAAGCCTTTGATCAAGATGATTACCAATTCGGTATGTCCGGTGCTATGTTTCAAGCTTACGAAGTAAGAGGTTACATGGATGCCAATGGCAACTATGTTGAGTCATCATTCGTCAAGTGCTTTCGTGATGGTGGTTTGTTCCTGTTCGATGAAATCGATGGTTCTAATCCTCAAGCATTGGTTGCACTCAATGCATCAATGGAGAATGACGTAGCTGACTTCCCTTGCGGTGTGGTCAAAAAGCATCCGAACTTCCGCTTGATTGCATG
>CEUO01013895.1_pt1 | contig 11124 bp, 15 predicted proteins | sample 531391 | NCBI WGS metagenome assembly CEUO01 (sample SAMEA2622799, study PRJEB7988) | marine metagenome | isolation source: saline water (ENVO:00002010), including
ATTTAAATCATTATAACTTGACGGCTGTCTTTCATAATGAAAATTATTTGTAGTAGTTACAAAAGGATGTTTGACTTTAGGAAAGTATGGATAGACATAAGCCCATTGCTTTATCTTAATAAGACTAGATCTTAATCTAGTTGAGCCATTAGATCGACTTAAATCATATAATCCTGATAATGGTATCGTAAACAAAAGGTAAATATCTCCAAAAGGTATTTCTATACTTGGTTTATCACCATATGTAGGTTTAAGGATAATATCCCTTAAATCAAACTTAATATTTAGGTACCAATTTGATGGAGAATTACGATCTATATCTAATTCATTATTATATAATTTCTCATATATTTCCCCTTTATCATTCACCTGAGGAAAAGAGCTTATCATATCATTAGGGATTTTATTTATATCCTTAGAACTAAACCAGGGAGATGTAGTTATTTCTGCATCAATATTATTATCACTAATATTTTCTATACTTTCAATATACCCTTCAATAAATGTTTTCCCAGCCGTTACAGATTCTTCATTTTTTAAGGTTAAACCTCTATATCTATATCCAACTAGGAAATTATTCAATTCAGTTAATTGTGTTTTGAAGTTTTCATATCTCCAATTTCTTCTTTCTAGGAGTTTATGTACCTTATTGGCTCCTCTTTTACTTTTCCAGTGAGGATATTGGGTATCTATTGCTATTTTTTTAAACTTATTATAAGTCCCATTTTTCCATCTTGCAGATTCATATACATCTACATCACTGTTATATTGTACATTAAAATTATCTAATTTTGTGAAAAACTCACCTACATCAGATAATCTTTCGTATTTAAATAGTTTTGGTAACATATTATTCCTTAAAGTTAAGCAGAGAGGGAAGAAAAATGTATACCCTCGGGCAATTTAAAGATCCCTCCCTGCTAATTAAATTAAAAGATAAAAATTTCGTATCCTTAAAGGATTAGTGCTCATTTCTACATATCCTGTACATCAAGTGCACCTGAATAGTAGCGAGTGACGTTGCTTTGCCGTATCCATTTGATATCTTTCAATTATAACTTATACTAATAAGAATGACGTGATTAACAGCCACCCTTCATATTTGATCCTCGGAAAACTACCTTACTTCCTTCTTCTAAAGGAGTTTCATCAGTTGCAATTACTCTATTTACAGCAATAGTTCCTGTTAATCCAAGTTCTCGCTTTAGTTCTCCTACTGTGCGTGCTGTCGTCCTTGTTTCTTGATAGTCGGCAGTTCCGCTCATTAATTCAATAACTATTTCATTACTTGAAGTTGTTACATTATCAGCCATTTTTATTACCTTTTCTTTCTAGTGTAGTGTACACTGTTATTTTGCCACCAACATCAGTAGCAAATGTTTCTGCGTGGTCCTTTTTGTCAAAGAACTTATACGTTTTTTCATCAGCAATCTTATAATGCACTACATATCTTTTGTGCTTTTCATAATCATCCGTTTTCGGCTTCATATTACTCCTTATTTGTGCTGAACTTATTACCTTTCCAGTAAAAGATAGCATTATTACCTCTTACTGCTCTTACTATTCTGAAAGCCTCCTGAAAGCTTAAATCATCGAGCTTAATTATTACTGGATCTAATAGATATAATCCATCAGGTTGCATTTCTTCATAGTATCTTTTTACTTTTTGTACTTCTTGATAGTGGAAAGATGCAAAATCATCATCCCTGCTAATTGTATTCATTATCCCAAAGATTAACATTAAAAGTACTAAAAATATTAATATAAATATCTCTATTTCTATTATTCTTTCATTTTTCATACATAATGGATCTCCTTATTTAAAGTAAATATTCATACTTATCTATTATATCTACTATTGATTCTTCAGTTCTATACCCTAACCCTGGTATTCCAGATTTACCTGTACAAGTTGCATATGGATATGCGTTTACTTTATTACGAAAGTCTTCTAAAGATGAGAAGTCAGAATACTTCTTTTTAAATAAAGATCTTGGACTAATTGACTTTTTACGATACAAATATTTAGGCTTAATACGGGCAACTATTTGATCGTATAAATCTTTACGCTTTTGATTCAAAGCTGATTCATTAATTTTTAAACAATCTTTACAATCATCAACAAGCGTGCTGTAATCTTGTTTAGCCTTAATACTTTTATTAATACCTGATTTCGCTATTTTCTTTATTAATGAAAAAAGCTTAATATTAAAGATATCTATATCATTGGCTGCACTTTTAACAGCATCAGCTCCACCGCGTGAAGCATCTTCAACATATCTAATAATAAGATCTAATACTCGACTCATACTAACATTATCTTTTACTTTTTCCAAAAGTTCCTCTTGGTCAGACCAAGCCATAAGAGTTTTAATTCTCTTTGAGGGGTTTTTTGGCTTATTATAAGTTATACCGTTGTACTTAAAAGTATCCTTCATTTATCAGTTCTCCTATAATATACTGTTTTAGTTTCAGTATGTTTTAATCTTGCTTGCAAAGTTTCAATTAACTTCTTCATCCTTGCCACATCTTCAATAATCTTATTGATTTGCTGTATTATTGCAGACTTATCCATCTTTGTCCTTTCTTTTTTTAAATAAAAACCTCGCTTTGATGCTATCTCCGCGAGGTACAAACAAGGACTTACTTGGCACTATACCAAATAGCATACAACTGCTTTTTGGATAATTTATTTACCTTGTTTCTATTGTAATTACGTGTTTTTACTAACCAATTTACTAGCTCGTACTTATATTTATAAGGACATCTTGGCATTTACTGTTTCTCCTTATCACCTCGAACTATTATAAATTTAAAATATAAAAGCCCGCCTACTCTGGGTCCCCGAAACGATCCATTCAACGGGCTTTTTTAGATACGGTTGGCTGTAACTACTCCGCTTTAGAATTAATTATTCTAACTGCAGTAGTATTAAACCAATCCCGTCCTTTTCTTAAAGCCTCTAATCTTGAGTGTGCAAATACAATATGGACTAGTCCGCTTGATTGTATCTTAAACTCTCTTTGAGGCCTTAGCGTGATCACACTAATAGTGTTTGCCATTAAATCACTCCTTTTGTTTGTCTAAGTTATAGTATGGATCATTTACAGTATCCACACTTTCTGTCTTTACTTTTTTTAAATCTTTTTCTAATTTAGAAATTCTATACTCTAAGGCTTTAATCTTAATTTGATTGCTTCTTAAGTAATTATTTAATAAAGCAATATTAAGATATTCTGTTGCATCTGTACCATTCATCCCTTTGGTATAAGTTTCCATTTTCATAAGAGCTTCATCAAAATTACTATACTTTACATTAACTTCATCAGTTGGATCTAAAGGTCTTTTATTACACATATTACCATTCCTTTCTTATTAAAAATAAAGATTCCACACGCAGTTATGTGTGTAGTATTATTAAAAAAAGAGAGACGCCGGTAAAGACGCCTCTCCATTACATCCAGGAAGTTATAGCACATCACCCAAAGGCTTTTCATCTACAGGCCTTTCCTTAGGCTTACCGATAGTAATTCGCTCCATCATATTATAACCAGCCTTATTCTTCACATATACCTTCTTCATAACTGGTACAAGGGTGCCATCTGGGCCCATTTCAACGTCCATTTTATTTTCAAATACATCTTCTAGATGTTGGAATACTTTATTACGTATTAAGCACAATTCAAGTAGTTCATCTTTATGCTTAGCAAGGGCTTTATGATTGATATCATTCTTGCGAATTGAAACACCCCAATCAAAAATCCTATAACTATTATTACTTATAACTTTAATCAATTCTTCCAATCTATCTTTAGCTTGTTGCGTAGTCATATCTATTATCCTTTATCTATTTAATGTGTACTGCACGGAATTGTACAGCAAAGAGAACAGGGGAGAACCAGACGCAACGCAAGAAAAAAGACTTCAACGGAATTGGTACCCCCCATAGGCTTTTTTTGCAGCGGTGCGGGTGATGGTGTATCGCGTGTTCACATTCTAGAATAAATTTTTGAATTTGACTTGACTTGTATATATTTTTTCTTGTAAATTTCTGCGAACTATACAAACAACAATCAACTTACTATATATATAGTTATCTATTAGTTAAGTAATTACTCAACCAAGTTAGGCGTTGTATCTTATAACACAGAAAAAACGCGTTTTTAGTTATCTATATATTTTTTAGGATATTTTTTAAGTAATGGCACTAAAGTTTAATACTGATACTTTATATACTTTAGCTAAGAAAGATAGTAAACCTAAGTTAGGTACTCCTATAGACAATTTAGAGGTGCCAAAGCTAGATTATGATACTGCTAGCCCGGATTACGCCCAAAAACAGGCTATATCAGATATGGGCAGTGAGGGTGTGGATACCAATATGCTTATAGATGAGGTAGTAAACCCCTCGTATCAGCGTGCTTTTAGCCAGGATAGTGATACTAAAGAGTATTCTGACGAAGATGTAGCAAGATTTCAACAAATGTTAACACCAACTAATATATTCGAGGATTCAAGAATGGCTAAAGATCCAAAAGACCTGTTTAGGCCTGTAGAGGCTGTAGCTGAGGGCACAAGAGCTCCGTTAGACCCTAAAGGGGTTATAGAGCGTAGTGAAAGGTTCCAAGCACTGTCTCCAGAGGCAGAGTTTTGGGGTACTATATACCAAACTACTAGAGATTTAGATAAAATGGAGAAGTTTGATAAGGATCAGGGTACTTATGGTTCTTTAGATAACGAAGTAGGGCAGAAGATACAGAGCGCTGCAGATGTTGCAGGCGACGTTTTTTCAGGTGACGAAGGGATAGCCGGTACTAAATTAGCCACTATGTTGAAGAAAACCGCTGCCCACGAGTCATCTGGTGGTAAATACGACAGACAAGTTGGTGGAGGCCCTGCTCAGGGCTATTGGCAGGTAGAGCCAGAGACAGCACGGGATTTAATAGCTAATTCTAGTGGATATATAGGCAATAAGGCTAAGATAGCGTTATCCGAAGCTATGGGCAGTGCAGTTAACTTGAAATCTATCTCAGACGATGATCTAGTTAAGCTGTTAAGAACGCCGGTAGGAGGCGCTATATTTGCTGGTTGGAAGTATCTAGCTGGTTCTAAGGCTGCTTCTATAAGGAACAAGAAGCAAGGTATTGATGTAGATCCTTTAGACTTTTTAAGGGCATAGATGAGTAAGGGTAGTAAGTATAGGGTGACGTGGTGTAGAACGTATGCAGAGAAATTTAATAAGATATTTAGTACAGAAATTGATATTAGCGACCTAAAGCTTACCGATAATGATATAAAGGAAGATTTAGACTATAAAGGTGGTTGCTGTAATACAGAAAGGAAGAAGTGTGGCTGCAAACGAAAAGATTGATCAATTAATAATGCAAGCAAAACTTAGAAGCGCGGGTTCTTCTGATTATGAGAGTATGTTAGTAGAGAGAGGATTAAGTAGTCAAGATTTATTAGATTTGGCTATGGGCACGACCGGTGGAGGACCTTCAGGCGGAGCCTTGAAAGGTATAAAGCGTATGTTAGGTATGCTTAAGTCTAAGTGGAAGTTTCCTCACTCTTCTAGTGGACCTCAAGTTCCTACAGAAGTAAAACCTTTAAAGCGTGCAGCGGAACAAGTTGGCCTAAAACCAAAAGGTATGCGTCAGTTTGGTAAGTTTAATAGGCAGTTACACTCTCCTGGAGCTCAAAACCCTGTAGAGCCAGCTATTGACGAAGAAACATTGATGAAATTATATAGAATGTATAAACAAGGTAATATTAAGCTTTAAAAATGTACACTATTGACATACGTCACAGAGGAGATGAAGTTGCGACGACTTATACGATATATAGAGAAGAAGAGGCAAAAAAGGAGTCAATACTTTATACGCACTGGAGAGATGCTCAGCCTGGTGGTTATGGCATTTCTGACGACGGATATGTTGCAAAAGTTATATCACGCCGTGATTATCAAGATAAAGCGGGTAGGGATAATGTTTACTTGCGTTTTCCCTGGGGATATACTTTTTTTTGCCCTAAGTATAAGTCAAAGGCTTTAAAGGTAAAAGGCCGTAAGACTAATGTTACACAAAGTGGCAAAACTTATATAGAAGTTCAGTCTAAGCAAAGCAAGATGCAAGCTTTAGCTATGATGTTTGCAGTTAAGCCTGATTATGACCTTGCAATAGAGTGGGTATTAGGCGAAGATGTAAATAACTCGCAACGTCGCAAATGGACACGAACTATGAAAACGGAGACTTTTAAGGGTATGGTAAGAGAAGAGCTAGGAAAGAGGTTAACAGATCACGGTTTAGATGAAGATTTTACTTTAGACCTTCTGAAAGAAGCTATTGAGATAGCTCGTGATAAGAAAGAGACGTCTAATCTTCTTAAGGCTGTGGATAACCTCCAAGATATGCACGGTATGAAAGATAAGCATCTTGTTAAGACTGTAGATAAAATTGAAGGAACTTCTACAACGCGACTTATTGATGAGCTTGTAGAGGAAGAGCGACACTTAGTTGCTCAAAGGACAACTATTTCAGAGGATACTGAAGATAAGCAATCTGAATAAGCTATATTATAGGTGAGAGAATTATTAAATGAAATCGAGAGGAGGCTGAGAAATTTAGAAAAAGATTCTCATCCTCCAATAGACTGGCTAATGCTTATCCGCGATCTTGAAGATCGTATAGAAGCTATAGAGCAGAAACTAGATAAATATGGAATATAAGGAGAGACTATGCCAAAAGGAAAAGGCACTTATGGGTCGAAAGTAGGTAGACCTAAGAAGAAGAAGTCAAAAAAGAAAAAGTAATATCTTGGATTACGAAGAAAGGTATGAGCTTCAACGAGCTCTTAAGAAAATGCGGAGCAATATGGCACTATTTGGAAGGTACTGCTTCCCAACAGCCCTCCGCAAACAGACACCCCCGTTCCATCACGAGGTGTATTCCTCATTATCCGACGATACGACAAAGAGAGTCTTGATCGCTGCTCCACGAGGAACGGCAAAGAGTACGGTTACGACTCTTATTTACCCATTATATACTTGCGGATTTAAGGCTACAAATGAAGAAGTGTTTATGGTGATTATTTCTGAATCACAGGCACAATCAATCAATTTCTTGTCACGTATTAAATATCACTTAACTAGATCAGACAAGTTTAGAGCTTTGTTTGGAGATCTTGGGCCAGAGACTGCTCAAAAGTGGACAGCTACAGATGTTATACTCGCTAATGGCGCTAGAATAGTTGCTGTAGGGACTGGGCAAAGAGTGCGTGGTTTTATTGAGGGAGATACGAGGCCGACTCATATTATAGTTGATGACTTTGAATCAGAGTTAAATGCATACACTCCAGAGGCGCGTGCCAAGAATAGAAAATGGATGACAGAAGCTGTTATCCCCTCCCTATCCGACGAAGGTAAGATCTGTATGATTGGTACAGTAATATCTGAGGATTGCTTTTTATATTGGGCGAAAGAAAGTCCTGCTTGGCATACCCTCTGGTATTCTATTTGGGACGAAAACCAAGAGAGTATATGGCCAGAAAGGTTTCCTAAAAAGCGTATTTTACAAATAAAAGAGGAGTATTCTTCTGTTGGAAACCTGAATGGATTCTACCAGGAGTATATGAATGTAGCACAATCTCCAGACAATGCTCCTTTTAAGCCAGATTGGATACAATTACACCACTATGACTTTGATAGGCGTGATGGTAAAAATGTATTGGTCGGAAAGGATGGGGATGATGAAAAGATTATACCAATTAATGTCTATAGTGGGGTTGATCCTGCTAGTTCTTTATCAGCTCGTGCTGATTTTTTTGTTATCGCTACTATCGGAATCGACTCAGAAAATAACCGCTATCTCCTTGATTGTTTCCAAAAACGTATATCGCCTGCAGAACAACCTGATGAAATTATTCGAGTGTACAAAAAGTTTCGTCCAAAAAGAATGAAGATAGAAACAATAGGATATCAGGAGGCATTAAGAACAGCTACTAAAGAGCTGATGAAGGAGCAAGATATTTACATACCAGGCTTGGAACGTGGTGTTAAGCCAAGAAATTCCAAATCTGAGAGGCTTCTATCTTTAGTTCCTATGTTTGCAAGGGGGCAGTTTTACTTTAGACCAGAAGATATTGGGGCACAGCAAGAGTTCTTATCTTATCCTAAAGGTAAACACGACGATATAATGGATGCAGTATGGACAGCTTTAGACGGAGCTAGAGCATCAAGACACTCAGAATTTAAAGATTCTTCCAGTGAAAAGGATAAAAAAAATAAATTCCTTGACTGGTTGACTATGTAAGGGATAAATTACGACCTATGGCCTATAAAAAATACGATGAATTAGATGATAAAGAAATAGCTCAGAAAGTTAATGATCTGTGGCGTACTTATTCTAATAATAGAGAGACTTGGGCGCAAAAAGCTCAGTCTGATCGAGAGTTTAGATTAGGTGTTCAGTGGACTAAAAAACAAGAAGAGACTTTAAAATCCAGAGGGCAGGCCCCTGTTGTAGTAAATAGGATTCATCCTGCCGTTGAGTCTGCTAAGGCAATGATAACGGCTAACAGGCCTGCATTTAGAGTAGCCCCTAGAGAAGATTCAGATAATAAGGTAGCCCAAGTAATGTCAGGGCTATTGTCTTATATGTATGATATCTCGGATGGTAGGTCTGTCGTGCGTGATATCGTTGAAGATTATTACGTAACAGGTATAGGATATATGCACGTTTATCAAGACCCTATGAAAGATATGGGTAAAGGTGAAGTGTGTATAAATAGCATAGATCCCCTCGACGTATATGTTGACCCAAATTCTAGAAATAGGTTTTTTGATGATGCTGAGAATATTATAGTATCACGCCTATTTACAAGAGATCAAGCTATGGCTTTATATCCTATGTACCAAAAGGCTATAGAGAATGCTGAATCTGACGAATATTCAGATAAGCCTGAAACCGGATTATACAAAGATGAAAATGCTCCTATCTTCCCTGAGGATACTCAGACTAAAACTAAGTCTACTTTTGCTGAGAATGATGAGTATATTAGAGGGTATGAGTGGTATAATAAGGTAGTTGTAAATAGGTATAGAATCTTTGAACAATTTTCTGGTGTAGAAGATTTACTTGAAGAAGAACAATACGGGGAGTATTTAGCCCAGCCAGCTTGGATCATCAATGGACGGCCTATAGTTGATGAAGGTATTGCTAAGCAATTAATATCGCAATTAGAGCAACAACAAGCTGCCGCTTATCAAAATGAGGTTTTGCAAGCGTCTACTCAGGGTCTGGATCCGGAAGAGTTACCAGCTCCCCCTCCATTAGATGTAGAAAAAGTAACTTTTGCAGAGCTTAAAGCTGCTAATTTAATCAAAGTTGCTTCAGTACAAGTATGTAGAATCCATATGTGTGTTGTTATGGGTGATAAGAAATTATACTCTAGGGTACTTCCTACAGAACATTATCCTGTTGTCCCATTTATAAATATACATACACGAACTCCATATCCAGTTTCAGATGTAAGTATGGTAAAAGGCATACAAGAATATATCAATAAGACACGAAGTCTAGTTATTGCACACGCTACAACAAGTACAAATACTAAGATACTTGTTCCGGAGGGCAGCGTGAATATGAAAGATTTTGAAGAAAAATGGGCGCAACCTGGTGTAGCTATACCAGTTGATATGGATGCTGGTGCCCCTATGCCAGTACAACCTATGCCTCTTCCTAATGAATTGTATAAGAATGAGCAGGACGCTAAAAATGATATAGACCATCAATTAGGACTTTACGAAATGATGATGGGTAATTCTCAAGCAGCTCCTCAAACTTATAAAGCTACCATCTCACTTGATGAGTTTGGTCAGAGAAAAATTAAATCAAAGCTAGCTGATATTGAGGCCTCTTTAACGAGAGCAGCTCAAGTTGCTATACCTTTGATGCAACAATTATATACAACTGAAAAGATATTTAGGATAGTACAGCCTAATAATGCTATGTCAGAGTATATGATTAATAAACAATTTTATGATGATAAGACTGGTGAAGTCAAAATCATAAATAATATCGCTGTTGGTAAATATGATGTAGTGGTTGTAGCAGGTTCTACCTTACCTACAAATCGCTATGCCGAACTTGAGTTCTATATGGATGCTTATGCTAAAGGGCTAATTGACAGAGAGGAAGTTCTAAAGAAAACAGAAGTCTTCGATATTGAAGGCGTTATGCAGAGAACTGACACTATTGCTCAATTACAAGCTCAGTTACAATCAGCTACAGAGCAAATTAAAGATCTTCAAGGGGATTTACAAACACGCGATAGAGAATCGGTTAATCTACGTAAACGTGTTGAGGTCGAGAAGTTTAAATCTCAGATGGATAATCTAGGGAATAAAGCTAAAGCTGCAAACACATTGTTCGAAAAGAGATTAGACGATAATTTAGCTACTGTAAAAACCGATATTCGTCGGTCAATCAAAGATGGTTCACCCTCTGGTGGTAGCAAAGAGGCAACCAAGAAAGAAGGAAAGTAAGTAATGGATAACCAGAATACAATGGACACCCCTCAACAAGCTAATCCAAATGATGCTAGTAGCGCATTTGCACCTGCTGCAGAAGGCTCCAATAATCAAGTATCTATTGACGATATTATATTAGGTGGTGTTGACGATACGGCTTCCCCTTTTGGAACACCCGAAACAGAACAACCTCAAGCAGTGCAAACTGAAACTCCTCAGCCTCCAGTTCAAGAAGCTCCTCAGGCTCAACCTGTTGCTGATAATAAAAATGATGTTACTCGTTTTGAATATTGGCAATCTAGAGCATCTAAACTCGAGAATGAAAGAGATCAGTTGCGGAATCAGCAACAGCAAGTACAACAGCAAGCTGTTCAACCTGAAGCCCCTGCAAAAGAGGAATTTCCACCTCCACCTGAAAAACCACAAAAACCTAGGGCTTTTAATAGGGAGGAAGCCTATGCTGACCCGACCTCTGAAAGCGCAAGGTACTTAGATGATATGGATGAATGGCGAGATAATTCTGATGAATATAATCGACTTAGACATCAATATGATCTGGCTGTATTGCAAGAGAGGCTTGACAATGAAGCTAAAATGCG
>CEUO01002003.1_pt1 | contig 11108 bp, 19 predicted proteins | sample 531391 | NCBI WGS metagenome assembly CEUO01 (sample SAMEA2622799, study PRJEB7988) | marine metagenome | isolation source: saline water (ENVO:00002010), including
AAAGTTGAGGAAGAAACAATAACAGTTAATGGTGTTTTTAATGATGTAGTAGAAGATAGTCCAAGTGTAGCCAAAGCAAAAGAATTAGGAGGAAAGGTTATAGAAAATACAGCTGATGATAATGAAGAAATAACAGACTTGCCTTGGTAAGCAAAGAAAGGAAAAACACACAATGGAAAAAGTAGACTACGCATTAGAATACGCCAAAAGGGGATGGGCTGTTATTGCTTTATCCCCTAACAGCAAAATTCCACTAAAACACAATTTGCAACCTCACGGTGTAAAAAATGCAACTACGGATCTTAATTCAATAATTGAAATATGGTCAGATAACCCTAATGCAAATATAGGTATTGCTACAGGAGAAATTAGTAGCATAACTGTTTTAGATTTAGATGGTATGGATGCCATAGAAAAATTAAAAGAAAAAAATTATCAATTTGTAGACACATACATAGTAAAAACTCCTAGAGGTTGGCATCATTATTATCAATATGATTCTGGTGTACCTCAATCTGCAGGTAGAATTGAAAAATGCGATATCAGAAACGACGGTGGTTATGTAGTAGGTGCAGGAAGTGAAATTGATGGAAAATTTTACAAAGTTGTTAAAGATATAAATATAGCAACTCATAATTTACCTGAAGAATTTTTTAACAAACAACCTATAAAAGAGTGGGTTAGCCAACTAAATGAGAAACAAGTTACACAAGGAATGAGAAACAATACCTTGTTCAGATATGGTTGTAGTATACGAGCAAATAAAACATTATCTGATAGCGATTTAGAAGCACTAATTAAAAAGTTTAATGAAGAAAGATTATCACCACCACTAGATGCAAATGAAGTTAACAATATTATTAAATCTTGTTTAACTTTCCAACAAGGTAGTGCAATATCATTTGTAGGTAAACTAATCGAGCCACCAATGATAGAAAGTCAAACTGATAGAAGGTCTACATTTTATTGGACTGATTATGATGTTAGAGTAACACTAACTAAAATCAGCCATATGAAAACTAACACATATTGTAGAATGCAAATATGGTATGAGGGAACATTAATCTATTTTAACTCATATAGTATTTATTCAGAAACTAGTAGAAAAAGTGTAAGGGATACTGTTAGCGAAATAGCACCATTGATAGATTGGTCAGGTATATTACAACATATAACCCAGCTGGTAAACAAATCAGGTGAAGGAGAGTTGCAAGTTTACGATTTAGCAACTTATGTTCCTAAACGAAAATCACCATATCTATTAAATCCAATAGTTAGAGAAAATCAAGGTACTATTATTTATGCAGATGGCGGATCGGGAAAATCTACTTTTGCTTTATCTTTAGCCATATCATTAGCATCTGGTGTATCAGTTATTAATGGTATATCACCTGCAAAAAATGAACCAGTAAATAGTCTGTACTTAGACTGGGAAGCAGATATTGAAGATGTAGGAGAAATGAAAGATAGTATAAAACAGAATAAAAAATTATTATTTGATAATGAAAGAGTTAAATATATTCCAATGTCTGGTGCATTTATAGACAGGGTAGATGAGATAGTAGACATAATTGTAAAAGGGGATATTAAATTAGTAATAGTTGATAGTTTAGTTGCTAGTGCTGGTGGAGATGTAAATGACGCCGAGGCAGCGAGATTATACTTTCAGGCTGTAAGGTCTTTAAAAATAGCAAGTATAGGTATAACACATACAAACAAAGAAGGTAGCCTATACGGTAACAGATTCTTTTGGAATTTAGCAAGACAAGTTTATAGAATGATAAGTGTAAATGAAACTGGTACTAATCCAATAATAGGTCTGTTTCATGAAAAAGCAAACAGAAGTCAATTAATGACACCTATGGCATGGGAAGTAGAATATGCAGATGATGAAAACAATAATTCAATAAATTATAAGCCTATAGATATACAAACAATACCTCAGCTGGCAAAGTTAACTAGCCTGAAAGACCAATTAATTTCATTACTAAAAAATGGAGGATTAGATAGTTCTCAAATTAGCACACACTTAGGAGAAAGTGAAGGAAAAATTACAAGGATATTGTATCAGTATAAAACACTATTTCAAATTAACACAGATAAAGTTTGGGGTTTAAAATAATGTATTGTAAAAAATGTAGTTCAATTATGGTTGAAAATTATGAAGATGTTTATTGCCCTATGTGTGGCTATAGAGAAGTAGTAGTAGAAAATGATTTATTGCTAACAGTTGAAATAACAAAAAGCCATTTTAAACATTACGATTTAGAAAAAAGCAAAGACTTAAAACAAGTAGGGAAATGGTTAAAAAATTGTCCGGGTAGTAACAAGGTAGGAAAGTTTTTAAGAGAAAAATCTATAACTTGTATAGCATGTTATAAATACCTACCACCTACACCTAGTGGACGAGTACCTAGACATATTCCTAGTGTATGGTTTGCAGAAAAAATATTAGTAATGATGAATCTAGCATCACAAAAAAAGAAAGGAATAACAACATGAATAATCAACTACCACTTAGCATTACCGAATGGTTACCGCATTACTCTAAAATAGAAAAAGCCAGATGGACTAAACATGTACAACAAATATATGAAGTCTTAATTGATAAACAATGGCATAATAAACAAGAGTTGATGGATGCAACAGGCACAGGTAATTTTCAAGCAAGAATACACGACCTTAGAAAGTCAGGTTTTCTAGTAGAATGCTTAAGAAAAAACAAAGAAGGGTTAACTATGTATCGTATAGTAGATTATGTAGGTTATGATACTACTACACCTAAACATTGTAATTGTTGTAGATATAATGAAGATTATGTACCAGGATATACAGGCTAATGAAAAACGTAGAAATAGTACATATATCAAAAGACATATCAAACGACTGGTTACTAAATAAACACTATGCAAAAAGGATACCATCTGTAAGTTATAGATTTGGTTGCTTTGAAGATGGTGTTATTAAAGGTGTTATAACCTTTGGCAGTCCACCTAGTAAAGATTTATGTGTAGGTATTTGTGGAGAAAAATGGAAAAATAATGTAATAGAATTAAACAGATTAACATTAGTTAATAACCATTCTAAAAACCTAGCAAGTTATTTTGTATCTAATAGCATGAAGTTGCTACCTAAACCCACTATTGTTGTAAGTTATGCTGATACTAGTATGAACCATACAGGTTATATTTACCAGGCAACAAATTTTATTTATACAGGTTTATCTGTAAAAGCAAAAGAGTGGCAAGTAGTTAATGGTAATGGTCATTCTAGGAGTTTAACTAAAAGATTTACTACCGAGCAACTAAAAGCCGATCCAAATATTCAATTAGTTGACAGAGCAAGAAAACATAGATACATTTATTTTTTAGGTAACAAAAAACAAGTAAAAAATATGAAAAAAGATTTAAAGTATAAAATTGAAAATTATCCTAAAGGAGAAAACTCCTATTATGAAAACAATAAAACTATGGCTCAACAAATGACATTTTTATAAAGGAGGAAAAAATGAAAATATTAGGAATTGACGCTGGCACTACAAAATCAGGTTATATGATAGTAAGTACAGATGTTGTAAAAAAAGACACACCCCAGCCACTAGCATGGGGGCATGTAGACAATAATATTATTTTAGATATTATTTCTGATTTTGCAAAAGGTTCATCTAAAAATAAACGTATAGCATTAGAAGGTGTTGAAAGTTATGGAATGCCTATAGGTAAAGATACTATAAAAACTATTATGTACATTGGTAGATTTCAACAACAATCACAAATAGAAAATGTAAAATATTCTACTCTTAATAGGTCAGATATTAAATTGTTTTTATGCAATACTAAACGTGCAAATGACAAAAATGTAAGACAAGCAATCATAGATATTTACGGTGGCAATAATGTAGCAATTGGCGGTAAAAGATGCTCTACATGTAAAGGTAAAAAATGGTTTAAAAAACGTGATAATATTTGCTTAGTTTGTGACAATGATGGCTATGAAATATCAAAAGGATTACTACATGGAGTTAGTGGTCATGTATGGTCTGCACTTGCTGTTTGTCTGTTAGAAAACGAACTAACTAATGTAAATATGGCTACACATTTTTTAAAATATAGTATGAAAAAATAATACTATGTACGAAATTATAATAAAAAATACCGATCTTTTAGGTAATGAAAAAACATTGTTAAAACAAAATATTACAGCTGATAATAATAGATTTACACTATCTGAAAAAGAAATTATCAACCTAATAAAACTAATAGAAAATACTATAAATGAACACAGGGCAAATACAAAACTTGCAAAAAATAAAGAAACTCCTATATAATCAGAACGTACTATAATTTCATTGTGTTTATAGTCCTTTCTAGATAAAAAAGGGGTGTTTATTCTGTTTTCATCCCTTTTTTTCTGCTCAATATTATAATAACACTTTACAACAGTTAAAATATATGTTATAGTCATCATCAAACTTATAAATATTCGAGAAAGGAATATAAAATGAAAGTAAATATAACACAAGACCACCCTATACTACAGGAGATAATAATAAAAACAGCAGAGTTAAAAAGGTTTTTAGACACAGATATTATTCACGTAAGCGATAGGAAAGAAATAATAAAAAACTTAGAATCATACGAGAAACAACACTTAGTATTAATAGAATTATTAACAGAAAAGGCAAAAGCAAAAAAGCAAGAACATCTTACTGCTTGGGCTAAGTACTTTGAGGAACAGGAACAGGCACAACAAAAATAAAAAAAATTCACCTGAGCAAGTGACTAAACTGCTTAAAACTTATAAATAATTAGAAAGGAGAAAACCTGTGGATAGTAAAAAAGAAAAAAAGAAAACTATCAAACTTAAACCAGTAGTACGGCGAAGGTTGCTACAGGCAGAAGTGGCTTTATCAAAAGCACTTAGAGAAATGGATTTAGGTTAGAGTAATCTATTCACCTAAGCAAGTGACTAAACTGCTTACTAAACACAATAAAACAGAAAAGGAAAAATAAAATGACTAAAAAATACCACGATACAAACAACGCAACAAAAGAACAATTATTGGAGGATATAAGCCACATTGAAAAATATTGGTTTGAATATCGCAAACCTGTTACGAGTACTTACTGCAACAGGTGTGGCACAGATACCAAACAAGAGTGGCACGACAGAGTAAACGAAAACTTAAACAAAAACTTTAATTTTAGAAGTCCATATAAAAAATGGAGAATTGAAGTATTATCGGAATTACATAAAGTCTTAACTAAAGAATATCTTCCAATAGACTAATAGTTCCTTTTTATAAGTTTTATAGATACCCTGTTAGCAATAGCAGGGTATTTATTTTTTTCTTAATATGCCTAATTTCTTTCCTAACTTTGCCCACTCCCCAACAGTTACCCTAGAGCCACCAGATCCAGACTCATCAAAAATTTCTAAAATATAATTGTAGATATTTTTTCTCTTTGTATCATTATCCATATTTTGAAATATTTTTTGTGATACTTCAATCATAGACTTATATTTTTTTGGCAATAATGCCATTATCAATTTATTCATAATTCCCCTTTTATTATGTCTAACTAAACAAAAGAAGCCGTAGCAGAGGATTTTTAGTAGTATACCTGTACTGTAGCCTTTGCTACCGCCTCATATGTCTTATATTTTATTCACTTTCTAGCACTTTCATGCCTAAAGCAATAATTCCACCGATTGCACCACTAGCAATTTCATTATGTTCATTTAATAGTCCTACAATAGACAAAACACCTAAAACAATAATCGCTAGAAATATTTGTGGTCTTAATTTTCCGAACATGCTAACCTACTTTACACTAATCGGCACTTCAGCATTATTAGTTAATGTTGATGTTGCAATTTTTACATCAGACTGAATAATAAAGTCTGCACTATCTATACCGTCACCATCTCCAATAGATGAATTTTGTATAGTTAGTTGACCTACTTTTAGATTATTCAAAACAATGCCTTCATCATATGCCTTTAAGTTTTTTATATGTAACTTACCGATCTGTGCATTTGCCCCAGCTGTTTCAATTACAATTCTGTCATAATCAGAACCACTAATTGCAGGTAGGTCAATTGCACCACGAGTTGATGCTAAAGTTATATCTGCTATTCCATTTGTTAGGGTAGGCGAGAATGAATTTCCGTCTGCCTTGTTATCTTTGACAACTAATGAGTAAATTTCACTATTGCCTAGAATGAAGTCTGGAGCGGTTAGATTATCTATTAGCAATTCATCTACCTCTATCCAATGAGAACCTGTTGCAAATATTTTTAACGAGTCAGTAATAGTTGTACTACCTACGTTAATATCATCAATAATAATTGATTCTATTCTTGCACCACCAATATTTAAATCAAGAGTTTGAGTTAACTCTGAGCCTTGATTACCTACTGGCACATTTGTTGTATTTGCATCCATGTCATATGTAGCAGATTGTGGAAATACTGGTGCTTGATTAACTCCTGCAATAGCAAAGTAAACAGAACCTGCAATAATTAGACCTGCCATAGACAATGATATGCCCATTATCTTTTTAAAATTCCCACCCAGTCCTAAAGTTGTTTTAATTCGTGGCACAGCCATTTGCAATACTGGTAAATTGAGTTTTGCTTTAACTTTTGGAATGTAAATACTAGGGAATCGAAATGTTTTTGACCTGATAGTTATTTTCATCAGTCATCTCCTTTTTTCTTTTCACTTATTTCTGAAGCATACGCCCTCAAAATTTCCGACAGCCCGCCTGCTACAGGCAGGGAAAGGACTGCCAGAGCAGTCAATAATCCTTCAATACTGTCTAATGTTTCCGGGTTACTAGAAGCAGACCATACAATTCTAGCCGCCAAAAATAACCATACAATCACAATTGGAAAAAATATTAAAAATGTAATTAACTGTGTACCAGTTAAATTTACATTCCCATCTTTTTCTTTTTTATTTTGTGAATTTTTGTCTTGCATTTTTCATAGCCGGATATTTTGCTAACATTTCTTCATATGTTAATTTTTGTTCCCCATCATAAGCATATGCGTACCCTCTATCAATTAATTCAGAATTAATATTTAAACCATCAGCCTTAACATAACCTAATGGTCTACCAAACTTTCCTATATCTTCAACCTCAATTATTAACTCTTTACATGATTTTAGCATATCCCCTAAAACTTTTTTTGCCTCTAGTCCATGTTTCTTTTCATTCAAATCTCTAGTCCTACTTTCAGGTGTATTAATTCCTGCTAGTCTAACTGTGGCTTTTTTGAACATACTAAAACCTAAATCTAATCGACAAACTATTGTATCTCCATCTATAACTCTTATCAGTTCAGCATTATAATCGTACATTTTCTTGCTCACCTAATTTCTGTAATCTTTCTAGATTACCTTGTTGTGTTAATTTTTCTAACCATAATTGCAAATTTATATTTTCTTGAATAGTTATTGGTCTACCATCACTATGATGTACAAAAAATTGTGCATATCTTTTTTTATCTAAATTTATATAATCTACTGCATATTCTTGTACATTAGGTCTACCGAATGCTTTTTCTATTTTTTCTAAATTAGTATTTTTTAATACTTCTATTCCTATTACTGACATCTAACTTCTCTAACACCTGACATTCTTGCAACCAGGTTTGTTGTTTCTACTACTTTATAATCGTTGTCAAAATTTGTGCTAGAACTTGCTAAACTAACATGAACAAAACTACTTGTTAAACATAAATCACCACTACCTGCACATGTACCACTCACTTCTCTAACTTGTGTTCCACCTTTTTCAAAGTTGAGATATACTAGTCCTTCTACACCATTTGCATTTGTAAATTCTACTGCTCCAAAATGTACTTGTACATATTTAGCCGAACCTGTACTATCTGTTGGAGTCATAGTTACTCTTGTGTGCTGGGCACCGCTATAACTAGTCGCTGCACCTGCACTTGCTGAATTAACGGTAGTTGTTTGACTACCTTCAGAAATAGTATGAGAATGGTTAGTTGTACTAAATGTTAAAGCACTACCACTAGCACCTGCTCTCATTTTTAATACTCCACCTTCACTAAATATAATTACCTTATTGCTACCTGGTGCTGATGGTGTACTACCTGCATCATCTGTAGTTATACTATCTACACCACTTAATGTTGCAGATCCGTCACCAGCTGCACCACTATGAGTATGTGTAGATACAGCATTTAGATTATCTCTAATATGAGTATTTAAAATATCGTCATCAGGTATTTCTCCATCTGCCCATGTTTTCGGATTAGTCCATGCCATAATAATCTCCTAGTGTGTATGGTTTGTTGTTGATAATGTAAAAACTGTACCACCTGGTACTCTATATTTTAAAACACCACCTTCAGAATAAATAATAACATCATTAGCGGATGGTGCATCAGGAGTACTACTAACATCATCAAAAGTAATACTATCTACTCCAGATAATTCATCATTTCCTTCTCCTGCACTACCATCATGCACATGTGTACTTAATTCATTTAAATTATCTCTTAGTTGCTCATTTAACATATCAGCATTAATTAAATCACCTGTTTGATATGTTCTTGGATTTGTCCACGACATTTTATTCTCCTAATAAGTTAACCTTGTATCAATTCCTAATGCTGATTTGCCTAAAATCCAAAACCCTGTAAAACCACCTGTGTCTGATAATAAATATGTAACATTATGACTACCACCTATATCTATTCTATGTATTATAGCCTCAACAAAAAAATCTCTACTAATACCAAATTTTACATTATTATTTGCCTTAACGGTAATTCTGTCACTTATATCTCTAGTTAAAGCCTCAGTTAAGTTTGCATTTGATTCGTTAGCACTAAAACTTATTTGTAGTGTAGCAGTCGGTTCTTTATGTGCATTTAAACTTTGCAAACACCAATCATGTGCTTCCTCTTGTGTAGGTACAAATTTAGCCTCATCATTTCTAGGATATGTACGTTTACCATATTTAGTTTGAGATGTAGCATCAGATGTTTTTATAATGGCAGGGTCTGATATAGATACTGATGTTCCTCTTGCTTGTAATTTTGTAAGGTATACTTTTTCTCCAGCACCGTTAGTTATTGTTATTTCCATGTTTTTAGAGGTTTTAGAAACGGATATAGACAAATCACTGGTTTTGTTTGTACCCGTACCGTTAGATGCTGTATTTGCTAAATAGTCAGTTGTTGCTACTGGTGTTGTCCAAGTTTCAACTCCCACTACATTATTATTAGATGTTTCGTTAGGATATTCTGCCAGTATAGTTATGCTTTCCCCATCTTCTAAAGCAGGAGCGGATCCAGTAGTAGTTGCTAATGGGTGTGTCCACAAAGTAGCAACAGATGCAACAGAATAAACACTAACAGGAGATAAAAATTCATTATATACTAATGACATAGCATCCTCTTGTTGTATATTCATATAACTTAATCCTGTGCCATCATCTGCAAAGGTTGCTTGACTAGTATTGCTGTTAGTTGTTTCTAATCTATGATGTCTATCCTCAAAAGCAATCTTGCCATCCTTAGTTTCTTTTATAAAACCACTCTCAGTATGTTCTATTTGTCTTAGACCTGTTAATGCTTTACCTGTGAAAAAAAATCTACTCATAGTAGTTTCACCTGTGTCTATACTTCTATCACTAGACGGCCAATCAGATGCGTCCAATACTGCACCTATAGCAGTACCTGTCGCTGTAGATGTAGACATTGGTACTCTAATATTTTGTTGTGCAAATCTTCTAAATGCACCTTTTGCTTCTATAATGGCAAACTGTGATTTATTCATTCTAGTTTCAGGCACTACACTTTCTATAAATCCCGTAAACAAAGCATTAACAGTAGGGTAATAACTAGAAAATTGTATTTTCCTATTTGGTACTAAATTACCGTATAATGCACCTGAGGTGTTAAAAGGAGAATATTTACCTGTTTCGTTTCTTACAGTAACAGTCATACTACCTGCTACTGCTTCTCCTGTAAGTTGTGATGCAAAGTTTCTACCTATTCTAGTTCGTACATGCGTTACATCTGCACTAATATCATCATTAGTATCAGCAAAATCTCCATCATTATTCCAGTCTACAAATACATTATATTTACCAAAGCCTACACGAATATCATCATAGCGAATACTAGAGTCATAATTTATTGCTTTGTCGTATAGTGTACTCATTTAATAAACTTGTCTATAGGTAATGGCTTTTTACCTTTTATTCTTTGTATTGTATTAAGTTGTCCTATTATGTTAAACACTTCTGCTTGACTTGTTCCTGATGTAATAGATTCTGCTTTGTTTAATAATATTTTTTCATAACTATCTGCTTGATGTGCATCTACATCTTCTGTATCAAAATCCTCTGCTTCAACTAATACTTGCATTATATTATGCCAACTCATTATTTCTCTAACTCTATCTTTTGCAACTTGCATTTTTAATTGCCTATTAAATAATGCTTCATCAAATTTAATTTGTAGTTCTTCTGTTTCATATTTATCTGTACAATCTTCTATTTTTTTTCCTAATTTTTCTATTAGTACTTCGTTTTCTCTATATCTAAAACTTAATCTAACTAACTCTTCATAATGAACAGATTGTTCTCTAACTGCCTGCCAATACTTACTAGCATTTGTTGGAAACTTAGCATCATTTAAAACACTAAACATCATTTCCGTATTAGTTCTAAATATCTGTCGTTTTTCGTAATTTCTATCTATTTCGTTTTGAATATCGTTAATTTTAATTGCATCACTAGTTTTTAATAATGGTGTTAAATCTATTTCATTCATGGTAGTTCCTCTTTAGTTGGTTTTATAACTGGCAACATATCACTATCATTCCAATTATCTATTATATTATCCATAAAATTATTATATGAATTTTGAGCAGTAGATTTATCTATAGCAGTAAGTGAATTTCTAGTAATCCATTCATTACCAGCTGTAGTATCTTCTACTATTATTATATTACCTTTTTGTATAGGGTTTAGTCCATTACTTCTATCATCATGTGTAACAAACCCTTTTCCTATAATATTTCCTTCTGCGTATAACATAATATCCTAACTTGCTGA
>CEUO01064542.1_pt1 | contig 11082 bp, 19 predicted proteins | sample 531391 | NCBI WGS metagenome assembly CEUO01 (sample SAMEA2622799, study PRJEB7988) | marine metagenome | isolation source: saline water (ENVO:00002010), including
AAGATCTCAGTGATTTCACCATTGAATTCTCGGGCAAGACCTTCTGCTATCTTTTCTCGCACTTCTATCAAATCGTATTTGTTACCTAGTAAAAGGATAATTTTCTTTTCTTTGATTTGTTCTTGATTGATCTGGTCTTCGACCATTTCTTCTGCAAATGTGATGAAAGAAAATAGGTCGTTGTAAATTTCAGGCATTGTGTTTCCACTCCAAGTAATAGACTGCCTCCCACCCCGCGAAGCCGGGGGTGGGAGGTCAGGCGATTAAGAGTATTGTTTATGTCAACGGTTCTTGTTGAAGAGACCAGTCAACTTGTTGATTGGAAAGATATGCCCTGCGATATATCCGACTGCGAGGGTAAGTCCTCCAAACCAGAGAGATCCGAGGAAGGATTCGAGGGATGCAAGATGCAACATTTTTGTGTCCTTGTAATGCGTACAATGTCGAGAAGAAGTTCTGACGCTTGTTGGATCCAAATATCAGATCCCGGCAACGGGTCCCTCATTAAAGCGAATCGTTCAATCTTTTGCAACTGCCTTTCTGTGAGCCCGTTCATATGCTTTATCAAACTCCGGATCTGATGCACGTCGAGCTGCAATAAACTCCCTAATAGTCGCAGGGTTATTTTTGTCTAACACCATAGTTGCTAGATCTGCTTCACGACGTTTGGCCTTTGGGATAAATCCTAGCAGCCTTTTGATTATGCTGCCAATACCTGTGTACCAAAGGATCCAAGCAACAGCCACGATCCCTACCACAATTATTCCGTATTGAAGAGTATTCATCCAAGCAGGAACTTGATCTTCGACTGAAGGCAGAGCTTCGTGTACTTGCCTTGTCATGCTTAAGATGTAATCTTGTTCTCCTTGTCCCCCCACTGCCTCTTCTTTTATCAGTGGAATGTTTGGCGATGACGTTGAAGCCTCATCGTAGATATTGGAGAAACGATTCTTCGACGATGTTGCCGCGTCGTTGATGCCGGTCGTGGCCTTCGCAATTCTCTTCGTAGGTGAACAAGCAAATGAAACAAAAGCCGTAATTCCAAAGATGATGGAGTTGAGGAACCAGATTCTTCTTTCCAAAAAAAGAAATGCATCTTGTTCATCTTTCTTCAATTCGTTCGAGTCGCCTAAGTATATCCGCAAGCATTCTATCTTGTTCGCCATTTTTTGCTTGAGATAAAACTTGAGCTTTGACAAGATCGGAAGAAATTGATTTGAGTTCTGAGATTTCATGAACAGCATCCCTAATCACTTCATCTCTTCCGCCAAGTGCAAAAAAAACTCCTCCTACTCCGATAACAAGCACTCCAAGTTGCAATACATTTGTGACCGCTGAAATACGTTGGGAACTTGTATCACTCATCAATATCTTCTTCTAGTTCAATATCTTCTGGTGTGGGGGGACCAAAGTTTTCATATGCATAATCAATTAATGCATTGCATGTATGTGCGTTACCGTAGGGAATTAGATGAGTTTCTGTTTTTCCTTTAAGTACCTTGGAATAAACAACAACTGCAGCATCCGCACCGGCTTCCTCAATTAAATTTCCAATTATATCTCGAACAATTTGAAGATCTGTTTTTTTTTCTGACATCACAAAGTTTCCAAATAAGGATGTCCATCAATAACTACACCGCAAGATACGATTGGTTTTGTTGGATGTTTTTCAGCATATCTCATAAATGGGTGTGATATATCTACGCCACAACCAACAGCCATCCCAAAGAATTTTCCGCCTGCTTTATTCACCCACTGCAAACCTGCAACACTGTGAATATGTCCCATTACTGTAGACTTTAAACTTGTAAGACAAGCATTGACATGCGGGTACTTACCACTGAAACCTTCTCCATGGAAATATCGGACCGAGTCGATCTCGACTGTGTTCACCCATTCCCATGAAGTAGTTTGCCATGCGTCTGCGTAATCTTTTACAAGACCATCGGGCACACCAGCAATGCGTGCTTGTCTTACTGCTCTTTCATCGTGATTGCCAATTGTGACAACAGCATCTTTGAAGTTTTCGTGCCACCAAGCAACACGCTTCAATGTCTTTTTGTATTCTGATTGCGGTGAGTCTGCTTCGTAGTCAGGATCCCATCTACCCCATTGGTGGGCATCAACGATATCACCAATGAATACAGTCTTGTTGGTTTTATATTTGTCTCGAATACGTTGACAGTGCTGCCGATATTTTGTTAAATCAGCAGGACAATGAAGGTCCCCAATAACGAGGACCCTACTCATTCATCTTCCTCTTCTAAATCAAGTATGGCATAGATGTCAAATTTTAGTTCTTTTCCTCCTCCATTTAAAATCCTCATATGAGGAAAAGCTATTGTTCTATTTTCTATTCCTGCATCACTAGTTATATTTCCTCCCCCACTTAGTATTTCGCTAGATGGCAAGCTAACAAAGTCAGAATTGTTTATTGATCCTTGTATTACACAGGAAGGATTAGATCTTCCTGTCAATCCAACAGAGTGGGAGATAAATAAGGCTTGGGAACTAGGTACTTCAAAGCTAGTAGTAACAAGTCCCGCTGGTGATGCAAACCCTTCTTTAATCTTTACAAATTTCATGATGGATCTGCCACACGTTCAGCGATGAGAACGGTATCCCCGGATCCATTAGTGAAAACAATCTTTGGGAAATTGTCCATCACAGTAGGGGTATCTGCTGAAGGATTGACATCAGCTGCTTTGTTAGTTCCATCCATCGAACCTTGAATGGTGGTAGACGCAGATCCAGCCTGAATAATAATTTTGGGATATTGACCTGCGGATTCGTATGTGTAAGGGCTATCTGAGGAGGCAAACGTTTTAGTTGTGATCTTCCATGCCATGTGTCAATGATCCATTTATGAGAAGTCTAGCAACCCATTCACCAACAGATTTTCTAGCTGTGGTAGTGGCTGCAGGGAGTAAAATGAGAGGCACTTGCCTTTCAAAAAGGATTCTGTGAAAAGAATCCAATGCTAGACCCGGATTTTCCACATATTTCGTAGGTCTTTGAAGATCAAGAGGAGTCCCTTCGAGAAGGAGAAAGGGTTTTTCACATTCAGATTTCAGGCGGTCGATCTGAGATATGAATCGTCTGCACCCATCTTTACGCAGGCAATAGCCTGCAACTTCTCGTAGGGACCCCTTGCGTTCGATGAGGACATTATCTTCGTGGTCAAGAAGACAGTAGTCACCAGTCTTGAGAGGATGAGACTGTACTCGTATGCGAACGCGGATAGATTTTCTGTGCCAAGGAGGCTTGGATGTATCAAGAAACGATAGCGTCTCAGGGAAGATCAAAGGCTTCTTCTCCCGTGTATCCTGAAGGATGACGTACTCTCGTTTCAGTCCCAAACCTCCATGTCATGTTTGAGAGTCACGGATCTACCGTAGAATTCCTCAAGTTTTGACCAGTATCCTTGAGTCACTACTTCATCAACGGCATCATTCACTTTGTCTTGAACAGATTGTACATGATCTTTGGGACACTCAATATAAATTGCGTCATAAATCTGCAAGAACATCCGCTCACACAATTCCAGACGAGGGAAAAGTGCGTGCTGTATAGCTAGAGTTACGTTACCTGCTGTCGTTTGGACAGGGAAGTTTACGATTTCTGATCGGGACTTGCCAAGATCACCAAAGAAGGTGCGGGATTGTCCAGTCAGTGGCAGCATAATCCGATGGTCTACCTTGGCTTTGTGGAGCAAACTTAGTTGCCAATTGGACAATTGAGGCCTTACTTTTTTTCGTAGTTTCACCACATCTTGATAGAAGGAAAGGGGTATATCGATATCTCCGTTAGATTGAGCATACACTTGTTCCTTCATGGTGTTGGCTGACGAAAGAAACAAGTCGGCAAAGTTCATCATCTTTCCAACTTGTCGTCTTTGGTGCTGAAGTTTTTCAGATTGATCATAGTCCCCCCAAAGTGTTCGGGCTCTTTCGGCATGTAGATCACGTCCTTCGTTGTAGGCATTGATCATGCTTGTCTCGCCTGACAGCAGAGCTGCAACCCGGAGTTCTGCTTGTGACAAATCCATTGCCACGATTTTGCCCCCGTCGTAACGTGAGCGTATACAAGACTTTATGATCTTTGGGAACGTTTGGGCACTTGGTTGTTTGCAGGTGATACGACCTTGGATTGTGCCGCCTGCACTGCCAGTGTCATTTTTGATGTGGGAGGGTGTGACATACCACGTTGGGTAGGCCACTGCGTCCGCTTTTCTTGTGACCCTCATTCCTGAGAACCTGTGGGTCATACGGTTCTTCACGAATAAGGACATGTCTTTGGCTGCGGCATCCACTCTCTCTCCCGGAGTAGTGAAGAGGGTTACCTCTTCGGGCTTATGGATGGGCAGCGGTATGTAGTTGAGAGGAATGATGACAGAAGACATGTCTTCTGGTTTGTTTCTCCTGTGGTACAGGAGAGGATAACAGTAAGAAGAGATGATCTTGAGTGCTTCAGCGTGGTCGTTGGCAAGACCTAGTGCTTTGCGGTAGTCGCTGCTTTCATCGTCATCAGGCAGATATTCGAGGAGAGTCGTTCTGTTCTTCTTGGTGAAGGACACTTTCTTTGTCTTGGGTGTGACATCAAGTTTGTCCATGATGTCGGGGTCAGACGTTTGTTCGATGAGTCGAATGACCTCATCAAGAAACTTGTCTTTGGACAAGGCGGACCCTTCGCCTTGCAGAATCAAGTCATATTGTTTGGCTTGATTGACTGCCTCTTCTGCCTTGATGTCTAGTTTCTCAAACAGTTGTTGGAGTTTGAGCGACGACATGGGCACACCATTCTCTGACATGACAATGGTGGCCCATATGCTTTGGCTGTAGAAAGAAAGACTGTATTCACCGAACTCATTTGAGTTATCAAACTTTTCCTTCAGCAATCGCTTCGACAATTCAGCAATGGCAAGCATTGTGTTGTGTGTGTCTTGGGCGTTGTAGGATAGAAGTTTCTCGTCGGTTGCTTTCTTGAATCGAGAAGTTTTGAGGGTTTCTGAATACGCATGGGTACCAAGGATAGGACCCAAAGACTTGAGGCTTCGTTCTTCTCGCAGTTCCGAGTGGAGATAGTTGAGGACTGAGAGATCAACAAGATTTTTAGTGGGGGGAATATCTATCCCAATGAACTTCAAGTATTGAATGTCAAACTGGAGGTTCATCCCGAGTATCACATCGGCTTGCTTGATCCATGCTTTCAGCATTTCCTTGTGTTCTCGTTTGTGCATTTGAAACACCAACGTCGAACCGGGATCTAGCGAGGAGAGCGATTTGAAGTTCAAGGTTTGAGATATTTGAGTAGTCGGTAGTGTCACTGCTACTGTCAACACCATGTTCTCGTTTGCTACATTGTCGAGATACTGAGACTTCTTCGGATGGAATGCTGTCTGTTTGGGCAGCAGAAGTCCAATGTGATTTGATTTTGCAGCCCCATAGGTTTCGATATCGAGGCTGAGGACGTTCACTTTCAATCTCCGAGTAAATCTTGTTCTCTTTGTGATTCTGCATCTTCATCTTTTAGTTGATCTATTTCTTCATACTCAATATTTTGCGGTTCATAATTTGGATCAACTTCAATTTCGTTTTTAACAAGATCCTTTAAACCATCAAGGATATCTTTTACGTTATCAAGATAGACCTTTACTACATTAGTTGAACCACAAGTTGAATCTAAAACGACTGTTCCTTTAACGGTACCCATTTCAGTTTCAATTTCAAATTCTCTTTCAAGTGTGCTTTTCATGTTTGTTTGTTTTCTCTTCTTCTTTAAAGCCCAATGTTTTCGTATATCTTTTCACGCCAATTTGCCATATAGCAAGAACTTCTGCGCACGATAGATCATACTTTTTCATATCTTCTTTGATTGCTTCTGCCATCAACTCTACAACTTTTTCAGGGTTGTTTAATTCTTTCAGTCTGGCCATCTGGGCTTCTCTATTTTGGGCAATGATGGGGAAGGAATTTTACCATTCATTGCATTAGCGAGCAATTCAACGTGGTCAGAAACAGGATACAAATACTTTTTGTTGCGGAGTATTGCTGCTGGATGGAAGGTGGTATAGATGCGTAGCATTCCAACGGGGCCAACAGTATTTGGTTGTCCTTGATTGTTGAAACCATGCCGCAATGATTGTGATTTACCGAGATAATGCCGAGAGATTGTGTCGTATGAGTCTGCACCGAGACAAAGTATGAAGGCTTTGTGGGGGGAATGAGATTTGAGTATTGAGTTGATGTCGTTGTCTAGGTAATTGAAACAAGCGTTGTAGTGTTTACGTTTTGGCTTTTCGTTGTTACCTAGAGTTGGGCATCGTGCTGCATTTGTGAGGAACACTGGGTGTTCAATAATTTCTTCGTGGTTCAGGTAGACATTGGTCAAAAGTTTTCCAGATGGACCAGAGAAACATTTGTTTTCACGGTCTTCAACAACACCGGGATTCATTCCTACAACAATCAGCGGGTTAGATGTAACCGGTGCTGAAAGTTCATGGAACCGTGTGGGAACACCTATGTTTTTAGCTTCTTGATGCAACTCACATTTAGTGCATGAAGAATGCGAAGGAAATTTAGGCAATGTGCAAGTCATCATTGTCATCGTTCCACACCCATTCCCCTTTCAAGTTCTTAGGGGGTTCTAGTTTGTTCATTAGAGAGTACAAAGAAGGTGTCATCATTAAAGCAAAAGGGAGATATGCGTATGTTGGTTTATCTGGTTCTACCATTGCTAAAACACATATAGTTTGAAATTCTCTACCTTTTGCATCTTTGCAAGACACAATTGATACGTCTTCATTTTTTGCAGCCTTCATTAATGTTTTGAAGTTAGCTTTGCTTTCTTTACCAATCATTCAGAACTCCATGGTTATCCTTCCCATGGAATATCCAGAGTTGTAATAAAGATCATGTGAACTGATCTTACATTTAGCGAACTGACCGCCGCCCGTAGGGCGCGGCGGTCTGTCGCAAGGTGCAATTTTATGTCGGCTCTTACTGATTGTTCGTGATAAGAAAAGGTGACACCGACGGATATCAGTGTCACCTCAACTGAGTATTCAGTTGATCATATCGTCCTTTTCTTCAATTATTTCAACCTGAAGTTCATCATCTCTGTTTAGCTTCATCAACTTTGAAATTAAGAGTGACGGGCTCTTCAGCATCTCAAGAATTCTGTATTTTTTAAGTTCTCCGTCCCTACGTCTTAGGGACACTTGATCCCCTTGACCTATCAATCTATCGCTAAAGATAGCCTGAAGCGTGTTGAGTGCATCAATCAGTTTCCCCGCTGTTACAGTGGAAATTTTTTCTTCTGATATAACGCACTTCAGGGTGTGCATTGAGGAAAAAGCATTTGTTGCTTCTTGGTCTGATGCTTCATACTTTTTACACAAAGCTGACATAGTTTTGCGATCTCCTCCTTCTATCAACATTTTCTCTGTGTCTTTCATGTCCTCCTTTAGCTTTATCTGAATGGAATCGAGGAAGTCTATCCAGACACAAATATCAGTTTCTAAATAACAGACTGGTAAAAACCCAGTTTTAGCTCTTATCGAAATCATGATGTGTACCTCTATTGAGGGATTGTCAAGCGTGTCGTTCGCTGTAGGACTGCATCCAGTAAGAGAGGATGATCCTTGCTGTCTTTGAGTCAATGTCAAAGTATGATTCGAGATAAGATGAAGCACCAAACATATTGGTTGCTCCACTCTCACGAAGTTCATCCAAGAAGATGAGGTGTTCTTCCTCAACGCATGAAGGCATCATTACTTTTTCCATGTCAGTCCTTCCTCATTTGTCGAACTAGAGTTGTGTAGTAATGCCTCGAAACATCAGGAGGCATGAAGTGAATAGAGACAGCGATTCTGTCTGTCGTATGTGGGGGGAGATCAGGTGGTATATCAACAAGATCATTGTCTGTTGATTTGATCCCTACGATTTTGTCGTTGCGTCTTGTGATCTTGAATTCAATCAGCATCCACCCAGTCCATTCTACCGATGGACTGGGTACCACGAAGGTCTAAGATCTGACGGATGGGGTAGGCATCGTCCCCGATGATGATGCACTTGACGGGGTCTGCTTCTTTGCAGAACTCGTAAGTGACTTCAACATGAGGACCTTTGTGGACGTGTTCTCTTTGTACCGCAATCGCAATGTCGATAGTGGCTTTTTCAAGTAGATCATTCGCCAATTGGATGAGACGTTCACGGGAGTACCTAACGTGGAGTTCTTCTCCGTTACGTCGCACCCTGACTGTTGTGAGGAACAGTCCGTCGCGGTCGGGTGATAAACCATCGAGGATACCTTCGCTTTGTGTTTGAGACTCGTAGTTGTAGATCTCATCCAGCACATCAGACTGACTGTCCTGCGGATCTTCCTGCTTCTGGAAGCCGTACTCATACTCCCATGGGATGTTGCTCATTCCAGCAGACTCATGGACATCGCACTCCCGTATATCGTGCATACGGATCACTGTCATTTATTACATCCTTGTAATAATGAGGTAGGGACCGAAGCCCCTACCTCAATTCCATTATTGTCAGAGAATTTCGTCACCGTCGTCTGCTCCGACGGGAACTACCGCGTTGTCAGGTCTGGTCATCTTTGTTTTGACACGCTCACCGTGGATATGCATGTCAAGATCGGAGGAACCGAAGACGTGCCTCTGTTCCTCCACCGATGCAGCGAAGTCATGCGGATCATCGAAGTCAAGATCCGGGAACTTGAACTGAACACGTGTATTTCCGTCTTTGCTCATGACTCTGCCAGTCATGGGGCAGGTAACGCAAAGCCCCATGTACTTCTGACAGTGTTGAACCAAGTCATCACGACCCATCGCCATGACATCCCGTACATCTTCTTCTTGTAATGCAAGAAGAAGAGAACAAAGTTGAATCCTCCCAATGTTGATGCGACGACGCTTGATAGTGCCGTCCTCCAGTGCGATGTCATTGGGGTTGAGTCGTGCAGATGGGGTGTACGCCCAAACAATGTTTTCGTACACGTTTGCACGATCATTAGCTACATCCTCTGGGTCGCTGAAGACAAACACGGTGGTTTCAGGATTATTTTTGCTTGCATAGATACCAGTCAAGCAAACTTCCGTTACGTTCGGGACCAGCAGGTCCTCTGAGAATTCGTCAAGCCAACTCATTTTCTTTTTCCTTTGATAAAAGTTTAGTTACCCCCGACCTCCGGGGGCACTGCCCCCCCGGAGGTCTAGGGGGTACCCATGATGTAATTGATAAAGAAATCTTTGATGTCTGCTTTGCATATTTTTGCAGGCGTTGTTCTCCTTAGTGATACATGGTTCCATGAGTTGGGACCGAACATCTTGTAGATGTTTGTTTCAGTCATGAATGTGCGTCTTCCATTTGACGCAATGACAGACTCAATACGGTATGAGTCCTTGTCTACCGTAACTACCATGTGGCTACGGTGTTCAATCGCATCGTCCGTGTCAGGACAGTGGACGTGTTCCCCCCACTTGATCCGTGACATCAACGGCTTGTTCTTTCGGCGTTTGACCACATGACTCATAAATAAACTCTCCTTGATATGGTTCCCAACGATCAGTCATCACATCGATGACTGTTTGGGGTACGTCGTGAATGTTGGGGTGAAGACCCACCAACGAAATGACTATGAGCTCATAGTCACTCTCTCGTGCCATATCAATGTATGGCTGCATCTCCAAGACTTGGGAGAATGTGTTTGAAACAGCGATGGTTTCTTGACCCGCATTCATACCTTGTTTAACCCTAACTTGGTTAAGCCTGTGGTATGAGGAGAGGTTAGTGGGGTCAAAGTAATACTCCCCATTACTGTTGATGAAGAAATCATCAGTTTCGTAAACGTTTTCACTGATGAGGTTGGCAAGCGTTGACTTGCCCGTGCCGGGTACACCCCGGATAAGAATGAGTCTGTTCATTTGATCTCCTAAAGTTGACGACAACGAGGATACCCCCCGACAAAGGAGGGGTATCCGAGAGGTCGTTCAATACCTAACAACAGTGACAGGCTTGCCCATCTCGTTCATTACGGCGATCATGTGCATCGAGCCACGAGACCGCCCATCCCAGAATACGACAGCCTCATCGGCATACTCAGCCATCTCAACATTGCGTTTAAAACCAGCAGACCTACCATGTTTATCCCACTGAGCGGGAAACTTGGCAACAGGTATGTTTTTACCTTCAGCCCAATATTTCCCACAGCTATCAGCCCCCACAGCCATGCCACAAACTACTTCTGTGACATGACCGGGATACGCATTCATACCTTCATTCATCTTTTCCATGTCGTAAAACGTACGACCACCTGCAATGATAACCTTCATACTATGTCTCCTTAAATGACAATTGGGATAACTCCCGACGAAGGAGGGTTATCCCGGGTTGTCAGATCAGACTGAACTTCTTTATGTGTACCTCCAGTTCATGTGTTCGATCCATTGTTCCTTCAAACTCTTTTCAACCGGGATCTCCGTGTCTTGGATGTAGTAAATCTGTGAGTAGTTATCCCAACCAATCTCGTCGTCTTTCTCTCCTTCTGGTGTCAGGATGGGAGTGTTGTTCCAGTAGAGGACTTCAAACCCTACTACAACGCTCTCATAAATAATGCAGGAGATGAAGGCTCGATGGCCCTCATGCTGGGCTTGTGCGAGGGATTCTTGTGCCTTCTCCAGACACAAGTCCGATTTCAGTTGCATTTCGTCGTTCATTGATTGTTCTCCCAATCAGTAGTTTGCATGAAACCAAGCCAACGCTTCATCAGCGTCGGCAAACACACCATTTATTGCATCGTTGGCAGCGAGGGTATCGCACCCGGCGCACAGCCAGTTGTCGCTGGTGCCCAACCACGGGGCAGGGACCCAGCCTTTTCGTGTTGGAACTACTGAGTAGTAGTTCCAAGATGCTACGATGTCCGGGTGTGCCGGACTATACTCGTCTAAGTCGCCGCAGGGCTTCCAGAAAACAGGGTAACTATTGTCCCTCGCTTCCTTTACGGAACGCCACATTCGGGCGGCGGTGAAGAGGGCAAAGGGCCTGCTGTTTCCGTGGTTGCGGCAGGACC
>CEUO01028523.1_pt1 | contig 11078 bp, 16 predicted proteins | sample 531391 | NCBI WGS metagenome assembly CEUO01 (sample SAMEA2622799, study PRJEB7988) | marine metagenome | isolation source: saline water (ENVO:00002010), including
GTTATTCAAAACTCTACCAATGGAATTGAGCCAGTACGGAGCTTACTTATTCACAAAAAAGCAAAAAATGGAGTTTTGAAGCAATTAGTTCCTAATTATAGAACCAGAAAGAATCATTATACTTTAGCGTGGGAAATGACCGATAACATAGCTATTATGAATGTAGCTGCTGTCATACAAAAGTTTGTAGATATGAGCATGAGTACAAACCTATATTATAACTATAGCCATTACGAGGATGGCAATATTCCTCTTAGCGTTTTAATAAAAGATCAGATATACGGATATAAATACGGTCTTAAAAATTTCTACTATGCCAACACGCCAGACGGAGACGGCGATACAGAAAAAGGCATGAATTGTGACTCTGGAGCATGTGCGATATGAAAACCATCTTTAATACAAAGAGCGTAGACCCAATGAATCAACCGTTATTCTTGGGTAAGGACTTGGGAGTGCAACGTTACGACATCGTTAAGTATCCAATCTTTAGAGAGTTGGATAGTAAACAGATGATGAACTTCTGGAGACCGGAAGAGATTGAGCTTAAAAAGGATCGCGGCGACTTTAAGGAGATGTCAGATAATGAGAAGTTTATCTTTACATCTAATTTAAAATACCAAACCATGCTTGATAGCGTGATTTGTAGAGGCGTTCCGACGCTACTGGAGTTCGTGACAAATACTGAACTCGAAGCCTGCTTGATGACGTGGCAGTTCTTTGAAAAAATCCACTCTCAAAGCTACAGCTATATTATTCAAAATGTTTTTGCAGACAGTTCAGAAGTTTTTGGAGGCATTTATGAAGATAAGGAAATTATGAAGCGTGCCAACGGTGCGATTAGGGATTATAACAATCTAATGGGAATGGCTTGCGAAACAACAAAACCGTCTGAACTCAAGAAGCAAATTTATATGACCATAGTTAGCATTAATATTCTTGAAGCGATTAGGTTTTATGTTAGCTTTATTTGTAGTTTTGCGTTTGCAGAAAATAAGAAGATGGTAGGCAATGCTGACATTATTAAGTTGATAAAGCGTGACGAAGCATTACACTTAGCAAATACTCAAGCTATCCTTAAGATTCTCCACAAGGAGGAATCAGAAGGGTTTGTTAATGTAGCAAAACAGTGCCAAGAGGACGCTGTTACAATGTTTGAAAACGCCGCTGAAGAAGAGAAGGAGTGGGCTTCTTACCTATTTAAAGACGGCTCAATCATAGGGTTAAACGAAACGGTCTTACACCAGTATATTGATTGGCTGTGTATGTCTAGAAGAAAAACCATCGGATTGCCATACGAGAACGTTGGCAAAAACCCCATTGCTGGATGGACACAAGCATGGATGCGAAGTGAGAGTGTTCAGGTTGCACCTCAAGAACACGAGATCACTAGCTACAAAATAGGTGCTAGCAAAAACGACTTAGACGACATGGACTTTGGAGACATGAAACTATGAAAGAAGATAACTCACATCCAGATCAAATAGCTAGGCTAGAACAGCTTAATAAATTCAGGATAGAAACCGTACATGGAGTAAAACAAGATGTAGTATTTAGTAGTTATCCAGAGGGGATTACAGTGGAAGAAAGTTTATCTACAGAAGACTACGTAAAAAAAATTGTTGGCTGGCACCACGATAGGAATTTAATAGAGGGGTCTTCGGATAAAGATCAGTTTTGCAAATTAATACAGGAGGCCGGTGAGCTTTCCGATAACATCTGTAAAGGTAAGGATGTGTCTGACGACATTGGGGATATGATTGTTGTTTTGCTTAACATCGCTGAACGGAACAAACTTAGTCTTACCGACTGTCTATCTAAGGCTTGGGACGACATCAAGGACAGAAAAGGTAGGATGGTAGACGGAATCTTTGTTAAAGAAACCGACCTATAAAATTTAGTTACAAGGTAAAATAAATGGCAAGATCCAGAAGAACACGCAAAGAAGATAATAGACCCAAAGTACAAAGACTCGAAGCCAAAACAGAGAATCAAAAAGAATACATAAGATCCATTATTGAAAACGATATAGTCTTTTGTTCTGGACCATCGGGTTCGGGCAAATCTTTTATCGCCGCTGGCATAGCTGCTGAACACCTACATAGAGCTGACATAGAGCAAATTATTATCACAAGACCTTTAGTTTGCACAGGTAAAGACATAGGCTCGCTACCGGGAGAACTCGGTGAAAAAATCGCACCTTACTTGCTCCCAATGAAAGAAAACCTAAAATTTTTCCTTGGAAGATCTTACTATGGACACTATGATAATGATGGACAAATACTTTACAAACCTTTGGAGATCATGAGGGGATCAACCTTTCATAACGCCTACATGATTCTTGATGAGGCACAGAACTGTACAGTAGAGCAAATTAAGATGTTCATAACCCGCATGGGTAAGAATAGCAAGGTACTCATAAACGGCGACATCAATCAAGACGATCTGAGAGGTAGGAGTGGCTTAGATTACTGCATATCCAGACTAAGCGGAGTAAAAGGGGTTGGCATCTGTGAGCTTGGATATGAGGACATACAAAGAAACGACATAATAGGCAGGGTACTAACTGCATTGGAGAATTAAATGCCTTTATATGATTACGAATGTGAGAACTGTTCTCACAAATTAACAGATGTTAAACAGGCTTTTGACGACAAGCCTCTTTCATTTTGCCCCAAGTGCAACGAACCTACCCTTTACAGGGTTATCTCTGGTGGCGTTCACGCTTTTGTCAAGGGTTCTAATACGATAGGCAGCATTGCAGACAAGAACGCCCGTGTAAACAAAAGCAAAATATCCGAAGAAGCACACAAAAAGAAGGAAGCTACACCAGAAGCACCTAAAGCTTGGTATCATAAGCATGGAGATGCTTCACCTAAAGAAATTAATTCAATGACTAATAAACAGAAAGCGAAATATATAATGGAGGGTAAAAAATGAAATATGTAGACAAAGGTTTTATAGAAAAAAACACCAACAAAGTTTTATTGTTTGATAAGACCGGAGCTTCCATAGAAAAAGAAAAGAAATATAAAGTTTCTCATTACGCCAAGGTAATAAAAAAAGAAGATGGCACTGAAACTTATTTTGCTAGAGTTCATCAAAGTAACTTATTTGACCCAAACGGGCCATACGGCAAAAGAGAAAAGGTTATTGAAACTAACATCAAAAGAGTGTCTAAAAATACTTTTGACTATTATATGACCTATCTAAAAACAAACAATTCTATATATTTAACCAAAGCTCAGAGAGGATTTTTAAATGACTAAAAAAGGACCGTTAAGCAAGGCTGAAAAATTTTACCTAGAAAACCATTCAGAAAATGATATAGACTCTCTATGCAAAGACTTGGATAGAGCCAAGTCCAGCGTAAAGAAGTTTTTGGACACACTACCCAAGAAAAAGAAAGATAGCCTGTTGTATCAGCAGTTTGGTAGAAACGATAAGGGGTCAACAGTCATGACGCAATCTGCCTCCGAAATGGCTGACGCAAAAAGACCGGAGTTCAACGCCAAGAAGAGATCATCCTGCGTAACGAGTATAAGGAAATAGTTACATGGATGAAGCCAAATGGAAGGAACACTACCAGACCTGCAACCTTAGAAAGGTCTGGGTAAAAGTAATGACATCTGACGGAGAACATTTCTTCTTTGATGAATATGACACTTGGAGGGACATTAAACAGTATTGCATGAGGAATGAAGTAAATGTTGAAGAAATGCATCTTCAGTTTAGGTCTCACAAGTGCGTATTGAATATAGATGGTGCCGAGGGTATATATCTCATTCGATCTGTAATGGGTGCGTTAGGGGCAGAGTCTACAAACTATTACACTGTAGGTGTTCTTAAGAATGGCAAGGTTCACAAACAGATGTGGCTAGTGCCAGAACTTATAGCCGAAAAAGAATATATTGACGATCTAGAAAATTGCTTTGAGGAGGCTTTGATTTATAATGTCGGCAAAAAAGAAAAGGAAGCGAACGGAGAAGAGCAAGTACAAACATGAAAGTACGGGTGAATACTGTACATGTTCAGCTTACGTCGCAGAAATTATGTGTCGTAAAAACGCAGAGAATAAAAACGTAGGATCTCTACCCTATAAGTTTTGGAGCAAGAAACCTTGGGACTGGACTTTCAAAAGACAGTTGTTCGCTGCTAATAAAATACTCAAAGACAAGTCTATCACCGAAGAAGCTTTAGTCAAAGCTGTTCTCTCTGATGACTTCAAACGTATTTTTTCTCTTAATCACCCAAAAGCTATTGGTATAATTAAGCGTTACCAGCTATTATTAAATGACAGACCGAAAAAAGCTCAGAAGATGGATGTAAAGAAAAACGCAAAACATCGTAAGAAAAGCCTCGGTCGCAAAAACATTCTTGACAAACTAAGGGATATTGAAAATGGCAAAGAAATCGAAGACGATTCAATTTGAAGACGATCCAATCAGCAATGAGATAAATAAGAAATATGGTGCGATAGTAGAATCAGGAACCGAAGTCCTAGCCTCTCTAGAAAATTACAAGACCATAGGTATTTCTCCCGCTTTAGATATAGCTCTTGGTGGAGGTCTTAGAGAAGGTAGCTGCGTAGTTATGACCGGAGATCCTAAAACCGGAAAGACGACCACGGCCCTCTACTTTGCCGCTAAAGCTCAGAAAGAAGGCAAGAATGTAATATACTTTAATACCGAAGGTAGACTGACTAAAGAAAACTTCAAGGGGATCAAAGATCTCGATGTGTCTAAAATTAAAATTGTTCAGGCCACAGATAAAGAACCTTTAGTCTCTGCTGAAAGATATCTTAACTCGCTAGAGAAATACATCAAGGGTACACCCGACCTTGTAGCGATTGTAGATTCTACTTCTAGCATGGTTCCCCAAGACGAACTTGATGGAGAAATTAGAACGGGTGTTCGTAATGCCTTACCGCGTTTACTTTCCATGTTCTTTAAGCGTATTAGCGGTGATGTCGCTAGAATGAAGGCTATTTGTATTTTTATCACACATAACATTGCTAATACTGGCGGTAGTAGATACTCACCGAGTAAGATGGCTGATTGCGGTAATATGTTACAGTATCAGGCTGGTACAAACATGGTGATAACCCATCGAGGTAAATGGGAGGTTCCAAAAGACTCAGGAAATCACGTAGGACAAATTGCCAACTGGTTGATAAAAACTTCTGCTGCTGGAGGTACGCCACTTAAAACTACAGAAAGTTGGATTAGATATGGTGTAGGTATTGACGAGTGTCAGGAAGTGGCACAGATTGCAAGTGAATTTGCCATGATCGACCGTAGCGGAGCTTGGTATACAATTACCTGTGCCGTAGAAAACAGAGAAGACCCAACGATCAAAAGCTGGCTCATAGAAAACGAAGTCGATCCAGAAGACGAGGAAGCCGTAACAAAAGCTTTCAAGTTTCAAGGTATGGAGCGTGTAACAAACTTTCTAGAAACAAATGAAGACATTACCAACTTTATCTACCAGCAGATTAGGGAAGTGTTTCTATGAAGGTAACGGGGTTAAATGGCCGAGAATATAATCTCGACCTTAAAAAATATATAGATAACGACCGAAGCAAAAGATCCTTTTTTCACATCAAAGCCAGAGAATTGATTAAAGAAATATTCAAAGGTTATTCGATATTGGAAGAGGTGAAGTTACCGGGAACCGTTAAACCATCAAAAAAATCTGTTCTATACCTTGACTTTCTAATTCCAAATGTTAAAATAGGTGTGGAGGTTCACGGTCAACAACATTTTAAGTACACGCCCTTCTTTCATAAAAGCAAGGCAGGATTCCTGCAAGCCAAGGCTAGAGATAAAGATAAAGCAGAGTGGTGCAGGGTTAACGACATTGAATTAATCGTTTTAAGATACGACGACTCAGAAGATTATTGGAGAGAGAAGCTTGAACGCCGCTGATAGACTACAACATTTTTTAGACGGTATTGACGCATATATAACAGCCAAAAATGTAGTTAGCACTGCATTTAGGCCAGAATTTGCAATAGCAGAAATGCTCTCTATTGAAGACATGGAGAAGCTAAACCAAGACGACTGCTTTAATCACGCTTACCAGTTATACCAGTTTGCTGACCATGTATCCAAAGAGAAGGCAAAGTGCGAGAATGTGAGGAGATGGTGTGATAACACGCTACAAAGCATTATATCCTCCGAGATAAATAACGGAACTTGGGATCAATACGCAAAACACGACACCAAGGTTGCAACCATTCTTAGAAATCATGACTTGGCCCACAAGATAAATGAGTGGAAAATGACAGCGGAGGGGAGGTTGGAAAACCTAAAAAGTAGAGAGTACAACGTTCGTCGAAAGGCAGACATACTAATTGAAAAAGGTAAGAGAAAATGAGCGATGATATAGTAAAGGCACTTCTGAACTCCTTAACACCTGAACAGAAAGATCAGCTGGTCGAAGGACTACTGAATAGTAATGTTAAGAGTGATGACGTGAAAGAACAAGTAGAAAATGTTAAAGACACTGACAGCCCAACTCAGCGTAGAGTTAAAGAGGATTTTACAGTGTCTACAGGTAATGCTAAACCGAATGGAAAAGTACCAGTGAAGTTTAAACAAAATCAGTGGGTTGACTACGGCGAAGATCCCGATGAAGACTTTGATTACGAAAAGTTTGAAAAGATGAAGACCCCAAGGAGAAGAAAACCCGCAAAGCAAGTCTCAGTTGAGTGCCATGTTTGCGGCAAAAAATTTAATACAAACCCAAATCTAATTTACGGCGAGTTTCCAAGATGTGATCGCTGCATAGGAAGATAATTAATGAACTCACAATTGAGCGACCTCGGTTCAGAGAGAGCATTGCTTGCGAGCCTGTTCTCGTATGGACTTGAGGCATATGTTGAACTATCAGATATTGTAACCCATAATAGCTTTGCACATCAGAATAACCAAGTTCTGTTCAAGTGTATCGAAAAGGTCTTACAGTCAGATGCACATGTCGATCTGCCAGCGGTGTTGTCCGCTGCCGAACAGCTGAGTCTTTCGGATTCTGTAAACACTAGACAAGAACTTCAGTATATTCATTCCTTGATGGAATTTCCTGTTAGCAAGCAAAACGTCCTTCATTTTGCAGCACAGGTTAAAAAGTTTGAGCTAGCAAGAAAAGCCAAACTTATTGCCAAGAAGATATCTAACGATATAGACAACATCAAGGGCGATGAGGACATAGATCACATCGTAGGATTGCTTGAGAATCCAATTACGGACTTTCTACGGGATGACGAAGTAGGTCAAAAGCCCGAGATGCTAGGCGACAATATAGACGAATACATTGACTTTTTAGTGGATAATAAGTGTGACCAAATCGGACTACCAAGCGGTTTCCCTAGGTTTGATGCTGTTATCGGTGGTGGCCTACGCCGCAAGTGTGTTGATCTTGTATCTGCTCGCCCCGGCGTTGGCAAGTCGGTGTTTGCTGATAATGTAGCACTGTACAATGCTCGCAACGGCACACCAGTTTTGATGTTAGATACCGAGATGAGCAAAGAAGATCACCTCAACAGAATACTTTCCAATATAAGCGGTGTTCCTATTGAGGAAATATCCACGGGAAAGTTTGCTGAGGACGACGAGAAGTTTATAGCTGTTCGTAGTGCTATTGACGAGATTAGAGATATTCCATACACATACGTCAGTGTTGCTGGTGCTCCGTTTGAAACTATCTTAAATACAATTAAACGCTGGATCATTCAAGAGGTGGGTCAAGACGAGAACGGCAGGACAAACGATTGCCTTGTTGTTTACGACTACTTAAAACTAATGTCGTCCAGCTCAATTAATAACAATATGCAAGAGTATCAAGCGTTAGGCTTTCAAATTACAAACCTGCATAATCTAGCTGTCAAGTACGATTTTCCATGTTTATCATTCGTACAGCTAAACAGAGACGGAATAACTAAAGAGTCCACAGACGCTGTGAGCGGCTCTGACAGACTTATTTGGCTATGCACATCTTTCTCCATATTTAAATTGAAGTCCGCAGAGGAGCTAGCTGAGGACGGTCCAAATGGAGGAAATAGAAAGCTAGTTACCTTAAAAGCACGTCATGGTGCGGGACTACTAGATGGTAACTACATAAACCTAAATATGTTGGGTGCTCACTCAAAACTAAATGAGCTAAGGACTAGAGATGAGATGAGATCTTCACCTGATGGCGATGTTATAGAAGGGGCAGATGCACCGTTTGACGATCAAACATGGGAGGAAGATTAATGCTTGCTACTTGGGCGATTGGGATTTCTACGCTATGCTATTTAGCGTGTGGTATTGATAATGTAAGGCAGAAAGATTTTCCCCACGCTTTAGTGTGGTTTTCTTACGCTGCGGCTAATTCAGGATTCTTATGGTATGAGTTCACAAAAAACCAAGCCTAAAACGCTTGATTTAAATCATGTAAAAAAAATAATATTTACCAATATTGATCTACTTTTGGATAGTTTCGGTTTGGAATATACCCAAGATGGAGATAATATATTTATGAGCTGCCCTATACACGAGGGTAGCGATAACCCAAACGCACTTTCAATATCTTTAGATAAACAAATGTGGAGATGTTGGACGAGAGGGTGTCAAGAAGAGTTTGGAACAGATATCTTTGCTTTTGTTAGAGGTGTCTTACAGAGTCGTGATGAACCGTCGTCATTTTCAGATGCTTTGAGACACATATGTAAGATATACAACGTTGATAACGCTAAGTCTTCCAAGGTTAAAAAAACAGTCGTACCTGAAGATGATTTTGTAAGCCTAGTAAATAACTTCAAAACAAAAGATTGGCAAGATAATGCTGCTTGTGAATTTGACTGTGTTCCCACCATTGGTCACTCCCCGTATTTTGAAAGCAGAGGATTTAACAGGAGTACCTTAAAGCATTTCGGCGTGGAGGATTGTTCCAATAACGATTCTCCTATGAGACACCGTTCAATTATACCGATCAGATACAATGGGTCGCAAGTGGGATATATAGCTAGGGCTACAAATAACTGGCTTCAACCAAAGTACCTATTTTCAGAAGGGATTAGAAAAACAGACTATCTGTACAATTACGACGAGGCCATCAAAGCTGCTAAAAGTAAACATTGCCTGTTCTTAGTCGAGGGGCAGGGAGATGTTTGGAAACTTTTTGAAGCGGGAGTAAAAAATGCCGCCGGTCTTTTTGGTAAAGATATATCTGATAAACAGAAGTCGTTAATACTACAGGCTGGGATAACAAAATTAATTATTATAACCGACAATGATCAAGCTGGACGAGAGTCTAAGATAAAAATCAACAGGGATTTAAACAGACTCTTCAGTCTTTCGTTTCCCCATATAAGGTCAAACGATCTAGGGGTCATGTCTATAGACAGTATAAAAGAACAAATACTTTCAAATTTAAATGGATGCTATTGATGAAGATACTTGGAATATCAGGAAGGAAACAGGCGGGTAAAAATACCACAGCCAATATATTACATGGAGTAGTTTTAAAGAGGCTTAATAATATTGAGGACTGGAACATTGGTGCTTCTGGGGAACTCTTAGTACAGACAGAAGGGGGGTGGGGAGAGTTTGATGTAACCCGTCAAGATAGAGCATTCTCCGAGTACGCAGAATATAACATGTGGCCTTTCGTAAAACTCTATAGCTTCGCAGATGAACTGAAGAGGATTTGTGTTGAACTGTTCAACATTCCATATGAGTGCGTCTTTGGGACAGATGAGCAGAAGAATCAAGTGCAGGAGCATTTGCTGTGGGAGAATATACCGGGAGCCACCACAAACGAAGGACCAATGACCGCTCGTGAGTTCATGCAGTTTTTTGGTACAGACGTTTGCCGCAAGATGTATGAACCAATCTGGGTAGACTCTTGCATAAGAAAGATACAGGCGGAGCAATCTGAGTTAGCTATTATAGCAGACGTTAGATTTCCAAACGAAGCAAAAGCAATTGAACGGGCTGGCGGAGGCCTGTTGAGATTAACAAGAAATATATATGACGATGATCACTCTAGCGAGGTAGCGTTGGACGATTATCCCTTCACAAACTGCATAAATAATAAAGATAATAGCATTGATGATTTAATAGTGAAGGTTAAAGAATTTTACCTTAACTTTTAGGAGAATCAATGTTAGTTACCTATGTTAGAAGTTCAAGCTATAATAATTATTCGTACTGTGAAATGCAGTACTTTATAACCTATGTTTTAGGGCATCAGTCAGATAGCGGTAAAAAGGCCGATATGGGAACGATGGCTCATAAGGCTATGGAGATATTGGCAGGGTTAAAGAAATTTCAACAAGACAATTCTAGAAAAAAGTACTTGGTAGTTGAAGATGACGCTGCTGGTAAGATCAGGGTACATAAAGATAGATTATATACCGATGATTTTGTTAATGAATTAATTCAAATATCCATAGATTGCTACGCAAAAAACTCGAAGCACAAGTTTGGCCCAAAAGATAGAAGGGACATAGCTGAAACTGTGTGGACTTTTTTGAATCACAATGACGGCCAATTTGATCCAAGGCTTAGGAACATTCACCATCCTGAGCCACATTTTGACATACCAATTGAAGAAGATTGGGCTAAGTTTGAATACGAGATTAATGGCGAAATAGTAAAGGGGCAGCTTGCTATTAAGGGGACAATCGACCTAGTTACCAAAATTGATGACGAAACAATAGAGGTCGTAGACTGGAAAACAGGTCGTCGTATGGATTGGGCAACTGGAGAGGTGAAGGATTACGAAAAATTAGAAAAAGACGCACAATTACTACTGTACTTTTACGCTATATCTAAACTATACCCTGATTTTCCAAATAGGATTATGAGTATATTCTTTTACAAAGATAAAGACGGTGAACGAGACCCCAAACCATTCAGTCTTTGTTTTGGCCCAGAGGATGAGACCAGATTTCTAGAAATGTTGAAGAATAGAGTCGAGGAAATTAGACAGAATGTCAACCCAAAACCCCTAGACAAAACCAGAAGCCACTGGAAATGCAAATATCTTTGTCATTTTTGCAAGAACAATTGGGAGGGTACTGACGAAAAAAT
>CEUO01024970.1_pt1 | contig 11042 bp, 24 predicted proteins | sample 531391 | NCBI WGS metagenome assembly CEUO01 (sample SAMEA2622799, study PRJEB7988) | marine metagenome | isolation source: saline water (ENVO:00002010), including
CCCGCTCCCTATTAACTTTACTCTGGCACTTTTTGCATCGGGTCGATCTGTGGTTCCAAAACTTAACTGTCTCCTTGCACCCGCAGTCCTTGCAAACTATCTGCTTAGTTAACTTCTTCATTCAGCCCTCCTTCTCGTAGCCTTCAGGTATTTCAATCTCACGCAGGTCTAGCTGCTTTAGTAGTTGCCCCAAGCCCTTGGCGGCAAAGCCCTTCCCGAAGAGACTCTTAGCAGCCTTGAGAACCTTTTCTTCAACTGCTTTAATCTTTCGCAGCATTGACGAGGTTGCCTTCATCCTTGTGTAGGGATGGGCCTGCATCTTTCTTTGCTCCACTATCAACTCCTCTCTCTTTAAGAGATGCTTGATCAACCTGTCCTGAGCCTTACTAACCTTACCCATCGTGTTTAACGCAGCATTATAGTGCCGCTCTTTAACTATTGTTATGCTCATTGTTTTTAGAAGTTTGCTTATTTGCTCACACCATCCACCGCAATGGGCTGAGTACCACGAACACCATCACGGTTCTTACAGTTATTGATTTCATTCTTCATCCTCTTCTTTGAATGCCCAAGGATTGGTGCATGTATACTCTTCGTCAGGTTCTATTCTGAATACGATCTGACCAGCTACATCCAGTGCGGCGTGGTCGTCGTTATCAAACCTGTGCTCGTTGTCTTCCATTGCGTCAGCCAGCAGGGATACCACCCTCTCCAAGGCCCAACGCCCGTTTACTTTCTTCTCCTTCATTTTTTCCATTGTTTCCTTACCTATACATATCAAGTATCCGATGTTCCTCCCCTTCCACTTCCTTTATATTGATGCGATAGTACTTATCCTCATCAACCTCAGAGGCAGCTTTGGAGGCCGCACTGAGAATGACCCGATCCCAAGTGGTGAAGTCTTCAGGGAATGCTTCCATTGATCTAGCGAGTAACTGTATGGCACGTTCCAGTGCCTCGCTTCCGTTTATTTTTTCCATTGTTTCCTTTTCTTTTTAAGCCACATTGCTCTGGCTATCTGTTGTTTCATGCTATTGTAGGTGGGGTCTCCATCCATGCAGCCAGAGGCAAAGTTGACGTTAGCATTGGGGCCGGGTAGCTTCCACTTGGGTTGCTCCCCGTACTTCCTACACATCTCCTCATATTCTCTTTGAGACTTGTATGGGTTAATGTAGTCACTCTCCTCTTCAGGCATGTCAGTCCTCCACGGCCACGGGTACACTATCTTCACCGCTTATGAAGAATGCGCTATCAGTGGCCGCGATAACAGCGAGCGAATCCTCCTCATCGTACTGGTCTGGTTGTTCATCTATTGCAGCTGCGGCGATCTCTGCAACTCGTAGTATTGATTGTCTACAGTTTATTCGTTGTTCCATTTAGTCCTCCAGTTTGTTGAATTGCTTATCTATGATTTCAAGTATGTCTTGTATACGATCTCCTCGATCCCTCCAGTGCCAACTAAGTTCCCCGCTTGGGGAGCGATAGTCTTCCATGTACCTTTTAACATCTTCCTTAATTCCAGTCTTTATGTTTGATATTCGTTGTTCCATTTAGTCCTCCTTTCTCTTTTTGAGTCCGTCCATGTCAGCGAAGGTGTCTATTGCATCCCATCCGCGCTCCACCATTAAGTCCTGCAATCGGTTTTCATTGTTTTGCAGAAACTCATGGGCCTCTTCTTCTGTTACATCGTAGGTGGACGTTATGTCACCAATGGCCCACACTACTTTTGCGTAAGTTGTTTCCATTTATTCGTCCTTATCTACATAGGTTATTTCGTATTGGGCATCTTCTAATAGTTCGTGAACTCCTAGTGTTCTAACCTTCTCTTCAGCCTCTTGCTCATTAGCTGCCTCGACATCGAAGCAGTTGTGTATAGTTAATCCTACTTTGTAGTTCATTGTTCTATATGTGTTACCATGACACCATGTCATCAGCATCAATGCCAATGATGTCGGTGAAGTTCAGCCCCTCTGGGGCGTCCGGGTTCTTCTCTTTGTGTTGCTTGATAGCAATCGCAGTGGCGTGCATAAAGGTGGGGGCATATACCTCCTCCTCTTTGCCATTGGTTAACTTAACTAGGTATGTGTTAGTCCTAGGCATCCTTGTTTTCCTTTCTTTCGGGTGTAACTGGCACCAACTTATCTCCAACAGCTTTGTATAGCGTTGCTCCACACTCGGCTAGTGCTGCAAGTGCGGCGTCTCCTGCGGTCTTGAACTTCTTTGAGTTGTCCACCTTGAGTATTGTTCCCTTGGCAGTGAGCACATACGAGTTGCCTCTATCCTTCTGGAACTTCTTGGTGTGCTTCTTGTTCTTCTCATTCCTGCGAACGTGTCCCTTCGATACGGCCTCAGCAGTGTAGTCAAGTAGCCAATCCTCTGCTGAGGACAGATCTACGACAGCCCTGCGAGGGGATACGAAGCGGCCTTTAATGTCCCCGTTCCTTAGTGCAGTGTTCAGGGCGTTGTGCATCCGCTTTTGGTTAGGCCATACCGGGTTGCCGTGAGGGCGTTTGAAACCCTTGAAATGTTCCCACTGGTTTTTGATGATCTCCTTGATAGGTACTTCAGTTAGTTCGGTTGTTTCTTTTTTCATATCTATTAAATGTAAAAGCCCCGCCGACAGGTGCATACACACCTGCCAGCGAGGCCATCCCTTACTAATCAGCCTACGGCTGAGAGCCTACTTGATTGTCTTACCAACACTCGGAAGTGAGTGAATGTAAGAGTCCAAGTACTTGTTGATAGCAGCCTCTACTTTAGGCTCCATTTCAGTAATGCTTACTCTGGTGAACTTGCTACGCCCTTTGCTCTGGGCGATCTGCAAGATCCTCTCTTTCAGCAACCTCTTGTTTAACAAACCCATAGTTTAATACTCCATTACTTTTACCTCTGATTCTGTTTCTATCCATACCTTAGCCCCGCAACTCAGCGGTTTGTCAGGGCTGTATACAACTCTGCAAGGGCCACTGATGTCCACACTGTGTGCATAGTCATTAGACTTGTATGTCTTCACAGTTAGAACTGGCTCCCTCTCTCCCGTCTTGCTGTTTGATTTTATTATGTGCTGATTCACATGAACAACGGTCTTCATAGCCTTGCCTGCTTTCTCCGTGTATATCCCACGAGTTATGTATTTGTTTTAGAATAGGTACTTGCGTGTGAAAAGAAACCACAGCATCTTTACCTCCGACTTTATTTTTCTTAGCCATTTCAAATTAACACCTCTCTTTCTGCGTTGATCTTTTCTATATCCTTGAGGATGTGGAACCTATGCAGCTGTTCCTGCATTGGTTTCATGTAGTGCTCCACATCGTACTTCCCGCGAGATGCAGTAAGCTCTTGCCCACTAAGCATCTTGGAGGTGAGCTTCATCATCAGCTTGTCAGGTATAACACACTGCTCTGGAAGTGGTACCCCCAGAATCATCCTCTGCTGCCACATATCATTGACCTCTTTAAGGATGTCTCTCATCGCCTTGAATGTATACTTCACACTCCTTAGCGGCTCTTGCCAGTAATCTTCACCGACCCCTCTGGTCGTGCTGAAGTACATATCATAGTTCAGATTGTCCATATCAACAGTGTATGTCATCTCATCACTGTCAGGCTTCTTGCGCTTCTTGAAGAACTCTTCAGCCTCCACGGGGATCACCCAAGGCTTTGGCTCAGCCTCAGGATCGTAACTATTCCTGATGTAGGAGATAAGCAAGTTATTCAGCCTGTCGTAGGCGTTTGAATGGTCTTGAGTAAGGACTGGATCAAATGGCTCCCGAGAATACCGACACTCTCCATTCCACACATGATCCATCTTGGGGTGATCGTACTTGTCCTGCCACAGCATCATGTAGTACCGCCTTCCGTTGTACCTGATGCCCTTCAGCTTGCCTATCTGAAGGTTGGTTGCCGGATCAATGAAGTCTCCTTCACCGTTGAAGAAAACCTGAGGGCCTAAGTTCATGCACTGAACGTCACCGCCCGAAACCACATCAACAAAAGCTCTCGGAGAGTTTAGTGAGTGGTCAACAATCTTACTTGTATCAAGCTCCATAATCATTTTCCTTTCGTTTTATCTCTGCGTGTAAGGCTTTATACAGGGAGCAATGTTCTGTCCAATCGTCCATTGCCCACATGCAAGCCTTCGTGATTAGTTTTTCAGGTATGTCTACCTTGGCTCGCTTGAATCCAAACGAGTCCTCAAGCAGCCTTGCTGCCAGTATTAAGTCGTAAGCTCTTGATAGCTTCCCCATTATCTTAACCCTTGCCCTACCCTTTACCACATCCTCAAGCGCAATTTTGAGGCTGTCTATCTTTTCTTCGTGCGCCTTCTTCGGACTGTCTACATGGCTTGTGAGTATGGACTTTGATCCTATGAATGTCATCCTAGCAACCATCAAGCTGGCCACAGGGGTCAGGCTTGAGACTAGGACTATCTGTTTGTAACCAGCCTCGGGGCACTTCATTGCTGCCCGTCTTGTGGCAGGGATTGGATACCTGACTGCAACCTCTTGGTTGTCTTTGTACAGTATCTCATCCACGCAATGCACTCGACCTGCTCTCTTCGGAGCAGTTAACCTGCTCCTAGCGTAGTCTCCAACAAGCCTTGACTCGTTTAATTTCAACATCTTGTTCCTTATGTTCTTTCTTTTGACTGGGTTCATCAGTTGTCCCTGAACCTGTCACGCATCTTGCGCTCTCTTTCCAGCGCGATCTCAAGCTCTGACCCAAGGTGAACAATCACCTTTAGTAAGTTGATGATGGAATCAATACACTTATCGTTCCTTGTCATCAGGTTTAGTCTCACTGTGCTTGGGTTCAGTCGCTCTATTTCTTTAGCGACAGTTAGTATTGCCTCCTGCACCTCTTCAGAGGTGGGAGGTGCTTCGTCTGGTATCATTGATTTATTACCACTACCTCTCCGAAGGGCGGCTCGAATGAGCGGCACTTGCTGGTCAGTGCCCACAGTACAGGCAAGCCGGGATCGTAGTCATAGTCGTCGCAGTACCCGTCTGTTAGGTACACCACACACTTGGCATTGATCTCGTTCTCCTCTATGTAGTCGAACACAGGCTTGTACATCGTACCGCCACACCCTGTTGGTTTGAACTCATCTGCGTCAGATACATCCTGCTCATGCACTTCTGTATCTGCCCACAGCACCTTGATCGTAGGGTCTTTGCCGTCCTGTTCAAGCTCACGCATCACACCAACCACCTCGGACAGTACGTCGTTCATGTCTTTCTCTGACATAGAGCCAGAGGTGTCTACACCGAACACGATGTCTCCGAACGTCTCATTCTTGAGACCGGGCATGATGATCCCGCTCTGTATGAACCGCTTGTTGGGGAACCTGAATGAGTAGTCACTGCGAGCGAAGTCTGACAGGAACCTAGACAGATAGGCACGCCAGTCTACCTTGGGTTCCATGATCTCCTCGACCAGTCGCTCAATGCCAGCAGGTAGCTTGCCTTGCCGCTTGGCAGCGGTGACTGCTTCCTGAAGGGTGATCTTGACGTTCTCCTCTACCTCTCTCAGGTCTGACTCAGACATGGCTGATCCGTCATCGTTGGTAGGCTTCTCCACCTGACCCCACTGAGGTACTCCATCGGGAGCCTTCTTCTCACCACCACCAGCGTCTTGCTGGCCTTGCTGCTGTGGCTGTGGCTGCTGCTGTTGTTGCTGGCCGTCTGACTCTTGATCATCTTGGCCTTGGCCTTGTCCTTGCTGATCGCAGTCACCCCCAGCCCCTCCGCCTTGCGGACATGGCCGACCCTCGGGCTGGTCAGGACACTGGAGCTGGCTGTATATCTGCTCAGCAGACATGCCTCTGTACTTGTCGTCGAGCAAGGCATCCTCTGGGAGGGTCAGCCCTGAATCAACGATGATCGAGTTGATTGCGTAGTCGCAAGCTACGTTCCACTGGAAGTGGTCTCGTGAGCCGGATCTGGTGTGGTGCAATGATGCAACGTGCATCACCTCATGGCACAGCACACCGACAAGCTCGTCAGGCGTAAGGGACTCAACAAAGTCCGTGTTGTACCGCAGATGTATGCCATCTGTGGACATTGTTGGCCGATCATTGCACTCAATCCTCTTGAGGTTGTATAGGATGGTCGCATAGAACGGCTCGGCATTGAGCACTGCAGTCAATGCCTTCTGCATCTTGGTTGCTACTATCATAGTCTTAGGTGTACATACCAAGTACGTCTTGGTGTTTAAGTGCCCACTCTTGGAAGGCCTTAGTCTTTGTGAACGGTGCTTTGTCACCATGCTTGACGATGGCGTCCTTGATGCACATCACACTGAACTCTGCTCCAACTCGGTCAAGGTACTCCTTGATGCCCGCAATGGTCTTGCCATCGCATCGGTGGGCAAGTGCTCCCATCAAACCGTACAGTACGCTAACCTCATCGGCAGCAGGCACAGGTGCAGTCTTGGGATTCTTGATGCACTCATCAGGGTCAGGCATCTTCTCCATCAGTCGATAGAATGCTAGGAACTCTGACGCAGCAGCATCACCCACATCACCAGCAAGTAACTCCATACCTGTAACGTCAATGGACACCTTCTTGGCAAGGCGAGACCAGTTGCGTGGCGTCGGAGTATTCTTCATGTCTCGACTAGGCTTGAACGCATTGAGCAGCTCAGTCTTGAACCTCAGGAAGGCGGGGACAGATACTGGCATCCAGTCCTGCTCATAAGCCCATGCACACCAGTCATCAATGTGTGGCTCAAGGTGGAGGATAGTAGAGCGACCCTTGAGTGGCTCAAGCAGGGAGCCAACCCCTGCCTTGTCCTCAGCCCTGTTGGTAGCACCCATGAACCACACATGGTCACTGATCTTGTGACCAGCCACCTGACGTTGCAGGAAGAGCTGCATGATAGCTGCTTGGGTTGCTGGCGTAGCCTGACCCATGTCATCGAAGAATGCGATGGTGGGCTTGTCTGCTGTGATGAGGGACTCCAGATCCTCGTAAGGGAGGTGTCGTGCCTTGGCCTGACCTGTCTGGTCTTGGAAGGCAAACGGCTGACCCTTGTAGTCAGTGGGGTCACTGACTGAGGGATGGTATAGGATGACCTCGTGACCAATGTCTTTGGCCGCTGCGATAACGGTGTCAGTTTTGCCAACACCGGGGCCAGCTTCGAGGATGATAGGCTCTCTGATTTGAGCCAGCTTAACGATACTGTCTTTGATCTCTGCGATTCTCATTAGTAAACACCTTTCATAGCGTCTTGTATTTTGTCTATCTGCGCCCTTGCCTCAATAGCTTTCTGCTCTCGAAGCGATGGGTTGTTTCGTAACTCGGAGCTTTCATGTGTCAACAGCGTGGATTTCACACTGTTTGCAAGCTCCTCAATGTTCTTGTCTCCTGTTAGGTTTAGCTTGGGTATTCTATTGGCAAGCTCCTCAATCTTGGTGAGTGTAGTTGTCTGGAACTTGGGCTTGATAACCCTGACGTTCCCATCCTTGTCAACCTTCTCGTAAGGTTGCTTGGCCATTGCCTCCTCGAATGCTTTGGTCAGCTCATTCAGCTGCTCATACAGGTTTTTATGTGCTTGCTTGAACTGTTGCTCATGCCGAGCGTCACACTGTGCCTTGAGTTCCCGCATGATCTCGTCACTGGCATCGAATGCGAAGTGCTCACCCTTTGGTATGGGGTGATACCTGACATCCATCGAGAACTTGGCAGGGATCTCACTCACATCAGGGTAGTCAGTAGGGTCGTACAACCCAGCCAATCTGCTCTGAGCACGGGCCATAGCAAGGGGCCAGTCCTTGATGAGCTTTGCAACGGCAAGGGATAGCTCTCTCGCAAGACCTTCCATGATCTGCTTGTGCTCAAGGATGTATGAGCTTGGCAGGATTCGCCGTGCATTGTCATCGTATGGCAATGTATGAGCCTTGTTTGTGGTGCGGATAGTGTTAACTATCGTGTTGATAGGCTTGATGTCGTCCCCTAGCAGGGACTTCTCAACCTTTGCCGAACCTTGGCCTGCTGCTTTTCTGATTAGCAGGTCGTTTGATTCCTTCCTGTCCAGCTTAGTGCCGCCCCATTGGCAGACCTTGAGGTGGACAATAGCACACTGATCTGTGACGCTGACCTTTTCGCCAGCGTCCAGAGCTGTCTCTACATACTCTGTCATTTGTTTCCTCTCTTTCGTTTAGTCTTTTCTTCTTGTGCGTAGTACTGCTGTTTGATCCAGTGCCTAGCGCGGCACCAGTCATCACCGGGAGATGTTTGAATCCACTGTGTCAAAAGCCTCCCAGTTTCCTCAAACCAAGTCTTAAACAAATGGGGCAACCACTCACTGGTGAACTCCATGTCTATTTCTTTTTGGGCATAGCCAAACCATCTGTCGCGCTCGTCTTGGATCATTTTCTCGGCTTCGTGTAACTCAAGCCCTAGGCACACTGTGTAACACAGCAAACCGTATTTACTTCTTTCAGCCTCTATGAGATCTCCAATCGGTGTCTCCTTCAGGGATTCACGTTCAAGGAAATCCTGAAGCTGGAGAGCAGCGGACGCACATTCACACTTATATGCTTCCGTTAGGTTGCCTTGGTCATAGGGTGAAGTATTATCACGAGACCAATCATCTATATCTGTACCCATGTCTGTTATCTCCTTACCCTCTCTTTGAGGTAACAGCGGATGCCTTTCTTCCATTTGCCATTCAGCATCTTGTTACCTGTCCAATATTTAACTGTACTGTTTCGTTCGTGACCAGTTGGGCCACCGTTGTGAATCCTTGCGAGGGTCTGGAAGTCGAGTGACTCCAGTGCTTTGGGGCAGTGACGCTCCCAATACTTGAGCATCACACGCTTTGAATACTCAAGGTTAACGCAGTCCTGATACTTTCCAGCGACTTCTGAGTCAATCCAGTATTCTTTATGGATCTGCATAGGGCCAAGCGCGGCCCCACCATCATTGTACCCATCTATGACCCCCACCCTTCCCTCAGCTTCACGCTGATGGATGGCGTAGAACAAGTCTTCCAACGTATTACCCTGCCCCAGTGTACCCCCTGCTGTAGACAGCAAGGCGGCTACTAGAGCAGCCATTCGTATTTTGTCCATGTTTACTCTCCTTGATTCTTTTCCCAGTAACTATCACCGGGAGGCGGCAGCGGTGGCATACATGGCCTCACACATGAAGCCTTGTCCTGCTCAGCGTGCTTAATCCTAAGTGCGTAGTGGCTCGCTTGATCTATCAAGTCCTTGGGAGCATCTTGTGCGGTGATAGACATTGATTTGATGTCAACCTCTATGTAGACACACTCGCCTCCTCCCTTAGGCCTGCATACAAACGATACCCCCACTGTTTCGTGCTCATTCATCGCACTACCTCAGGCTTGGGATGGAACTCTGCCTCCTTCAGGAAGAACTCCTCCTTCATGCTCCTGACTATCTCCTTGCCCTTGGGTGAGCGGAGGACTCGGAGGAATCTCTTGAAGGCCTGCTGTGCAACCAGATCTTTGGGGCTTATGTTGCAGTATTTTGAGGCAACTGGGTCAGACTCAATGATGGTTGCAAACACATGACCTGCCCACCGTCTCTTATACTTCTGCTGCTGACTGTCTGTCCGAGCAGGCTTACCGTCCACATCAACATGACATGGAACCTTAACGTGTCTCAGTATTTCCATAACGGATCTCTCCTTTTGGGGTTTATGTTGCAGTATTGTGTGAAATTAAAGGCCAGCCCCACAGAATTGTGAGACTGGCCAAAGCAATCGAGGACGCCTGTACGGTTTGTGTACAGGTCTTTACAGAGTTGTACCCATCCTCAACCTTCCGTGCTAGGGATTCTGTTAGGCGTTGTGCTTGTCAGCGAACGCCTTGATTTCATCAATGTGGTTCACGATCCAGCGAGCCTTCTTGTGGCCGAACATGAGGAACTGACCCTTGCGGCGAGACCCCTCGATGCCGATCCTTATCATCGGCCCATACTGGTCACTCACTTCAGGGTAGGACACGACGACCTCATTAGAGGAAGGCGTACCCGCTGTTGCCAGCTTCCGCTTAGCCTCCGCAAGCTGCTTTACTAGGTCTGCGACCTGTTCATTGGTCAGCTCACCAGACTTCTGCTCAGGTTGAGCAGGAGCTGTCGGCAGCGGGGCTGGAGTCAGTCCATTGTCATTTAACGCTGCGGGTATGTTCAACATATTGGTATTAGTATTCATAGTATTCTGATTAGTTTAGGTTACACACTGGTTTTCACAGAGGCGCGGCCCCTGTAAAATTTATAGCTCGATTTCATGTTAGGTCCCGTCACAGTTAACACTACTCACGAGCATCCTGCACACCCTGACGAACCGAGCATGGTACCAACACGGTCTTGGGTTTTCCCACGCCCTGATGGGCAGGATAAATCTACTCTCCTTTGAGGTTTAAGGACTTAATCTGTGCGCTGGCCTCAGTAGGCTCTAGCCCCATGATCATCCCTCCTAGGGCATCCTTGTCCACCCACTCTGGGCAGAGGTCATTCTCGACAAGGTGCTTGAGCGCAGCCCAAAGGTTGTATTGCAAGTCTTCATTAGTAGCCAGCTCTTCTAGCTGTCTTTCGTATACACATTTGTATGCCATTGTTTCTCCTTTGTTAGGTTAGATTTTCTGCTGAAATTTATGCACCCCAGTGTGCAGACGTGCGGTCATGGCAGGCAGGTCTTACCCTGTGTACCCCGCTCTCGCACGCCTCACACTAAGGGGCAGAGTCTCGCTCACCTCGAAGGGCTGCACCCATTTTCCAATGGGAACCGTGTGACTCTGCATCCACACGGATTTCTGAAGGCATTAGATATACCCCTGTCAGTAGCTAACTGATTAGGCTCCCGATCCTATCGGTCTACTGTGTAGTGTGTATCACAGCCGACTGGGAAGGGTTCTCACACCCCCTGCTGCTGCGAGTGGTTGCTTATCCACTCATTATTTGTCCCAGCACTATCCGAGCGTGCAGGCAGTTTGCCTGCTTGAGTGTTTCCGCTCAGTTCGATACGGGCATTTCAGTACTACACCCCTAGCCTCAGAGGTATATCTTCTGCCAGA
>CEUO01094472.1_pt1 | contig 11033 bp, 15 predicted proteins | sample 531391 | NCBI WGS metagenome assembly CEUO01 (sample SAMEA2622799, study PRJEB7988) | marine metagenome | isolation source: saline water (ENVO:00002010), including
AAGGATTGAGCAGCTACAATAGCGGTACGCTGACCAGCAACTTCGTAGTCAGTTTCAATGCTGACTCCCTTCAGACGAGGGATAACATAGTTATTTACTGCAACTGCACAAGCAGCTGAAGTTGTTACAGCACCACCAGCACCTGTTTGGCTAGCGAGCGCATCGGATGCAATTACGGGAGATCCGTAGATGCTTCCAACAGCACCGATTAGCTTCATTGCTGTATCAGAGCCGACCTCTGACACGTCAGAGAAAGCAGCATCACCGATAAGGTTGTAATACTGATCCACAGGAACAATATAAGCAACATCACCAGGATTAACACCAAACTTGCCCATTTCTGAACGAATTGATAGCAAGTTAGCACCTGTAACAGCGTCAGATGAACCAGATGCATCGAGATCAGCTACGAGAGTTGAATCGAAAGCATAAGGTGAGCCTGCACCGTCAGTTCCAGCACCACCTACGAGACCTTTGAAGGAAGAATTACCTAGCAAGATTGCTTGGTCAATTGCCTTCGCGTGTGCTCGTGCAAGAGCTGAAGTTATGATTGGTAGAAGAGTAACTACTACCTGCTCGTCAGTATCGTTGCTGATAAACGTACCAGAAACAAGTCTGAAAGCTTGTAGCAATATGCGATTTACATTGTAGTTATTATCGCTTGCACCCTTCTCTTCCAATAGGTTAGCAGTGGTTTCGAGACCAGTTGCATTGAAGTTTGCAACTTCGGTATCAGGAGCGATTGGTAGAACAGTCGCACCAGAAGCCACTTGAATTTCACGGAAAAGAGGAGCTACTTTTTGCTCCAGCTTGACAGCTTCTTCAAAAGCTTGAGAAACACTTACGTCAATACCAGCCGCGCTAGTAGCATCATAAGTTACTCCTGCTTTTTGAAGTACGTCCTTTCCGTAGTCAGTGTCAAAACCTTTTCGAGTAACTTTACCCAGAATATGGGCATAAACTAACTCTTGCTTAACATCTTTTGAAAGTTCAGTTGAGTTACGATTTGAGAATACACGCTTGGACTCACGCATTTTAGTAAGTTCTTCGTCTTTTTCAAGAAGGATTTTTTCATGCTCCTTCATAATCTCATCCATCTTGGCATCTTTCTCTGCCATTTTGGATTCAATATCTGCCATAAGTCGATCTGCACCTGACTCGATGCCGGTCTTAATAGCAGTTTGAACCTCTTCTTCTTGCTGAGCTTTAGCCTCTGCTTCCGCAGCGGCTTTCTCAGCAACTTCTTTTTGTACAGCCTCTTCGGCTGCTTTTTGCTCGGCTTGCTTCATTGCAATTTTAGCAGCAGTTTCCTCAGCTACCTTTTTAGCAAAAGCTTCCAAGTCAACGGGTTGATTTGTCTCTTCAGACATTTGTATCTCCTCTTGGACTTGCGCCCCGTCACTATTAGTGAAAGTTTTCTTGAAATCTTCATACTCTGATTTAGAGTCGAAGGACTTCGCCAGTGAAAAAGTAGCTGTTTGGTTACAAGGTACTGAAACAACCGATACCTCAAACAACTCAGCGTCCTTTATTCTTAATCCGTCGGTTTCCTCTACATAATCAGCATCCTTGACTCGGAAACCAACAGAAAAGGCTCCAAGGACACCGTCTTTAACTAGCTCAGCAACATCACCTGCGGATTTACTTATTTTTGCTTCTAAATGTAAACCTTCGTTTGTTGCCGTGACTTTTTTAGCTCGACCGATAGGCCTGCTATAGTCATGATTAAAAAGAATTATGGGATTCTTTTCAAAATTATTTAATCCACCTTTCGTCCAAGCATCGGCTGAAATAGAATCGCCCGCGCGATCAAATTCTGCTGTGCTGGCCATACCACGAATCATAACACTACCATCATCTTGTGCTTCTGATTTAAAAGTGGATGTGAGATTAAATACCTTTTCCATCTACTCCCTCATCTTCCGCTGGACTAGCGGTCTTTGCCTGTAATTCTTCTAATGGAGTTGGTGTCTCCACTTTAGGCTTTTCTTCAGTTAATCCTCTCATAAGAGCAGGACAAAAAGATTGTGTAAACTTTATCATAATTGACCAAGATCCAAATATTTTCCTAATTGTCGACATCTTAATCAGGGTGGGTCTATTTGGGTCTTCACTGAAACTTTTTGGATCTACAATCCATCCTGCTTCTGCAAAGTACATGGACATTGTAGTTGCCAATTGTTTCTTTTGTTTTGACGATCCCGCCATTATTCTTCTTCCTCTTCTACAGGCCTTCCGCCTTCATCTGGGTTTGCTGCACTTCCTGCTATATTTGCAGGAATTCTAACATCATCTTGTCCTGCTAAAGGTTCGAATCCAAGTTGCTCTCTAGCTTCGTTTACACTTATGATACCACCATTTACTAGTGAAGTATAGTATTGCGATTGATCTCTTAATTCAGGTTGTAGCGCAGGTATATCTGTTACATCTTCTTTAATGTTAAATCCAAAAAATCTTTCAAATGCAAAATTCATTTTTCGTACTATAGGTAGTATGGTTTCTAAATAATACATCCTCATATTTGGTCGAATATTTGCATTATTACCAGAGTCTAATAATATTGGTGGTACTCCTATCGCTTTTAAAATTATTTTTTCATTCTCTGCTATAGAACTTTGGAAATCTAAATCTTTGAAGTTTACATTTGATATAGAATCTATTTCTATTCCGCCATCTAAAATTAGAGGACGTTTTCCACCTGCTTCTGGCTTATATCGTACTCCCCATGATTGTATCATTCTCTCTTTAATTTTTTCAGATAAAGTATTAGGGCTTTTTAATACGAGTCCAGGTACCGCTCCGTTCTTAAAAAAGTTATCTTGAAACTTTCTCATAGATGCCATTAACTGCATTGTTCTAAGAGCGGGACTTAATCTTGGTACTCCCCTATAAATTGAAAAGAAAGAGTTTTCTTTGATATGTATAATCTCATTTGGGGAATAGTCAATATCTTGTGCAAATGTAAATTTTTCAATGTAGCTACTATCGCTAGAATGTATTGACATTTTACTGGAAGGAAGGTGATATAAATGTACTCCATCAAAATATATAAAAATATTTCCATCTAAAACATAGTCTGTAATTAAGTTTCTTTTAAAAGTATTGATGTCTTGAAAAAGATTAGGCTCATAATTTAGTAAAGTATCAACTTTTGCCCTTTTTATTCCTTTTATAATTCCAGTATGTTTTGATGAACCTTGAACTGTTGCCGGAATTTCAGCTGCATCATCAACAACCATATTTACCGCACGATTAACTATTTCTAATTCTTCATACTGACGCTCATAGCTAACAGTAGGTTCTCTAGTAGTTTGTATATCTCCGCCTAGTAAAGATTGGGCGGGATTTAATTTTTCCTCGGTGTCCTCTCTACGAAACAGTTTATTATACCATGCCATGTTTGTCTCTTTGAATCTGTACCCAGCGCATTTGTTTCTTTGCTGTTGTCAATGCGGGGTTGCGGCCATATACTTTATGCAATTGCTTGTGGTGTCCATAGCACAAAGTGACAGTGTGCTCATATAATTCAGCCCAATGTTCTTCTATAAAATCATCCCGAATTGAAAGAATATATTTAGGGTCGTGTCCAGTTTTTTTCATCCAGTTATGGATAAGGGGCGCTAAACTGTAGTAATGGTGAAAGTCTAGTTTTACTTCAGCACCACATATATAGCACTCCGAGCCCTTTTCATACTTATTCTTCGCTCTATCTCGGATATATTTTACTATATCTCGTTTCAGTTCGGCCATCAGGTTTTCAAACTTCTAATTTTCAATACCAGAATTATATCGAGTTTCAGATACTATGTCAAACATTATTTTTCAGAGGTCTCCTAAAAACTGGTTGTGGAAGTTTCAAAAGAGTACAAAGCATATCTAAGTGCATCTGACATGTGTGAAGCTCTATTATGTTTTGGTTTTTCTTTTGCAAGGTTTGGATTTGAGTCCCATTGATATTGATCTAGAGCTGCTAATGTTTCTGCACAGGTTTGTTCTACAAGTAAGTTATCATTATCTACTATTCCTGCTACATGCGCGATTCCATCAAGTACACTCTTTTTCGCATTGATAGTAGAAATGTCATAGTTTTGTGCAAAGTCAAACCGAGTTTGCTGCGCTGCTGAATCAATATAAATATAATCTATATTCCACTTTTCTATTTTGTCTTGTATTTCTTTTGCGTGTTGCTCAGTAGTTTTTTCAGCATCTAAATACTCATCTACTAAGTAGTACTTTTCTTCATCCCAATCATAGCCAACTACACAAAAAGCAGTAGGATCTCGATAGCCTACGTCAAGCCCTGCAAACATATCCATTTTAGAAGTATCTAATTCGCTAAAGTTGGAAATGCACTCTTCGTGGTTAAAGTTCCAAATCTGGCCTTCATAAGTATTGAAGTCAGCTTCATATTCTTGTCTAAATTCGGCGTCGGACATAGACTTTCTAGCTTCCGCAATATCGCTTTCAGACATGCGAGGATTATCTTTGTAAGTAGCTCGTATAGACGCCCATTCTGCAAATTCATCTTGAAATCCTCTATAGAAAAACTCGGAGAACCAGTTGTTCTTCCCTCTAGGTGTACTTATGAAGATGGCTTTTGAGTTATCTTTATCGAGTGTCGGACGAAGGGCAACATTGAAGGCGTCTCTTCCATCAGCCAAAGCGGCCTCATCAAAGATGATAAGGTCGTAACTCCTACCGACACAACTATCAACTTGATTAACAGAACCCATACGTATTGTTGAACCATTTGTAAGTTCAATAACCTTATCTTTTGCATTATCTTTTGCAACCTCTAAATCGAAATGCTTGATCAGATTTCTTTGCAAATCAAAAGAAATCTGAGACAAGGCATAGTTGGGGGACATTATTAGTATGTTAGAATTAGGCACTAGAGATACCAGCTGCCCAATTATATTTGCGATATAGGTTTTACCCTGTCTCCTTGAAACTGCCGCACATACAAAACGATATTTCGGATTATTTATCGCATTAATGATAGCCTTTTGCGATGCAAGAGGCTCTACGCCGAGTAGTTCCAAATATGGATCTACTGGTAATTTGAGAAACCTCGTCTCAGATTGTAAGTCTAAAATTTGGTCGGAGGTAACATCCCTCCGACTCACTTCAATTGCCATTTTCTACCTCTTAATGGTCTGTTTTACTCTTACTAGTTCCGGCATACAAGCCAAACCATGCTGCACCGGCACCTACTATAATTGAAATAAGTCCGGATTGTTCTAAGCTAGGCTCTGGTAGTGCCATGAACCACATTGTACTGTAGTATAGTAAGAAAATATATACACTTAAAAATACTCTTGGGAATATTCTCCATGCGTCTACAGCTTGTGCCATAAATATGACTTTTTGCCAAGGATTGTTATTCGCAACATCTTCAAGTTCTCGAATACGATCCTTTAGTGCAGACTTTTCTTGGAGAAGCTCCATAAACTTATTAAGATCCAGTTCAACCTCGTTACGGCTCATATCTCCTGAAAATCTGCTGTCATACTCACTCATACGTTCCTCCTTCCATATAGCAGTTACGACTATATGTTTTATTCATGGCTTGCTCGGCCCAGTCTAATTCTTGTATTAACCGAGTGTACCACTGCTTATCGTAGTCTTTGGAAGCTTTATCACGATCTTCTGCAAGCTGCTCCTTTCGAATTACGATGTAGTTTACCATTTTACTTTGTTTGCCCAATATGCTGCACTCATCTTTCCTCTTGCGATATTCTTTCTGTGTCTAGCCTTAAAAGATTTTCGCTTTGCTTTCATTCTTGCAGACTCTCCTGCTTTTGGTTTGCCCGCAGTTTTTGCACCTTGTTGGCCAAAACGAATAGTTTTAACTTTATGCCCTACTTTTGCCACAACTATGTGTGACTTTTTTGGGTGTTTTGGAGTGCGCTTTGGTTTATTATAACCTTTAACGCCTGCTCTTTTTAGTAGACTTTTTCCTCTTTTTGCGTGTGCCACCAGATTTCCCCAAAGCTATTCGTTTTTGAATTAACGATCTTGGGACAGTTTTGCCCGCCTTATATAAAGCAGCTATTCTTTTTAGTACTGCTGCAAGTTGTGTTCTTTTTGAACCTTTTGTTCCTGATAAGTACTTCTTTGGAACTTTACTTTTTTTATCTTTTGGTACGCTTCTTTTTCGTCGCACGTTTCTTTCTCTTGATATCATTATCTTGTGAGTGTCCGCCTCTCATAAATGAGTTTACACGTCCAAATGCCCACTGTGACATTGATACCCCGGGGCGAGATCCCGAACTAAGATATGCGCCTTGCCCTCGTCTATATACTCGTGCAAGCTGACCATAAGTGTAGCGTTTACTCTTTGCAGCTTTTCTCTTTAAAGTAGCTTTTACACTTGCACTTAAAGGTCTTGCTTTACGTTTAGTAGCCTTTCGTTTTCTTGCGGGCATTCCTCTTTCTCCGCTTAGCAGCCTCATAAGCTTTATGAGTGCTTCCTGGCATATAGATCTTATTAGATCCTCTACCATGAGAATGAATACCTCTAAGACCTAATGCTCTGGCCCGCCTTCTTGCAGCTTTTGCAGTTTTATAACTATCTTTTTTCATCGCTGCTTCTTCTTTTTCTTCTTACGCTTTTTTCCGTACCCGTATCCTTTTGGCATTGCAACTCCTATTGTATAACTAAGTAATAAACTGCCATCCATAGTAAGCCTACTCCAATTACGACAGTAGCTAGTACAGCAGCTATTTCTAAGTTTCTTCGAGCTTTTAGTTCAGCCTCTCTGGCTGCCTGTTGTCGCTCCTTTCTTATTTTACCCCGAAGGGCAATCAATTCGTTCCAAGCTTCTCCACCTAACGTATAGACAATAAATTCGTGTAATTCTTTTTCAATCTCGTCTGCTTTACGTTTGGCTGCAAAGGTTTTTAAAGCTTCTTCCTCAACAGATACAAACTCATTCCGCATTGCTTTAGTTCGTCTCTGGTTGTGAGAAGCTCGGGCGGTATCTAAACCACCCCATAATTTTCCTAAGTCTCCTGCCATGTCTTGTAATTCACGACCGGCTTTAATTCCTGCTTTCACAGCACTAAATGCCGTCACAGCAACGGTTATTGGCTCCACAATTTGTCTCCGTTCTCGGGGAACGTGTTACTTATCTAGTAACGTGAGTATTATTCCTGCTAAAAAGATAACTACTGTTCCTGTCGCTCCCAACAACATAAACTGTAATCTATCAATTTTTCCTTCTAGCTCCTCCATTCTATGAAAAATAGTCCTCCAGCGTTCTTCGCAGGTTGCTTCATGTGCGGTTAAACGACTGTGTATATCATTATAATCAATGTGCCCCATTTAGAAGTTTATCCATTAACTTGCCGTAATTGCCTTGCCCAAATGGAACGCCTTCATTAATCTGAACATTAGTTTGATTTTTGATACTAGACGCGGATGCTTTTTCCAGCTCTGCCTGAGCTTTAATTTCATCCATTCTCATTTTGTGTGCCATCTGCAATAGGTCAGCCAAGTCTTTGCTAGAATACACACCGCTTTCTTGTGCTTCTTCGAGCTTTGATTGTATCATCTCATCTAAGAGAGACGCAATGTTATTTTTGTTTCTATACCCCATGTCCAAATAAACCGTGTCGATATATTTTTTTACTTCACGTTTATTTAGTATATCTACTACCTTTTTCTCCGCAACCTGTAGTTGGTCGCAAACTCCCTTAATGTTTCCGAATTGTAGATAAGAGTTAGCTACTTCCAGTCCTTCCGGAGAAATTGTTGTTACTTCTTTAGCCATGAGAGAATTATAACCTCAAAAGAGTTGAATGTCAAGAAATTTTTTTCTATGATGGTGGTGTAGGCCAAGGGAATCCATCTGGGGTGTCAAAATCATCAGGTAGATTACTTGTAGTATCTCGTAAACTTTGTCTGTATGTTGCCCACTCTGCTTTCTTTTCGGTAGTAAGAGGTGCATCGGCTACTTGAGTCCAGTCAGATTGATACAGTTTTGCATCACGCTGCAATCGAAATTCTTCCATTAAAGGAACAGTATCAACTTCCCATTTTTTATTTGTAGTCCATTTATAATATCGAGTAGGCTGTTTACCTCTAGATTTAAATATACTACTATCATAGTCAAAATACGTTTCATCCATTATCTTAGTATGATCAGCATTTGACTCTATTGGAAAAGTTCTTAGTCCATTATAAAAGCCTGCCTCTGTATAAGCCTTATTACTATTAACACTTAAAATATATTCAATATTTCCAGTGTCTTTGTCACACATTGCCCAATCGTAAGTTGTCATTTAATCACTCCTTAATCTTATTATCATATAACTTTGGTTCCCATAGGATATGGGTGTATTTGATGCTCCTCCGGTAAATATATACCTATTTACAGTTATGGTTGAAAGTGTGCTTCCTGAATAACTAAAGTCATAACTTACATTAACTAAAAGTGGAAAATTTGCAGGCCAAGCACCTCCAGGGTAATTATAGTATACGGTTCCTGGAATTAATACATAATGAGGAGCAGTAGAATTTATGGATAATACAACTGAAGATCCCGAAATTGAATTATAAGACCCTACCGCTACAATGTCTAGTGCGTCTCCTGGTACACTAGAAAAAATTAAATTTGATGCTGCTGTTCCTGCAGAAGTAAATACATTCAATCCATACCCTGAATTATGGCTTGATACATTTCCTGCCATAGTAGAAGCTTTAATCCAATCTTTAGAACCTGTAACAGTTGAATATACTGTTCTTGTTTGTCCGAATACTAACATATTTTCAGCAACAGTTCCACTTGAAGGTAGTCTTACAAAAAATAAATCTCCTACATCTACTTCAGAAGGGTACTCAAAGTTTCCTCCCGAAACACTCCCACTGTTTACTTTTAATAAACTTGAAGCAGAGTCTCTAGAGTCGATAACTGTTTGATTATCTCCGTTAAGCACTACTAACCCATAAGTCATAGGGTACCTCCTGTTTTAAGAACTACGTAGTTGTAAGCATTGTCAAATCCAGACTCATTTTTAAGAGTAAACTGATTGGTGCCCTTCGTTATAGTAAAGTAAAAGCCGGAATAATTTACACCACCGGTTCCACCTATTTCTGGCAATGCTACTATATTAAAGGCTGTTGAATTTGTAAGTCCTGTTACTGTTATTGTTTGACTAGCTCCGGTTGATAAATTTCCACTTGTTGGGATTCTTCCTGAATCCATAAGTCTTCCAACTCTGCTACTCGTTCCATAAAGTAGTGCTCCACCTGCTGTAAATACTTCTAATCCATAAGTTGCAGTACTGGCTCCAACTCCTCCTGAACTTGTTCCACCTCTTGTAAGAGTATAAGTTTGACCTGTTGAAAACTCAGTAGTTGGAGCACTATTAAAAGAGCTTTGAGTAAATAAAGTATGAACTACTGTGTCTCCTGCGTTCGGAATATCGTTTGCCCCTACAGTTACACTTATATTAAGATTTCCATTACTTGAAGCGGTGGCTTGCCCTACGATAGCACCTTGTGGTGATTTAATATAATAAATATGCCCACTTATTGCATTTGATACGGTTTGCGTGAAAGTATTACTACTTGTTACAGAGGGGTCGGCAATCATTGTTAAACGTGAATAACTTGCAATAGTTCTTGTGTAAGAATCTCCTGTATAGGTTGGAGATGATCCATTTGAATTTGCACTTCTATATAAATAGTATGTTGTAGTAGTTGTATTAGTACTTCCTGGGTCTGCAGCTGCTGTATCTGTTACAGTTTTTGTAATTGCAGAGGAGCTTGTCCAAGTTGATAAAGCTGTGTTTATATTTGAAGAGCTTTTACTTATATTATAGTAAAATCCAGAACTAAGTCCAGATAAACTTACTGAGTGAGCAGCACCGGTTCCTGTTAAATTATCAAAATATGTTCCAGATGCATTTGTTACTGATTCATTATGTGCTGCAGCACGCTGAACTGTAAAAGTTACGCCAGTATCATGCCATGAAGTAGGAAACCCTTGTCCTCCGTTTCCTCCTGATGACCTTGTTCTTGATGCATAAACTTTGAATGTTGTTGTAGCACCTTGCGGAGTATTGCTAGGGTTATCATTATATATAGTGCCCCCATTCACACCCGTGGAAGTTTGGCTGCCATTGTTATTAAGAAGAATTGCTGAGCCATCTGCCGTTACTGCTGCATAATTTGTAAAAATTGCAGTAGATGTTCTTCCAGTAATTGTTTGTGTCCAAGTTCCATCACTACTTGTTAATGCTGCTGTTCCGACTCCAATAGCAGTATAAGGAGGGAGGTAGGGAGCGGTAGCAGCGGCTGAAGTAAGAATCCCAGTCTGGCCAATATTCCCTACTTGAAAAATATAAGTAGTTCCTCTTGTTAAATATGTTCCAGTTGTAAGTCCTGGTGTAAATGCAGGCATACCTGTAAGAGTTGTTGCAGCTCTTACCATTGGACTACAATGTGCTCCATGGCTGGTACCACTGATGGTGGCATTTATTGTGCTAGAAAAAGAATCACTAAATGTAGGAGAGGGAGTACCTGTAGGCGTAGCTTGTGTACAAACTTGAGGAGATTGAATATTTAAAGCAATTTTTCCTCTAAAATTTGTTATATTACCTGTTTGCCAGTAAGGTGCACCTGTTGAACCAAAAAAGTATAAAAATTGTGTTGTTCCTCCTGACCCCGTAACGCCATAGGAAAAAGAAGCAGGAGTAGATTGATTTGCCCCTAAATTTGGGGCGCCTCCTGTTTCTGTTACAATACTATAATTTGAGCTGGCGGCAACCGTAACGTTAACTGTATCTCCAATATTTACATTTTGAGTTGCTTTTAAAGGGTAAGATCCGGCAGGATTTCCTACGGTAAGAGTAATTGAAAAATTATAGGTAGCCATGAAAAAGATTATACTAAATTAGAGTTCAAAAGTCAAGAAATTTTTTTAAAGGTGTTTTGAAAAATCCCAAAGTAGTACGTGTTGGGGAGCCCCGGCGCGTAAGTTAATGTCAAGTCTCGAAACCCCCCCTAAGCTATTGATTTATAAGGA
>CEUO01002883.1_pt1 | contig 11025 bp, 13 predicted proteins | sample 531391 | NCBI WGS metagenome assembly CEUO01 (sample SAMEA2622799, study PRJEB7988) | marine metagenome | isolation source: saline water (ENVO:00002010), including
TTGGCCGACACCCAACACTCCGAGCGGGGGACCGACGAAGGGTTGTCCTCAAGGAATGAACGGAGGGAAGGGACATCGGGAGATGCTAAAGGGTGTCTTCAAGCAGACCTCCCCGAAACTGAATCCGAATTGGGTGGAACAACTGATGCTTGGGGCGGATTACGTGGGGTGGACCCAATTACCAATCGAGTGGACAGACTCCGCCTACTTGGAAACGGAGTCTGCGTCGATACCTGTGTCCTCGCCTTCACCACACTCTATAACCGCTTGAATCAAGGAGAACCAACAAATGAGTAATAAACCAGTAATACCTAAAGAATATCAAATGACTGAAGCTGTAACGGGTTTCACTCACGGCGAGTGGACGGAACTTAAACGCATGGTGGACGCCGGTTACGAACGCTTTTGGAGAAAGAGGGGAGGTCAACCAACGTTTCGCTTCAAGGAACGCTTCTCCGATTCCTACAAAAATACCCCAAAAGATTCGGGGTGATTCTTACGTTTTCTTTTGATACGTGTGAATAAAAAGGAAGACGACACATGCTTGATGAATTAAATATCATACCGTTTCTCGAAACGGTGGTCGAAAGACACACACGCACCAAGCTGTCTCGTACGGAAAGGTACGTACGGACGTCGCTCACCCATAGGTTGATCGTCGACGTGCTTCTTCTCCGCCACTTCAAGAAAGAACCTCCCATTTACGTGACTGATCTCATCCGTTTGGTAAAGAAGTCGGACGAAACGGTGCGTAAGGCGGTCGATCAAGGAGTGTACGACGGACTGATCGAGGTGTCTCCGAACGGCGACCGACGGGCGAAGCCGTTGAAGGCGTCCGACAGACTGGTGGAAAGGTTTGTTAAATCCTACGTACAAAAACAAGAAGGCGCGCTAACATCCAAAGCGTCCGAGAACAAAAGGAAGGAAACGACAAATGAACATCCGAGTGAATGGAAAGAAGTTCCAAGCTGACATCACCTTGAACAACGGCAAGCGACTGCGTCCGAGCTTCAAGACTTGGGAAGCGGCTAACGATTGGCTGCAAGTGGTCAGCGACAGGGACAGTCGAGGGCTTGAAGTGTCCCAAGAGGTGGCGTCCAAGGTGAACCGACTTGTGATCAACTTGAGACAAGCGGCTGAAGAAACCTTGGACAAGCATTGGAAGGGAACGAAGTCGGAGATGACCTCCTGGTGGAACGCCAAGGATTGTTATCAACGCATCGGCGCAAGCGTAGCCGTACGTGACGTCAACGAAAACGTCATCGACGCTTTGGTTTCGGAACTGGAGCGGGACGGTAAAAGCAACGGCACGATAAACCGAAAGCTTGCGGCGTTGTCCAAGATACTGAGGCACTGCTACCGTCGAGGATACATAGACCGTATGCCTATCATCGACAGGAAGAAGGAGTCTCAAGGCAGGATTAGATGGGTCACCACGGAAGAGGAGTTCCGACTGCTTGCCAAGATGCGAGAGATCGAACGCTCGATGATGGCCGACTTCATCGAGGTGTTGATCGACACGGGGATGAGGTTCGGTGAACTGCACAAACTTGAGTGGCGCGACGTGGACTTCGAACAAGAAGTTGTCCGGTTGTGGGAAACCAAGAACGGACAAGCGCGTACCATTCCGTTGACCCGTCGAGCGATGGACTCCATCACGAGACAGATGGGAACGGATCCCCAAAACTTACGTGTTTGGATCTTTCGAAAGGACCAGTTCCGTCATGCTTGGGACACCATGAAGGAGTTGATCGGGTTAGGGGGAGACGACCAGTTCGTTCCTCACTGCCTCCGTCACACGTGCGCGTCTAGATTAATACAAAGAGGAATAGACTTGCGTGTGGTGAAGGAATTCCTGGGTCACTCAAGCATACAGACCACCCTTCGCTACGCTCACCTCGCTCCTAAGAACTTGGAACAGGCGCGGGACGCTCTCCAAGGTGAGGAATCACGTGACAAACCCGTGACGAAAGTGGCAATATAATGAGAGCGGGTGTGGCGGAATTGGTAGACGCGCGGGTCTCAAACACCCGTTCCTTCGGGAGTATCGGTTCGACTCCGATCACCCGCACCACTAGTAATTGGATTCAAAATCCAAAGCGTGACCGCTGCCGTTACGCCCGCTCCTTTAAATCATTCAAATATTTCAATTATATATTTGACTTAAAGTCCTGCGCGTCTTTCTTTTATAAGACCAACACGGTCACGGTGTGTCAAAACCGTGACAAAAACGACACCTCCAATGGACATTGAAAAGGAAATGATTGAGTCCGGTATCGCTCGATACCGCGCCAAGGTCGAGTCCGCTCGTACAAGAGGAAGTGAAACCGACACTCAGTACGGACAGCGTTTGATGCGCGCTGCCTTACCCGACCTAATCAACGACCTTCGCAAGACGATTCTTTATCACCGCAAGAATCCTCACGCAGTTCCTGTTTGGTTACCTCTGATTTGGGATTTAGAACCACAAGTCATCGCTTTTCTTTCGCTGAAGGTGACGATGGACAGTATATCTTTGAAGAAAACTATGGTGAAGAGTTCTCTTTCGGTGGCCAACGTGTTGGAGGACGAGGTCAGGTATAGGTGGTTGAAGAAAAACCATCCGAAGATATTTCTTTACGCCGACAAGGACGTGAAGAAAGCGGGGAAGCGTAGCTACAACAGAAAGAGGAACGCTTTCCTTCGACATGAGATAGGCGAAGCCAAGAAAGGGAACATCGAGAAGTTCAAGACGTGGTCGAAGAGGGACAAGGTTGGATTAGGTTCTTTTGTTTTGGAAACCATAAGGAAGACCACGCACTTCATCGCTTTCATTAACGTTTTAACACAAAAGAACAAGACACAGCGTTTCGTATCCGCCACCGACGAGTTGTTCGAGTGGATACGCGCCTTCAACGAGGAGAAGGAAATGCTTTCTCCTCTTTGGTTACCACTTTTGGAAGAGCCGAAAGACTGGACGTCGGTTTGGTCGGGGGGTTACGCCGACGACGCATCGGCTCTTCCTACTTTAACGTTCATCAAGTCCTATGACATGGACCACCTCCGTGAAGTGGACTTCGATGCGATGCAACCCGTCGTGGATGCAGTCAACCACATACAAAAGACACCTTGGACGGTCAACGACAAGGTACTGAAGATCATGCAGTGGGCGTGGGAAACGGACAGGGAGATAGGCGATATGCCTCGACGCTCTGATTACGAGCGTCCTCCTTGGCCGAAGGAAGCGGACACCGACCCCGACGTAAAGAAGGAATGGTCAAGAAAAGCCGGACGCATCTACGAATTGAACCTAAGTCTGAAATCACAGCGGTTACAGACCCTGAAGACTCTTCACTTAGCCAAGAAATTTAGTGGCAAAAATTTTTACTACCCACACCAATGCGACTTTCGGGGACGAGTCTATCCAGTCCCTTACTATTTAACGCCACAAGGAACTGATCTCGCTCGTTCTCTGTTGTTGTTCGCCAACAGCGAGACGATATGGGAACCGAAAACAGATGCGAGGTGGTTGGCAATTCACGGCGCTAACTGTTTCGGCTACGACAAGGCGTCCTTCGATGATCGAGTGAAGTGGGTGTCGGACAAACGTGCGGAGATACACGCTGTTTACACCGACCCCAAGACAAACGATTGGTGGGAGGAAGCCGACAAACCGTGGCAGTTCCTGGCGTTTTGTTTCGAGTGGGGCGACATGTTGGCGGTAGGTGGAAGGGGTTTCAAGACGCGCCTTCCCGTCAGCATGGACGCATCCAACAACGGCATACAGATATTGTCGTTGTTATCTAGAGACGAGGTAGGAGGACTGGCAACCAACGTGTCTTCCAACGGCGACCTTCCCGCCGACCTGTATTCATTCGTTGCCGAACGAGTAAATCAAAAGCTGAAGACAAGCGTGAAGAAGGGCGACCACTTGGCGAAGGGATGGTTGGACTTCGGAGTGGACAGGAAAGCCACCAAAAGACCTGTGATGGTGATGCCTTACGGAGGAACTCAATACAGTTGCAGGGCGTACGTGGACGAGTGGTATCAAGGACGTTTGTTGAAAGGAGCGAAGGATCCTTTCGTCGGGGAAGAGGTCTATAAGGTGACGGGTTACCTTTCACGTCTGATATGGAACTCGATGAACGAGGTTCTTACCCGTCCGCAGCAGGTTATGAAGTGGTTGCAAGACGTGGCGAGGGTGGCGACGGAAGAAGACGTCTCGCTGAAGTGGACAACACCTTTAGGTTTCCCCGTCAAACAAAAGTACAACCAACAAAAACAACAAAGCATATGGACCCTTTTAGGCGAGCGTCAAAGCCATGTTTTTTGGAAGTCCGACGAACCATCCTTGGACAAGAGACGTCAATGCAACGGCGTGTCTCCTAACTTCGTACACTCCCTCGATGCCTCCGCATTGCATGAGACGGTGAACCTAGCCACCAATTACGGAGTTCATTCCCTTGCGATGATACACGACTCTTACGGTACGCACTCCCCCAAATGCGATGAGTTGGCCGCTGTATTGAGACACGCTTACACAAAGATTTTCGACGAAGACCTTCTCCTTAAATTCAAGGAAGAGGTCGATCAAACTACGAAGGAGGAGTTACCGGAACTCCCTGAATACGGTTCGCTTAAAGCCGAGTCGGTCTTGGATTCCGATTACTTCTTCGCTTAACCAAACAGAAAAAAGGACATAGATAAAATGGCTACAAAGACTAAACGACCAACCCTCGTAACTCCCGCAGGAATCGCAAGATACCCTTGGGTCAACAACCCGAACACAATGTTCAACGAAGACGGCGAATACAAGATCGGCGTTATCGTAACGAAGAAGGAAGCGGACGCTTTCAAGAAACAACTTAAACCGTTTTACGACGCTGCTTACGAACAAGAAGTAGCCAAGAACGGAGGCAAGCCGGTTAAGAAAGCGCCTAGTTCTCCTATAGTGGATAACAAAGACAACGAAGAAGGTGGTTGGGAAATCAAGACCAAGCTAAAGGCCAAGGTCGTAAGTCGTGACGGCACTGTTCACGAATTAACCGTCGGTCTCTTCGATTCCCAAGGAAAACCGCACCCGAAAGACGTTGTCGTTGGTGGTGGTTCCAAGGTGAAGGTGGCGGTGCGTCCTAAGTTTTGGAACGTTCCGGCGGTAGGTGGGTTCGGGATGACCCTTGAACTCAGCGCCGTGCAGATTATTGACCTGCAAGCGTTCAACCCAAGCGAACGGTCGGGAGACAGCTACGGTTTCACTGCTGTGGAAGGCGGATACGTCCACGGCGGGGAAACCTTCGACGGTGAACTTGATCAACCGGAAGAAACGGATGCCAAGAAAGAAACGAAAGCAGCGGAAGACGAACTCATCGCCGATTTCTAGGTTTCGTTCCATGTTCGAGGCGAAGCTCGCAACCCAACTTAACACCTTGGGTTGCGGCTTCTCCTACGAAACCTTGGTGATCGAGTACATGAAGAAAGGAACATACACGCCTGACTTCATCTTACCTAACGGTATCATAATAGAGGCGAAGGGAGTGTGGGTTCCCGAAGACAGAAAAAAACATCTGTTGGTGAAGGAACAACACCCTGAACTGGAGATAAGAATGGTCTTTCAGAACGCCAACAACAAGATCCGCAAAGGAAGCAAGACCACCTACGGAATGTGGTGCGACAAGAAAAACATTAAATGGAGTAACAAAGTAATCCCCTCATCATGGCTTTCCAATCAACACACTTACCGTGTCCCAAGTGCGGGTCGAGTGACGCTCGATCCATTAACCAAGACGGAAGCTCAAAGTGCTTTTCTTGCGGCTCTTTCATTGGAGGACAACACGGACAGCAAAAACAAACCCGCCAAGTGAACGGAAGTTTCGTGCAAGGTAGGGTTCAGGCATTGGCTAGGAGGGGTCTCACGCGGGAGACTTGCCAAAAGTGGGGTTATCACGTCGGAAGATGTGACGACACCTCGGTACAGATAGCCAACTACCGCGCTCAAAACGGTAACTTAGTGGGACAGAAGCTACGGTTCCCCGACAAAAGCTTCAAGGTCAGAGGGGAATTGGTCGGTCTTTACGGACAACATATATGGAAGGACGGAGGCAGACGGGTGGTGGTGACCGAAGGTGAGGTAGATGCTTTGTCCGTCTCCCAAGCGTTCGAGAACAAGTGGCCTGTGGTATCGGTTCCCCACGGAGCGGCGAGTGGAAAGAAGTACGTCGCCCACTCCCTCGATTGGTTGGAGCGATACGATGAAGTGGTGTTCATGTTCGACATGGACGACGCCGGAAGAAACGCGGCTGCGGAATGCGCGGCGATGTTAGCGCCAGGAAGAGCGAAGATAGCTGAGATTCCTTTGAAGGATCCCAATGACATGTTGACTGCGAACCGTTCGAGGGAACTGGTGCAGGCCGTTTGGAACGCTCGTTCCTACAGACCTGACGGTATCGTTACTGCGGATGAACTATGGGAGAAGATCACCGAGGAGAAGAACGAGGACTCCAAGCCTTATCCTTACAATGACTTGAACGAGAAGACCCACGGTCTCAGGCGAGGAGAACTGGTAACCATCTGCGCGGGTAGCGGTATTGGCAAGAGCCTGTTGTGTCGTGAGGTTTGTTACAATCTGTTGAAGAGCGGGGAGACCGTCGGATACATAGCGTTGGAAGAAAGTGTCAGACGCACCGCTCTAGGTATTTTAGGCATCCACCTCAGTCGTCCTCTGCACCTCGAACAAAAGATTGATTACGACAAGTTGGAGGAACCTTTCAAGGAGACGATAGGCAACGGTAACTTCTACACCTACGACCATTGGGGAAGCTGTGATTCCGACAACCTGTTGGCGAAGGTCAGGTATCTATGCAAGGGAATGGGATGTGACTGGATCTTCCTAGACCATCTAAGCATCGTGGTCAGTGGGTTCGAGGGTGATGACGAACGACGCCTCATCGACAACACCATGACCCGACTACGCTCCTTGGTCGAGGAGACTAACTGCGGAATGATCTTGGTGTCTCATTTGAAGCGTCCACATGGAGCGGGTCACGAAGAGGGAGCGGTCACTTCGCTCGCTCATCTTCGTGGTTCAGCAGCCATCGCTCAGTTATCGGACATCGTGCTTGGCATGGAACGCAACCAACAAGCGGTGGAAGACGCCAACCAAACGCGCCTTCGGGTACTGAAGAATAGATTCAGCGGAGAGACCGGACTGGCGGGGACTTTATATTTTGATAACAAGACAGGGAGGTTACATGAAAAAGATAGCACTGTTTTTCCGAATGATATTAACACTGCCAACGATAACGACCCGCCGCCTTTTTGACGTCAGGAGGTATCGTGATTTATTAGACGCCATGAAAAAGGTGGAGACAGGAGGCACAAGACATCCCAATTATGCCGTGGGAGACAACGGACGTTCGATTGGTCCTTACCAAATCACTTACAACTACTGGTTGGACGCGGCGAGGGAAACCCTTCAACTGAGGGAAGGAACTTGGTCGATGTGCGTTATCCCTAGCTACGCCGAAAAAGTCATACTGTCGTACTGGAAGAAGTACGCTTCCAAGGACGCTACTTGGGAACACTTGGCGCGCATCCATAACGGCGGTCCTCATGGTTACAAGAAACAGGAAACAGTCAAGTACTGGCAAAAGGTTTCGAAACACTTATTCAACTAGATTGTGATCATAGGACAAGAGACAGCCCTCAACGACGTCGAACAACGTTTGGTGAAAACGGTGGCGAAGCTACGCAACGAGGAGAACAGGAACAAGAACTTGAAGGACAGGAAGCTTAGTGACGAGGACTCCGTGTCACTGGACGTTCAAGGGTTCGGTGGAGAGGTGGCGTTCTGCAAGGCGTTCAATCTGTATCCTGACACTTTCATAAAAGCTAGGAAGACCGTGGACGACAGAGGCGACGTCATTTGGGGCGGTCTTTGTTTGGACGTTAAAGCAACCAAGAAGGAGGACGGTTGTTTGTTGATCAGTAGTTGGAAGAAGTCCCGATACATCGACGGATACGCTTTGATGACAGGAACGTTCCCCATCTACGTCTACCGAGGAATGATAGACGCGGAGGAAGCTACCCAAGATTGGTGGCTGAAGGATTTAGGGAGGGGCGACACCTACGTTGTTCCTCAAAGTAAACTAAAGGAAACGATATAAACGACATGACTAACGAATACGATCTATCGGATGACGAGATATATCCTCCCCCCAATTGCGATGATTGCGGCGGTTTCGAGATAAAGGAATACAACGACAACGCTTGGGTGTGTCCGGTGTGCTTCCCGAAGGAGGTGCAGGATGAGGAATAAAGACGTTTTGTTTTTCGACGTGGAGACCAATCCAGTAGAGAACTTCACTAACTTGAACGGACTGGACAAGATTCACTGCATCAGTATTTACAATCCCACCTTGGGTCGGGTCATCACCTTTTCAGGCGACGGTATTACCGAGGGACTCCACATGCTTGACAAGGCAGGGATAATCATAGGTCACAACATAATAGGTTTCGACGTACCCGCGTTGACCAAGGTGTTTGGTTGGAGACCGAAGGGGAAGGTAATGGATACCTTGCTACTGTCTCGTTGTGTCTTTCCCGACATACGCGCTCTCGATATGCAGAACAAGAAGATGCCGCGTGAGTTATGGGGAAGCCACTCCTTGAAAGCTTGGGGTGAACGCATGAACTTCGCCAAGGGATCCTTCGGGGAAGAAGAAGAAGCGTTCGAGGAATACTGTGACGCCATGAAGAACTATTGCGAGCGTGACGTTCTCGTCACCCACAAGTTGTTCTCTCATCTAGCGGAAAAGAAGCCTTCGCAAGAGATGATAAAGATCGAACACAGCTTCGCTCGCGTAATCAGACAACAGGAAATCAGAGGGTTTGGTTTCGACGAGGAAGCCGCTCTTGATTTAGCCGAAGACCTTACGCTCAGAAGAGCGGAGATAAGGGACGAACTACAGGAGTTGTTTCCTCCTGTGGTGGAGGAGATGAAGACGCCTTCGGGTTGGTCGGTCGAATATAACGGCCAAACGTTTGAGGGAGAGACCAAAGCCAAGCTGAAGGCAGTGTTGAAGGAAGCGGGATTAAAACAATCTCTAGCCAACGACGCCGTCAAGACGGGTAACAAGAAGAAGTACATACCCTTTAATCCAGGTAGTAGAGATCAGATAGCCAAGCGATTGTTCGAGAAGTACGAGTGGCTACCCGAACAGTTCACTCCCGACGGTCGTCCGAAGATAGACGAAGCAGTGTTGAAGTCCATGAAGTTCCCCGAAGCGAAGGTGCTTTGCGAGTATCTCATGGTATCCAAACGCCTCGGTCAATTGGCGGAAGGCAAGGAAGCGTGGATAAAGGTAGCCAAGGACGGACGCATACACGGCAAGGTAAACACCAACGGAGCGGTCACTGGTCGGTGTACTCACAGCGGTCCCAACTTGGCGCAAGTACCCGCTACCCGCGCTCCCTACGGAGAGAGGTGTAGAGCGTTGTTTGTTCCTCAAGACGACTACGAACTAGTGGGAGTGGATGCAAGTGGACTTGAACTACGATGCCTCGCTCACTACCTCGCCCTATGGGACGGTGGCGAATACGGTGATTTCATAGTGGACGGAGACGTTCACACTATAAACCAAGAAGCTGCGGGTCTTGAAACAAGAGACCAAGCAAAGACTTTTATCTACGCTTTCCTGTATGGAGCAGGAGACGCGAAGATAGGTGACATCGTCGGAGGATCCGCCAAGGACGGAGCCGCCCTGAAGAAAAGGTTCCTTGATCAGATACCCGCTCTCGCTCGCTTGAAGTCTGCGGTGGAGACCAAAGCAAAAGCCGCCGGACATCTCATAGGATTGGATGGACGTTTGCTTCCCATTCGTTCCGAACACGCCGCCCTCAACACGTTGCTTCAGTCAGCGGGAGCGGTGGCCATGAAAAACGCTTTGGTGCTTACCACCCAGTGTTTGCTACGCATAGGATGGAAACACGGCAAGGAATGGGCGTTCGTCGCCAACGTCCACGACGAGTTCCAAGCGGAAGTGCAGTGGGAAGGCGTGGAGATATACGGAAAGTTAGCCGTGGATTCAATCTATCAAGCCGGCGAATACTTGGGGATGAAGTGTCCTTTGGACGGTGAGTACAAAGTGGGGTCGTCATGGGCGGAGACTCATTGAAGGACAAAACAAACGTCGAGGAACTAACGTGTTTGGAGCTTGCGAGGATGTACGACACCGAGGATGTTACCGTTCCTTGGGATTGGAGAGAAGCGGCGCAACGAGAACAACAAAAACCAAAGGAGGAAAGTGAACGGAAACAAGGGAGCGAAGAGAAAAGGAGCGACGTATGAAGCGTTGTTTACTTCCGAGGCATTGAGTCGGGGATTGAACGTATTGCAAGCGGTTGGCGACTACCTTCCGTATGATTTGGTGGTGGAGAACCAACACGGTGTCCTAATAAAAGTACAAGTCAAAGGCACTTCTCATAAACAGAAGGGGAAAAACAACACCTATCACATGACGGTAGGTAAGGCAGACGGTGGTGGATCAAAAAGAAAACTATCAACGGAAGACGCTGACGTTTTGGCTGCTTACGCGGTTTTAGACAAGACTTGGTATCACATCCCGTTGGAACACCTCAAAGGTATTACCGTACACTTCCGCCCCACTGAAAAGTCATCCGCCCAATACGAAGTATGGAAAGAGGCGTGGAACGTTTATCAAACCAAAGTATAGAAAGAACAAATAAAATGAACGACAAAAAGAAACGAACAGTAATATTAATAGACGGAGACGTCCTTGCTTACCAAGGAGCGTTCGTCGGACAGAAGAACGTCCAGTGGGAAGAAGACCTGTGGACAGTACACGCTGATATCGCAAGAGCGAGGGCGCACATACAGGAGAGGGTGGACACCTTCAAAGAACATTTGGAAGCCGACGACGTTATCATGGCGTTGTCAGACAAAACGAACTTCAGGCGGAAGCTGAACCCATTGTACAAAGCGAACCGGAGGGAGACTTTCAAACCAATCGGACTGAAACCCGTCAGGGA
>CEUO01012409.1_pt1 | contig 10999 bp, 11 predicted proteins | sample 531391 | NCBI WGS metagenome assembly CEUO01 (sample SAMEA2622799, study PRJEB7988) | marine metagenome | isolation source: saline water (ENVO:00002010), including
TTGTATTTTTTTAAGAAATTTATTTTCTTTTTCTTCTGCTACCTTGTGGTTTTCGTCAGCCTCTACTGACAAATCTTTTTCTTCTAACGCAAATATACGTTTAGGTAGTTCGTTCTCCGTCATTGTTTTCCTCATCTTTCTGCAGGTCTTGTATTTCCTGTTCTATTATTGCATAAGCTTTATATTCGCCTACGGTTTTGTTGTACTCATCCCAACTAGGTAATCCAGCTGCGATAACTTCTTTTAAATCTTCTTTGCGCGCTCTAATCTTTCTAAGGATTAGATAAATCGCGGTCTCATCTTGCATTAATCGTTTTTCTTTTTCTTCTTTTTAGTAGTTTTTTTAGCTGTTTTAGCAGATTGTTTTAAAGCTTTATCAGTAACAGTTCCTTTACCTTTTCTGCTTGTACCTGCTTTTTTTCTTTTGTTCATATAATAATACAAACCTTTTTTAACAGTTCTACCATCTTTTGTTACGTGTGTATCTTTTTTATCAGCCATTATTTTGCTTTGCCTCCTCTTCTATACATTCTTCCAGCCATAGGTTTTTGCATCATAGACCCACCGCCCATTTTTTTAACTCGACCACCAGCTTTTTTTGCTACTCGACCACCTTTTTTCATATTTTTTTTATTACCCATCATTTTAAAATCTACGCCACTAATCTTGCCATCTTTATTTTTGTCAAGTTTAGTTTGCTTTCCAACAAGTTTTTTTGCCATGGTTATTTCCCCTTTTTAAAAAAATTCATTGCTACAGGTCCAGCCTTAACGCCAAAAGAAACTGAGCAAGCTAAATATAATAAATGTTTATAGTAATCCGGTAAAGAATGCAAGGCTTCAAAGCCTGCTTTTATATGTGGTGTCCAACTAGGCACGAAGACTGCTACGGCTGGCGCCAGTAGGCAAATTAAAATCAGTTCGTCTTTCCACGATCCTTTCATTTGATCCACAGCTGCTGCTTCCCATTTAATTTTACCAGCAGCAATGTCTTCGTTTCTTTTTTTCTCTGCTTGGATTTGAGCTATTTTTACCTCACCCTTTAACTTTTTTGTTTCTACGAAGCCTTTGATTCCATCAACGGCAACACCCAATAAGGGTTTAGCTAATAACTGCCACATTATACATCTACTCCTTCGATCACGCCTTCAGCAAATGGTGTTACTAAAGCAGCACCTGGATTTGCTACGCGATCTGATAATTCTTCTCTATATATCATTTCTCTATCCATAAATCCAGTAGGATCTAACTCTGACAATGCTTTTTGTTGCCAGAATTTAGGATCTTTTATACCTAATGTTTCTATGCCTATTGGCTCTCCTAAAAAAGAATCATAGTTAAAACTGCCGTACCAATTTTCATCCATAGATCTCCAATAATCTTTTGCTGCATCATTTAAAAAACTAGATATTCCAGCTCCAGTATAATCTTCACCTGGTCTAATGCCACCAGGATCAAAAGCTGCATTCCAAACATCATTTACCATAACGTGTCCTAAACCTGACATAATCATGTTACCGTTTGAATCTAATAATGGATTACCAAATTGATCTTGTGGGTATAATCCACCTATGCCTCCTACATTTTGTAATAAACTTAATTTTTGATAATCAGAAACAGGAATGTCACCACTAAAGCTATCTATATTATATAAATCTGTGTTTAAAGTTGGATCATTGGCAGCGTTAAACAAAGGATTGTCAAATATATCTTTTTGTAATTCATATCTTTCATCACCACCGTATCCTGTATCATAAATTAAATTACCAGATTCATCAGTTAATAAACCTTTATCTGCTATGTTTGTTAAAGCATAATTTTTTAATTTACTTATGTATGCATCTTTTGCTTCTTGTGCAGCTTTTTGTTGTGCAGCTTGTTTTTTATCTTCAAAATTAAAAAAATCAGTTGCTTGGTTATTTGTTTGATTATTTGTTTGGTTATTTGTTTGATTATTATTACCACCTGTGTCAGGAGGAGGTTCTGTTATACCACTACCAGCAAACCCACCAGTGGTACCCGTTGTTGATCCAACGTTAACGTTAAATGGATCAGTCTGTTGGTTGTATATGTCAGTATGTGGATTTACCACTTTTAATCCTGAAATCGTCTTAAATAATCGAGGTAATAAGGTCTGCCTTTTTCAAAAAATGGTGTGTTAGGACTTAAATAAGGATCAAACATAGCAACATTTCCATAATTAAATTGAGGATTCATTGGATTTTTCATTGCCTTACCTTCAAAAAATTCATCACCACCTACAAATTGATTTGGCTCATCCATAAAAGTAAACTCTTTCATAGCGTTACCAATTGGTGACCCACTACTTTCTTCACTTTGTGCTTTTTGTGCTTCTGCTAAAAATGCTCTACCTATTGATGAAGATCCTAAACCTGACATAAAATTGTCCATGTTAAATCTTGCAGTATCTTCACCAAACATGGGTTGTTTGTAAGAATCAAAACCTTCCTTACCTATTGTATCATATCCTAATTGCCCTAATCCATAATTAATTCTACTGCTTATTTGCGCGTTTCTAAAAGCTGTTTCTGCTACTTCTCTTAATCTATCTGCTTCATTATTATCAGTTGCCATGTCGGCAAGACGCATATATTTTTCGTAGAACGCTTCATCTTCTGGCGTCATCATTGCCATTCCTAATTTGTCTCTTGATTTTTGACCAAACTCTGGTCCTAATATTTTTCTATTTTCTGCTGCTTTCATCATTGGATCAATAAAAATTTCTTTGCCAGCTTTCATCATTGTGCCATAAGCGCCCATAATGCCTTCTTCAGCACCAGAATATATATCTCTTAATTTATCTCCTGCTTTGTCTGCAGCTTTTGTTATAAATGTTTTTCCTGTGTTACGGCCGTACGTGTTTCTGTCCGGACTAAATCTTCTGTTGTTTCTAAAATCACGTGCAGATCTTTTACCTCTTTGAAAAGCATCTTGAGCGTCTCCGGTGCCAGAAAATTGTCTAGCACCGGATAGACCAGCTCTGTAAGCGTCTCTTACGTCGTCTCTTGCAGTAAATTTTACCACTTAAGCACCTATCATTGAATTAAGCACTAAAAGCACTATGATTGCAACTATACCGGCTTTAATCCAGTCTTTCATGCCCCAATCACTCCACTCTTTTAGATGTGCCCATAAATCTTTTAATAAATTCATGTTACCTCCTAATGTATCGTTGGTTTGTCCACATAACGTGTTAGATCATCTATAAAAAAGCTATCTGCAACGCTAGCAAACACATGGGCCGTATCATCGGCACCAATAGTTTCAATATAAAGATTCCTTGTAACAGCCATTAGCGCACTTGCAATCAATAATTTATCCTCTTCAGTTTTAATCTCTAATCTTGCTGCTTTGTCTAAATTTTGCATAGCTCTACTAATTATCGTCAGTTTGTCGTCCATTATTACCTTTGTTTAATGTAGCAAGTTTTTCTGCACTTTGCAATCTACGATCTTCTCGCAAAGTTTCCATGTTTTCTTTTATGTCTTCAATAGTTTGTTTATCAGACTCTGCAACAGCTTTCAATCCTTCTTTAAAGACAACTTCTTCGCCTTTAGCTTTCATTTGATCTCTAGCAAGATCTAATTTCTCTGCTTCTATGCCAATGTTAGCCATAATTTTATTGTCTTCTTGCTCTTGTTTTGCTGCTAATTCAACTGCTCTTAAATCAATTTCTTGTTGTTTTAATCTTACAAGTGGATCTTGAGTCATGTTACCAGCTTTTTCTTGCTCTTGTTTTGCCATCTCTTTTATCATTTCTGCTTCTAATTCAGAAATACGAGATTCTTTAACACGCATAAATTCTTGTTGTGCTTGCTGTAACTGTTGTGCCATTTGTGGATTTTGTTGTGCTTGTTGTGCCATTTGTTGCATTTGCATGTTTTGTTCTTTCATTTCGTCTTCAACTTGCAATGCAGCTATTAATCCTATGTGTTCCATCACATGTGCTTGCATCATAGCGTATAATTGTGGGTTAATTTGCACCATACGCGTAAACATAAATTCTGCGTGTGTATCTATGTGTGCCTTATGATTTTGTTGTGGAAAAGCTTTTGGTTGTTGACCACGCATAGCAACAGAATTTTCCATAGCAGGACTCATAGGTTTTGGTTGTGATGGATCTGGTTTTAATAATGCGTCTATATTGTCTACATCTAATGCCTGGTACACTCTTCTGTATGCTTCACGTAAATTGTGTAACGCTGGATTAGCCATTGCTAATTGCAATTGTTGCTGTGCCAACATAACACGTTGTGACATAGAAAATATATTTGGGTTAGATACAGGTAGTATATCTACACGTGCATCAAAATCAGTTTGTTTTATAAATCTGTTTCCACCTTTTACCATGTACGGATATTCTGGCGGTAAAAATAATTGTATACATTTTGCTAATAAATTAAATTCTGTTGCTTGTGCATAGTGCAATCTTTTGTGTATTGCACTCATAACTTTTGTACCACGTTCTAATAACGCTAGTGTTGTGCCAACAGGATTTTGTTGATTGCCTTCACCCATTTTCATGTCTGCAATTGCGGCAAATGATTTACCAGCATCAACACAGAAACCTAGTAATGCAAATAATACTTGCGAAGGTTCTTTGTATGGCAATGGTAATAAAGATTCTTTTATAGATTGTCCTGTTACATCTACATCTCTAAATTCTCCTGGTTGCAAAGGTTGATCATGGTCACGTATACGCATGCCACGTGCTTTAAATCCTGCTGGTAGATTGGCAAGAGTACCTGCATCAATTAACTGTCGCAAAACACTTGTTGCAGTTCTTGACAATCCACCTAACATGTGGATCAAGCCAAATCCATAAAAGCCTAATCCGGGGAGGAATTTATAATGTGTAAAATAATCTATTCTAGATTTTGTTGGATCGTTTTCTGAATAATTTCTTCTTATGGATAAAACAGTAGAAGAATGTCTATCTATTGTAACAATGTATGGTAATTTAATTCCACTTTCATCTTCAAAACCAGGAATGTCTGCATCAACATGCATTTCTAATAATGTATGCTCATCATCACCTGCGTTATTGTCTGGCGATACACCTTCTAATTCATCTACCTTATCTGTTACATCGCTGTTTAAATCTACACTTCCTGATGTAATTGCTACATCTCTGTAAAATCCATTTACTTGTTGTTTACGTAAAGTGTTGCCATCAACTTTTGTTACATGTGTAATTCTTATTGCATCTTCTAATGATGCTGCACCATAATTTACAACGCAATCTTCTGCTGAAACAAATTTAGATACAGGACGCATTAACCCTGCATCATAGTATGTTTTTTTAAATGCAGATCCTGATAATGGTAAATAAAACAGTAATTGATCCATGTCAGGGTCGTATTCTTTCATAATGTGTGTAATTTGATAATTCATGTAATCTTTTACACGTTTAGCTTGTTGTTCTACTTGTGGTGTAATCTCACCAACTATTTCTGTATTAACTGGTCCGCCAGGTGGTAATAATTCTTTGTATGCTTGTGCTTGGAATTGTGTAACTGATTCTGCTAATAATGGATGTATGACACCACTAGCTCCTTCAAAAGGTTGTGTTCTGTCTTCGTATTTAAAACCTAACATGTCTAAACCTTTTGTGTAAGTGTCTTCCCAATCTTTTCTAGAATTTTTATCTGAATCAAAAGAATTTGTTAAATCATCTGCAACCTTTCTTAATTCATCTTCTTCAATATAGTCAGCTAAGTTTGCATCAAAGGGTATTTGTGTTTGATCTAATTGTGTTTGATCTGTTACTTGTTCCGCACTACCATCCTCCATAATTTGAAAATCAGCGTCAAAATCTACGCCTCTATCTATATCAATTTCTTGAGCTGTTTCATTTGCGCCAACATCAACACCTGCTGTTGCAAGTGCGTCAATTGCTTTTTCTATTGTGCTGGCAGCGACTGGTCTAGTTTTTGGTTTTGCCATAGTTTATCCTATCATAATGGTGAGACAACATCAACAAAAGAGGGGTAATGTATATATCCACCATCTTTCTTGTATATTTCTACTGGTTTAGTATCTGTAACTTTATCAAACGTTATCAAAGGTATTTTTGCATACGTATTACCGTCACCATCTTTAATGTTTGTAGCAGAAAAATCAAGGTCTAAATTTTTTGCAGTTACTTTCATAGCTTTGCTGGCAATATTGTCATAGAAGCCTAAATTACCTTTTGCATTAGCTCCGGTTGCATTTGCACCTCTATTTTTAGCTAATCCTGTAACCATTGCAACGCCGTCAAACCCTTCTTGCCTTGCTAAATTTATGGCTGTTTTAATTGCAACTTTTGCTTGGTTTTCAGATTTTTTAAATGGTCCTTCTGGAAATCCGTCTGTTTTAGTAACCTTTGCCATCTGTTCATTTATTACGTTCAAATTGCTTCTAATAAAATCTCTCTTAGTTTTTAATCTTTCTAATATGGTTGCAGCAGATGGGTCAGTGTGGTTTGTAATTTTATCAATTTGATCACTTACTTTTTCTAACTCAGTGGTCAATGTAGCTTTTCTATCATTAAGATAAGCCATATCTTTTTGACCTGGGGCATCGGTCCTCGCTGCATACTTACTGCCTTTTTGCTGCACTTGCTGGTGCATGTCGGATTGTATTTCTTCTATAAACAATACACGTCTACCGGATTCATCTACGCGCTCCGAGGCTCTAAACCACATAAAAGGATTGTTACCGTCTTGGTTTGCAAAGTGTCCATCGCCATAAGTATATTTAGGTTCTGCTGCACGTTTACTGCCTTTTTGCGGATTAAACGTAAATGGCACTTCTATATAGTTAGTTCCACCCTTTAAAAACTGTGCACCACCATGTCTAACATCATTTTTAGACATGTAAAAACCTTCTCCATCTTTTAAACGTTTAAATTTGTCTAAAACTGATTTTGAATAAAAAGGCACAACTTCGTCGCCAACGCCGTTTTTAATTACATTATCTATGCCGTAAAATTTTTTATAAGTGTCATTTATTACAAATTCTATGTCTTTTGACATAGCATCCCAAGAATCATACTCAGTATCTAATATTGTACCTATTTTTTTACGCATATTGTCACCTGCAAGATCTGCAGGCTTGTTTTTTAGTTCTCTTATTTGTTCTATGTCTGTTTGATTGTTATATCTATTAGTATGGCCTAAAAAAAGTCTAAAATCTTTTATGCCTTTTTCAAAAGGCTCAACTTGATTAATTTTATAAGTTAAAATTGGTTTTTCTTTTTTGTAAATGTTAAGTAAATCGTTTTTAGATATTGGTTTAACATTATTGTACTTTCCAGTAGAAGGATCATAGTCTCCTAGGTTCATTATCACGTTTTGTAAGCCAAATTCGTCTAATTCTGTTGGAGAAACACCTTGTTTTTTTAAATAATTAAGCCATTGTTGTGGTTGTGCCTTGTTCATAGGCGCATTTGCTAAAATTTGGTCTGATTTAAAGAAAAAAATTGAATTTGGGTTAACTGGAGCTACATTTTCTGTCACATTTACGTTTTTTGCGCCTGAAGAAGGCAATTTTAACGTGTCAGCGCCAAAATCTGTCGTTAAATCAGGTGGATCTTTAAGTTTAAACGGGTTACCTTTAGGAAATGCCATGGCTACTTGTACCTCATTAGGGTTTTCTTGCCTATTATATTGTGTTGTATCACCACCAAAGGAAAAACTGCCTCTATCATTCGTAAGTCTATCATCTTTATAGCGTAAAAAATCTTCTTTTGTAGGTTCTCTACCAAAAATAGCAATTGCTTTATCAACTGGATCATACATTTCTGATTTTACACCTATTTCATCCATTCTTGCCACAATTTTATCTATGCCTTCTTGTGCTTTTTGCGCCACAAAATCATTGCCGTTTTCAAGTGCAAATGCTTTTCGTTCTAAAAATATATCTAAATTTTCTTCTAACTTTATATGTTCTGCATTTTGTTTTTTTAATAAAAAATAACTAGGTCTTCTTAATCTTTCAAAATCTTGACGAGTAATTTTACCTTCATCTAACAATGTGTAAAGTTTATCTAATCTTTTTTTCATAACAGAATGCGCTCTGTCAATGTCAGCAACATCTATTCCTAAGTCATTTGCCAAAGCTCTTCTTGCCATTTCATATTCTTTAGTTCCATATTTAACTTGCCTGTTTATAACTTCACTAAGTTGATATGCTTTTATTTCGTTGTCTAAAGCTTTGTGTAAATCAGGATTAGTTTTTTTAATTGTATCTTCTAATCTTAAAAAAGAACCTACAACTTGATCGTGTTTAGTTCCTTTTGGAATAATTTTTCCATTATTATTTATACTATATAAATCAGCAACAGCATCACCAATAGTCATGTTGTTATTTATCATGTGATCATACAATCTTTCGTATCTTGTAACACCAGTTTGACGTTGGGTTTCAATACCTTTCTTTTGTCCTTCTTTTATTTTTTCAATTGGTACGTTTGCTTTTTTTCCAGCCTCACTCATTGCCTGGTTAGATAGTAATTTATAATTTTTAGATGCTGGATGATCAGGATATTTTTTAGCAATCTTACCTATTTGTGTTAAAGCATTTTGAAAAGGCGATCCTGTTTTATTAGGCGCATACACACCATCATCAATTAATTTTTTTGCGTAATTTTGTACAGCGGTATAGTCTAATCCTTCTTGCGAAAAGAAATCAATAAATGCTTGGTCTTTTTTACTAATGTTAGGAGGCAATAGTGCATCAGCAGTATCAACACGTTTATCACCAATTAAATCTATATTACCCATTTCTAAATCTTCATTTACCTTCTGTTTAATTTTTTGTATTGGCGGTAAACCTTCTATGCCCATGCCTTCGTATGGATAAAACTCGGTGTGTAAAAAATTTTTTACTTGTTCAGGATCTTTTCCAGAATCTACTAAGCTATTAAATATACCTGTGTATAATGCATCATCTACACCTGTGTAATTAGTTGTCGCTACATCATCAATGTTATCAACACGTCCTATGTTTTTTAAATTTTTTAATACTGCTGGATTAGGCATTATTTTATATTGCTTAATATACCTTCGTATAAATACGGTTCTTTTCTTTGTTTTGTTACAGCAGGTTTTGTTTTCATAGCAGTACGTCCAGCAGCCATTATTCCTTTTGCTGCAGGAACAGCTACACCTGTAACCATACCAGCCATCATTGGTAACATGTACATAGGTCCAGTTCCCTCTGGTGGCAACATTTCAGGTCCTTGAAAAGCAATTTTATCAGTAACATTTTTTGCTACAAACTCTGCACCTGGGTTACCTTCTATTAACATTTCATCAAGTGGTCTGCTTACAGAAGATGCTAGTTGAACCAACTTACCATCACGCATGCCAAATACACCTTCGCTTGGTAATACAAGATCACCTTTTTTAGAAAAATAAGGATCTAATGTAATATCAATTCCAAATATACCTTCATCTACTTGTGGTAATCTGTTTACTATTATATTTTCTTGGTTCTCATCAAATGACATTACACGCCACTTTTGTTGTTTAAAATCTAATAATTGTTGTGCTAAATCTTCATTTAAAATTGCTTCATCTCTTAATTTATTAAAAACAGATGTAAAATCCTCTATGTTACCTGTTTGTTGAGCAGTTTTTACAGCATCTCCAAACTCAGGGCTAATAGCTCTTGCTGCATCAAATTCACTGTATTTATTTAGATCTGCCATGTGCTCTACAAATCTAGGATTAGATAAATATTCTTCTATAGGAATAGTTAAGCCACTTAATGCTTCTTGGTCACCACTGTAACCTAATGCATTACTAAAAATTCTATTAAAACCGTCTATAGGACCATAATAATCGCTATCTCTTGTGCCTTGATTTAACGGTGCATCTACTAATGCGTTTGCAATCCCAACAGTTTCTATACCAGTTTGTACAGCACCTTTAGCTAAATCAGACGTGTTTTTTGCTAGTGCTTGATTAAGCTCCATTTGGTCATCTGGATCAAGCCCCATCATGTTAAAACCGCCTAAGTAAAAGTTCTTAGTAGTATTTTCTTCTGTAGTTTGCATTTGTTGGTTCATCAGCAAAGTCGTCCTTTAGTTCAACGTAATAACCTTGACGGTATCGCATCAATGCTTGCGTCATGCTATCCACGTAATCATCATGATCGCCAAAGGGGAATGCAGCACACTCCTCTATGACTTCCTCTGCCCAACGTCTATCGCTTGGTGCCCATACTGCACCAGATTCAAACAGCGGTGCCACGCTGTTCACTCTTGAATGTTTATCATTTCCCTTTGACGGTGTAAAGTTAATAACTGGTATGCCAGCCTTTTGTAACTCGTGTGTAAGTGGTAACCCGGACGCTTTGGCCTCGATCAATACAACCTCTGGCTCCCAATACTTATACTCTTCTTGTGCTTTTTCTTTTAGTTCAGGAAAGTTCCATCTACCCTTTTTCGCGTCTAATAATATTATGTTTGGTGCTCCACCTTCTTCGGGCGTAAATATACCCCACGTTGTAATAGCAGAGTAATCTGCCGTTTCTTTTTTGCTAAATGCTGTATCGTACGATTGTATTATATAATTTAACTCAGGTATCTGTTCATTATCCCACGCTTGCCACCACTCACGTTTTATAAGTGCACCCTCCTCGGCCACGGGATTTTGCATCCATTGTGCATTCCACTTGGCTGTAGGTATAGATGCTTTGACACCTAATAAACCTTCCATGGACCAAAAATTACCCCACATAGGTTTATCGTTTATAATTGCAGGAAACTCTACTACTTCCCATTGATCCGCAGCTGAGTCTTTACCTTGGGCCTCGAGCAACTTACCAGTAAGATCTTTTATTGACCAACGAGTCATAACTATAACGATCGAGCCGCCAGGTTGTAAACGCTGACGTGGACCGGATGTGTACCACTCGTAATGTGATTCTAAAACGGTTGGGGAGAGCGCATCCTGCTCAGAATGAGGATCGTCAATAATAAGTAAATC
>CEUO01065971.1_pt1 | contig 10977 bp, 26 predicted proteins | sample 531391 | NCBI WGS metagenome assembly CEUO01 (sample SAMEA2622799, study PRJEB7988) | marine metagenome | isolation source: saline water (ENVO:00002010), including
GTATCAAGACAGATTGTACATTAGCAGAACTAAAGGCAGTAGAGGCACTAAGTGGATTTTCAGTTTATACGAATGAAGAAGTCAAAGAGTACATTTCAGGGTCATCCAAATGGAAAGAAAATGAAGAATGAAAACATTAGCACATCTTATAGCATTGCTGTTAATTATATTTATATTGACAGGGTGTGATTCTGGATGGTCGGTTTGCGGCTGGGAGGTTAAGTGAGTGAAAAACCTGATACCGCCAGAAGTTATCGTGCTACAGTTCTTGATGATAACGCCATTGTTAGCATTAACCTTAAATGGCTCGGTCAAATCGCTGTTCTTATTGGAATGCTGGTCTATGGCTATTGGCAAATTGAAATTCGTATACAAAATCTTGAGACAAATTTTGAACAAGCTAATAAAACAATTACAGAACTTGTTGAAAAACATATAGTAGAAGAACAAGAGAGATTTGCTGAGATGGAAGAAGAATTAAAATGGTACCAAAAGCTAAGTAAGAAGAAGAAAAAATAATGGATTTTATGGAAATATATGGCGAAGCGGGAATGATAGGCGTAGTAGGTGCTATGTTTGTTTATCTTGTTGTTTCTTTATCTAATAAATCAGCGAAGCAACAAGAAACATTAGAAAATTTAAAAGTTGAAAACAAAGGTCAAAGTGAAACGCTTGAAAACATGGAGGGTATGGTAATCAAGCTTATTAATAGATGGAATCAGTCGGATGATAAGCTAGATAGAAAATTTGACGCTATGACCAAAGAAATAAATGATTTAGATAATCAAATATCAGAAGTTAAAGGTAGTTTAAGTAGGATTAATGGGCGACACTAAACCCATATCAGATTCAAGTAGTCTCAATATTTCGCTTCCAATGTTATTCCAAGCAATCGGATTAATTGGGGCTATGGTATGGGGATATGGAGAATTGAACTCAAGAATATCTTTTTTAGAATATCAGGTAAGTATTAATGAAGAACATATTAGTAGATTAGAAGAAGATGCTAAAGCAAATCAAGATGCAGAAATCCCAGCCGATATTAAACAAAATCAAAGAATTAAATATCTTGAAAAAGAAGTAGATAGACTAAGAAGTGCAGGGAATTAAAATAGATATGAAGTTTGCGATTAACATGATTAGTCTATTGGGAGCTATAGCTTGGGGTTGGTATCAAATGGAATTAAGAGTGCAAGCTTTAGAAATAAAGATTGAGCATAATGATAAAATGGCAAAGCTAAGGGATGAAATATCAGGATTAAAAAATGGACAGTTTGAAAGTAGCGGCAATAAGTTTTAGTAATTATTTTATAGGCTTGACACAAATACATGAAGCGTTGCAGATTGTGGTAGCTTTGTTGTCTATAGTCTTGTTATTAATGAACATAAAGAAAGGTAAATAATATGGATATTAAATCAATGCTAATTAAGCTTGCAGAAGAGCAAGCAGAAAAAATGCAAGAAGAAGCTGTAAAGCACTTAGGTTCTGAAGAAATGACCGAAAAGATTGCTAGCGCAATTAACAAGCGTATTGACATACCTTTTGTATCTGAAGATAAAGAGCAAATCTTTTTTGAAAAAGTTGTTGATGTAGTAACGGATATATTAGAAGGCGTTTTTAAGGGTAAATAATGGTCAATTCTTTACAGATGATGACAGTTATTAAGGAAACCCTTCAAAAAATGGGTTCTAAATACTCTAGTCATGACGCCATGATGCTTATTTATAGGACAGGGTTAGTTGAGTCTAAATACCAATACCTAATGCAAAAAGGCGGCAATAATATCGCCAGAGGCTTTTGGCAATGCGAACCTTGGGTAGCTGTTTCTCTTTGCAATGACTATTTAAAATATCGAAAAGAGCTTTTAAAAAAGGTTGCTAGCGTATGTCATTTGGATTGGAGTTATTTTACAAGTCCAGATGAAGATGTATGGAGAGAGGTCTTAACTACAAATATTATTGCTCAAATAGTTGTTTGTAGACTTCATTATTGGAGAGTTCCAAAGCCTATGCCCAAAACATTGGATGACCAAGCCTCTTATTGGAAGCAATGGTATAACACCTCAAAGGGAGCTGGTACCGTTGACCATTTTAAAGAACTTGTCATGAAATATGGATAATTCCATTGTTAAGGATGTTGATGGTAATATAATAGGTTGTAGGTATTGCGGTAGTAGGTCGGTAAGAAAGTTTGGCTATTTATATAGAGCAAGTAGCAAAAGACAGCAGTGGATGTGCAATGCCTGCGGTAAAAGAACTGTCAATCCAAGTATTTTAGAAAAAGCAGAGTTTGTAAAAGAAACTCTTGACCCTGACTATATTCCTATTCAGGAATTAATAGAACACAGAAAAAAGAAATATTCTATAAAAATTAAGGGCAAAGAGTCCCGACAATTAATCAATATTAAGATTAACACTGATGGTCCTATTGGTATTTGCCATTTTGGAGACCCTCATATAGACGATGATGGTACAGATATTGCAGAAATATATTCTTTATGTAATTTAATTAATAATACAGATGGAATGTTTGCAGGAAATCTTGGAGACGTTCAAAATAATTGGATAGGAAGACTTGCATTTTTACATGGACAACAGTCAGTAACCGCAAAAGAGTCATGGAGACTTACAGAGCATTTTGTAAATAGCGTTAATTGGCTCTATTTGATAGCAGGAAACCACGATGTTTGGTCTGGTGATGGTGACCCTTTAGATTTTATAATGAGAGACCATAAAGGCGTATATGAAAAATGGGGTGCTAGATTAAATTTACAATTTCCAAACAAAAAAAATATTAGAATTAACGCAAGGCATACTTTTAAAGGAAATTCCATGTGGAATACTGCTCATGGTGTTGCCAAAGCTGCGCAAATGGGATGGAAAGACCATATTTTAACTTGCGGTCATACTCACGTTTCAGGGTATCAAGTTTTAAAAGACCCTGCATCTGGTCTTATTTCGCACGCATTGCAAGTTGCTAGCTTTAAAATATTAGATAATTATGCAGATAAATTAGGGCTGGATGATAAAAACATTTTTAATGCGCCAGTCACTATTATTGACCCATCGTATGACGATGATGACAATAGACTTATTACAACAATTTTTAATCCACGCGAGGCGGCAGAGTATTTAACATGGAAAAGAAAAAGAAATAAAAAATAAAGCATTTGCCTATTGTTGTAAACTTTCATAATTTACCCCAACCACATACAAACATATACAAACAAAACAACAATAAAAGGGGCAAAATTGCAAGATTTTTTAACAGTTTCTCAAGTCGCTGAAGAATTAAAGGTTTCAAAAGGTACAATAAGGCAGTATATACAAAGAGGAAAGCTCAAGGCAAGCAAGCCAAACGGTAAAAATTTTATTATAATGAAGACCGAGCTTCTAAATTTTATTTCTAAGACCGAATACAAGCCATTAGCACACCTTTAATTATTAGTTCTGTAACTTTAGTGAAAGAACTAATAATTAAAAGGATGCAATGAAAAAAGCAGAAACACTAGCAAGAAGAGAATGTGCTAACTATAATGGGGGCAAATGCCTAGGTGTAATGTTTGCTCGCATAAACGGAAAACTAACCATTAAGGTTGATGGTGATTTTGCGGGAAAAGAATGCATAGCAAATTCTAGTAAATGTGGATACTTTAATCATGTAGTTGTAAGGGGCGTTCATAATGCAAACGTTTGATGATAAGTTATTAAAGATGAGAATAGAGAGGACGGATAAAACAACCGAAAAAGACGTTAGGGAGTTTTATGCAAGAATATATAGAATGGCAGAAAACTTAGGGTTTAATGTTATCGCACCACAACAAAACAATCAACACCTAATAAATAGAGGAGAAGAATCAAATGAGGTCAATAGGTAAACTTTTTGATGAAATAGCTAATATAACCACATCATTGGCTGACTTTACAAAATCACTTACAGAAATAATGCTTGAGATTGCGACTAGGCTAACATACCTAGAAGAAGAGCTTAAACTGATGAAGGAGAAGATGGAAGATGAGTGATGAAAGAGAAATAAAATTAGAAGAGCTTCATGGGGAAATGGAAGATTCTGACATCTTAGACGTTCATGTAGACCAAATATTATGGAAAATATGCCAACTAGAGAATGAGATTCATGATATAAGATATAAACAAGCAGAATCAAAAGAGTTCTATGACCGAAGGATAGAGTCCGTTAATAAGCAGATAACATACAGAAGGAACTTATTAGAAAGCTTTATGCAGAGTGAGTTACAAAAAACAGGCAAAAAAACCTTAAAGATGCCCAATGGAACATTGAAGATGACCACTAGAACAAGTAGGGAATTTGGAGATGAAAAAGAACTTATAAAATTTTGCTATGACAACAACATTCCAACAAGAGTTACGGAAAAGCCAGATAAAAAAGAGATACTAAAATACATAAGCACTAGCGGAGATGTGCCTATGGGGTACACAGAAACAACGGATACGACCTTTTCCTACAAAACAACCAACAACAAGGAGATAAAGTGAAACAAAAAAACATAATCGAAAAACTGAATGATGTTCAGACGCGACTAAAGGTCGGTAAGGGGCATCGAAACGAATTTGGTAGCTATAATTACAGAAATCTTTCCGATATATTTGAAGGGTTAAAACCTTTACTAAAGGAAAATGGGTGCTTTGTAACGGTTAGCGATGAAATAATATGTATAAATGAGTTTAACTATATTAAGGCAACCGCTACGTTTAGCGACGGTAACGAATCAATAGTTACCACAGGATGGGCGAGGGAGTCTGTTCAAAAGAAAGGGATGGACGATAGCCAAATAACAGGTGCTACATCTTCTTATGCTAGAAAATATGCATTAAATGGATTGTTCGCTATTGATGACACACAAGATGCTGATAGCATGGACAATAGAGAGCATAAAACAATTATCCCTACCCCCTCGGTCAGTAAAAAGCCAAACGAAGAAATAAAACAAGCTTCAGATGAGTGGAACGAAGAATCAAGAAACACAGGAATACCTTTTGGCAAGTATAAAGGAACTCCTTGGAGAGATGTACCCGAAGATTACATAGGCTGGATTATTGAAAAGAGCGACAATCCTAATTGGAGAACTATGGCTAATGCAGAACTTGTTTCTCGTATGGCAGAAAAAGCGGTAAAGTCGGAATCGAAACAACCTACCCAGACAACTGATAATTCTGGTGGTGCTAGCTCAGAAACAAATCAACAGAGTTTACTGAGCAATGATGAGCTTACACCCAAGCAAGAAGACCAAGTACAGGAAGGTGAGGAGTTAATGAAGGAATTTGGCAAGAAAATAGCAGGAGACGATGACGATGATTTGCCATTCTAAAAAAATAACCCAAAAAGACATTGTGCTTAGGCACTTAAAAGAAAATAAAAAGATTAGCTCATGGAATGCTATAACAAAATATAGGATAACTAGGCTTTCTGATGTGATACATAGGCTAAAAAAAGAAGGTTATCATATAACAACCACAATGAAAACCCATAAAAGTAGCACAACAGGAAAAACCTCTAATTATGCATTGTACACACTCTTGGACAATGTTGATATTGGCGGTAATTATGAGCTTTCTCTCAACTAATTTGATGTCTCCAATGGGGGGTAGGTCTTTATTATATCATCCTGTTTCGCCTACCCCCTCTCTTGCGAGCAAATATGCCAAGTAGGAGCAAGCAAAAAGGAAATAGGTTTGAACGTGAGGTTGTGAACCTAACAAAAGAATACGGTCTGTATTCAGAGCGAGCGTACGGAAGTGATGGTAGGGCGCTAGGAGAAAATAAAGAAGTGGATGTTATTATTGATTCAAGATTAAAAAAATGGCGAATACAGTGCAAGGTAAGAAAAAAAATAGCAAGTTGGATAAAACCCGACCCAAGCGTTGTTGATTTGCAAGTAGTTAAAGAAGATAGGGGTGAAATATATGCAATACTACCCTATAAGGAGTTTGTAGATTTAATATCAGATAGAGACGCATTATTGGAAAACTCTAGTGAGTACAAAGATAGCGAAGATGATAGAAATAAAGACGAAATGAGAATTTACAATGAAAGATTTAATGAGATAGAAGATGCAATTAAAGAAAGACTTTAAATTAGGCGATATAGTTACCGCAAAAACCATTAACAGAGATGGTGATGCTACATATGTGAGTGGAGAAATATCCTCTATTAGCGGAGATAATATATTTATTACAAAAAAATTTCCAAGAACAGAGCATTTTTCTGTAAAAAGAGAAGACATAGTAAACAAAGGAGAATAGATGCAAAACAAAATGAACAAAGCTCCCGCATTCCAATTTTATGCAGGAGATTTTTTATCTGATATAGATGTGCAGATAATGACGATGGCGCAGCGTGGAATATATATAACTTTGCTAGCACACGAATGGATTGAGGGCAGTTTACCGACGGACACAAGGCATTTAAATATATTATGCGGAAAACACCCGAATTTCAATAGCGATTGGAATGTAGTTAAGAATTGCTTTTATGAGGACGGCGGTAGGCTTTATAATAAAAGGCTAGAGGCTGAAAGAAGTAACTTGATTAGCTACAGGGAGAGAATGAGTAATAATGGGAAAAAGGGCGCTAATGCTAGGTGGAATGGCAAAGCTATGGCAAAGCCATCCAATAAAGAAGTTGAAAATAAAGTAAATAAAAGTAAAGCAGTTAAAGAAAAGGTTTATGAAGATGAATTTGAAAGTGATTTTTGGGCAATATATCCTAGAAGAGATAATAAAAAAAGAGCTAAAGACAAGTATGTTAAGCTTAGAAATGGCGGGGTTGATAAAAGCAATATAATTAATGGCTTAAAGGCTTACATTAAGCAATGGAAACAAGCAGGAACTGAGTCAGAATTCATACCAATGGCTAGCACATGGCTTAATCAAGAAAGATATGATGATGAGCTTATAAGTAGTTCAAAGGTTATACAGAATCTATCCATAAAAAAATCATATGATTGGATGTGTATAGAGTGCGGAAAAGAAAAAACAACCGAAGTAGAGTTAAAAACTGCTGATAAACTATGTGAGTGTGGCGATGGATATTATGAGTCCAAAAATATGGTGATGCAACAAATTGCTATTAATAAAAATACAACCAACAAACTGCAACCTGATACTAAAGTATCAGGTGCAGCGAGCAAAGATGCTAGCTCAGTTGCTGTCGACGATGCTGGAAATGACGACAGCTCAGATGAAAAATCATCAAAGCTAGAAAAGGAAAAATTCGATAAAACATTTAAAAATCTTGTAACATCTTTAGGGGCGCATTAATAATGATAAATGTTAATCGTAGGTTGGCGCCAACGATATTATTTTCGTTGTTTAACTTCTTTTTTTGTTTGTCTTTTTGAAAAGAAGGTTTTAAGAAGAAAGAATGACGAGCGCCCCTAAAAGAAAAAATAAAAGGCATAATTATTTTGACGGTAAAAAAACAGACAAGAATATAAAATTTTGCAAAAAGTGTAAAAGATGTTGGGAAATGGACTTTATTGGAAATGTTATACACTATAAAGACTTTCCAACATATAAGAAAGAAAGACAAGTATGTTCAATTTGCAAAAATAATCAAGGCGCGCATGTCTCCTAGGTTACTCACAACTACAAAAAACCTAGTTGCTCCGCATCAGCAATCTCCCATGTGCGCCTTTAATTAAAAAGAAGGGAGTAATTATGATAGTAATGGACTTAGCAGATTGGATAATCAACCTATTTTTACTAGGTTCCACGATTGTGGTTTGGTGCTTAGGGTTGTTTATGATTCTTATGTTGCTTGAGCTTTATAAAAAATACATTAAACAGATAATAGGAGGCGACGATGCCTAGAAAAAAGAAAAATATACCAAATAACTTTAAAGGCAAAGAGGACTTATTTTTTACAAAAATAAGAAAAGGCTTGCTTCGTTTTCTAGCACCCGCCTCTAAGCACTCAAAGGATATAGGATGAATCAAATAGAAGAATTATTTGGAGTTCCAGTTAAGGATATAAACTATATATATCTATCAGACAATGAATGGTATGAAATTAATGGTAGTTTAGAAATAACTGGGAATTTTGGTAGAAAACCGCAGTATTTTTCCGCTTGGTGCTTAAGAGTAAAGGCTGATGAATTAGGTAGACAAAGGTCATTGAGAGTTGTTGGAAATATTAGTCAAATACTATTAGCAGAAGCGGAATATTCATAGGTAAAATAAAAGGAGAAACCAAATGAGACACTACTGGGAAGTTTTATTTAGCGTGGAGTATTTCCCTTACTGGGAGTTTACGATGTTGATGATGCTAGCTTTGCAACTCAGTCAACTATGGAGACTGCATAGAATAGAAAGGAAAATTGACGATGCTTAAAGAAGATTACAAAGAACAAAGAGACCATCTTGGCGCGCATTTGAAAAATAGCGCGAGTAAAGTGTATCAAATCACAGATGGGATAATATCAATATCAAAACATGCTAGAAAAGGAACTATAGGGAAGGGAAAGGCGTTTAAAGAGATAGAAAAACTTGCACTAGAACTACGCCATTGGAATGATGTGCCTGCGAATATTAGTTATAAATTTTCTCCTTTAGGTGTTATGGATAGAAAAGAAGAATGGAATAAAGAAAAAGAAAGTTCAAAAAAATATATACTTTCAAAAGATGATGCGGATAATAAAATATATCCTACGTTAAACGATATTAAAAATGTATTAGCGAGTTAAGCGTGTAAATACTTAACTTATTAAGTAACAACCCACTCTTTTTATGGTTCTTCTCTCTATATCTAAGTGGTAGTTGTTGGTTGTGAAAGGGGAGCGTGCTAACTCCCCTTTCTTCTCTATATTAAGTAAGTCTAGCCTTTTTCATACATACGGCAACATCGCCCACAATTACATCATCCCACTTATTCCTGTCAACACCTTTCCACATTTCAGTAGCAAGATAATTGATACCCTTGCCTTTGTTCTTACCATCTTCATCCATGACAATATCCGCCTTTCCATCTTTAGAGGTTACCACCTGTATATGACCGCCGACACTGCTTTGAAGAGTTTCTAGCGTAGGTTCTTTGTCTGTGAATATTTCCATTTTATAATCAACCTCGCTTTCTCCAAGGGTGAGGGTTGGCATAACGCTAAACATAGATTGACCTTCTTTGTCGGCATTATAAAGCGCTAGCGCGCCTCCCTCATTACCTTCTTCATCCATCTGTGGGTATATTTCCGTACCATCATCAAGAACAATTACCATTGGGCGCTTGTACCACCCAAAATCCACTGCCTCTTCAGTTGACATATATTTTATGCTAGAAATCTTCCTGCCAAGCAATGTTTTATTGGCAATTTCTATAAATCCATTTTTCATTTTTATTTCTCCTTAAAAAATACTTTTGGGTTTAAGTTATTCTTTTTTATATCCACAATAGCGACGTCGTTTAAATTAAAGCAAAATTTACAAGCTAGCACGCTACCTTGAAGACCGACGCTATCAATAAATCGATAGTCTTTTATTTTCGCTTTATACTTATTACATATATTACATTTCACTTTTTGTTTTTCTCCCTCGTGAGACAATGAGCTTTATCATAGTCTTCCATTATGATTTTTGATACATCTATGCTATTATCTTCTTTAAATATATCCATAGCTTCTCTTTCGCTATCTGCTTCTATTTCGTATAGATAATAAGCTTTTACTCGTAACATGTATTTATACTTTTTCATTTTTTATCCTCACTTTTTTGTTTTCCAAGAATCTATATTTTTAAGAATGTATTTCATAGCGTTCATATAGCCTACGTCATATGATATTATTTCTCCGTCGTTATTTGTTTCCCAAGAATCTGTATCAAAAGATTTACCATCCGCGTAGTCATTATCTAGGTCGTTTTGTATTGAGTGTAACATCTTGTTAATATGTTCTTTTATTTTTTCCACAACATCTCCTTTTTATTTATTCTCTTCTAGGAATCTATCAATGTAATGCTCTATTGTTTCCCAGCAAACTCCCAAGCTAGCATCGTGGTTGTCTTTAATCTCGACAAGTATATCCATGCAATCTTCGTCTGTTAATTCAATAGATTTTCCGTATTTCTTTTTAAACCATTCACGCTCTTGCATATCTTTTAGTGTAAACTTAACATCATCAATATGCCATATAAGCGCGATTGAGTTTTTATTATTAAAGTTTCCGTTATACGTTATTAGTTCGCTCATTCTTTTTCATCTCCATCAACTTTTTCTTCCACTCTTCTTTGTACATTATCTACTATTTCCTCAACTACGCTCCACCCTTTTTCAGATTTTTCCTTACCGCCTGCAATGGTATCAATCATGCCACACACCCATTCTAGCGCCAACACCCAACCATGATTTACCGCCCGAGACTCAGTGCTAACGCTCCTGTGTTTTTCTTCTAGCTTACTAACAAGCTTTATAATTATTTCGTCTTTGGTTCTTATGTTTAATTTTGTCAAAATTTGCTCCTTTATTATTTATTTAAAACTCGGGGGCGGAACCATGAAAACCGCCCCCTTCGTGGTGTGCTAGCTTAGGCTTTTACACCTTCTTGGTCTTCGAGAGTCAGAAGACCTGCAACAATAGCGCCTGTTTTAGACAGGTCAAACGCTATGCCTTTTTTTGTGGGTATGTAATCCTCTTTGTCCTTCGGCTTTGTCCATACACGAATCTGACCAAAGGTCTTTTCGTTTATTGTGTCCTTGGTTACAAGGATTTTTGTTGTTTCGCTTAAAGGTATTTCATGTAGTGTCATGCTTTCTCCTGTTGTGTTTTTGTGTTTATATTGAGGGTTAAATGGATGTTTGATATTTTTATTAAGAATTTTACTAGCATAGTCAACCCCTTCATCCCAATCGTTTGAGGTGCCATCTGATGAAATATTGGGTATGACTAAGTGATGCTTTGCTAGCGCAAGTATGGCAGTTACAATCTTGTCATATGGTTTTCTTGCGGTTTT
>CEUO01076685.1_pt1 | contig 10974 bp, 29 predicted proteins | sample 531391 | NCBI WGS metagenome assembly CEUO01 (sample SAMEA2622799, study PRJEB7988) | marine metagenome | isolation source: saline water (ENVO:00002010), including
TATATATAGATGTCTAAGACAAAATAAAGATACCCCTGAAATTGATATTCCCATAGGTTTTATTTGGTAGTTTTTACCAATTTGTAACTAGATTAAATCTAAGTGTATATAGTTAGATTATATATGTGTAGAAGTGTATATAATATGAGTGGTTCTGTTGTGATATTAAGGAAGATTGATTAGCCCCACCCCATATATTTAACCTCTTATTATACCACATAACCTACCCTATGTCAAATCATATTAACAATAATAATCTTATAATAAGCTTGACAAGTAAAATGGACTTTACTAAGCTATATCTTATAGGTTTCAATACAGTTAGGAAATATACTTGAGGACTTATAAAAGACTAAAAAGAATGTCAAAGTAATTTGACAAAGATTAAAAAGCTGGTAAGCTGAAATACAAGGAAGGAACAGAAAAGTTATAAAAATCCCAGAGAGACAAAAGAATATCAGCACAAATCTTGAGAAGAACTGTCAAGGTGGTTAATCAGGAACGGTCAAGAGGCTGTAGGGCATAAAAGAAATTAAAGCCCCTGAAACCTGAGACGCTAGAAGCACCCTACGACTAGGCACCAAATCTAGCTAAACAGATAAAGTCAGACAAAGGCATAATCTTAGATAACCTGCTTGAAACGAACAGCGAAGACACTCGAGAGCCTTAACAAGCCAAGTAAAATTGAACTAATATTCACAAAAGATACCCCCTTAAAACAGGTTAGGCACTTAAAGAAAGTAGGCAATATGTATACACAGGATATATTAGAAAATAAAATTGTAAGTTTTACAACTTACGGTAATTATTCAAGTAACAACTACGGATTAAATGCCCTAGTTTTTACTGATGTAAATAGAATACAATATTATTTCAGTTATGAAACGCTTGTAGCGTTTAAGCACCCAACCTCTGAGCTAGTTATCAGAGAAAATATATGGGGCAATACAACAGGCAAGCACCTTAATTGGATAGATGACGACAAATCAAAGAGAGTTAATACAAATACTTTCTTTGATAAGTTACAAGAACACAAAAGCAATTTAGTTTGGTACGATTTAATTTAATAATTAACGTACCAACGTTATAAAAAACAGGTTTGACCTGTTTTAAGAGGGTATCAAAAGATATTCTTGAAAGGGGAAATAGTGAAAGATACTAAAAAAGAATGGTTCAAAGGTCATAGTCCATTAGTGGATAAATATGCTGAAGCTATACAGACAGTTTTAACATTAGATTGGCAAAACTTTGGGCTATTAAGTGACGATACAATAATTGAATTAGATAATTTGATTAATGAGTATATAGGAGAAAATATCAAATTCAATTAAGTAATTAGTATAGTGTCCATTCGCAAGGGTGGACACAATACTATTTATAAAAGGTATAAATAGAAAGGGGAAAATGAAAACTAATAAACAAAGGGAACTAATAGCAAGAACAGAAAGAGAAGTTTATTTGTTACTTAGAAATAAGATTGAAAGCTCAGAAGTGAGTTATACAGGGGAAGAATTATACAAAATCTCTGAGGGATTAATAAAATTCTTTAGAGCCGAAGTGCAAAACTTCCTTAATGACTTCTAATCTAAAGTAAGTAGATAACATAGAGTACTTGTTTGAACAATGAGTACTCAATGCTATTTATAGCAAAAAAGAAAGGGGAAAAGATTATGAGTAATATGGGATATTGTAGGTTTCATAATACAGTACAAGATTTGTACGATGTGAAAGACCACTTACAAGATACAGACCTAAGCGAAAGTGAAAGCGACAAAAGAAAAGAGTTGCTTAATTTGTGTAAGCGAATTGTGTCGGAAGAATATCCAGAATTAGTTAAGGAAGAAATTTACGATACTATTGATTACTAAGTAACTATCTAACAGCTCTTCAACTTGGAGAGCTGATAGATACTTATACGAGTATCAGAAAAGGGGTAAATAATGAAAGTAAACGGATTGACAGATAAGAGGTACAAGCTATCTCAACAAGATGTTAATGAGATAAGAGAGCTGAAAAAGTTAGGTTTCAGTAACAAGGAACTAGCGTTAGCTTTTGAAGTATCCACTGTTACCATAGTTTATTGGTGCAATGATGAAAGTAGAGCAAAGCAGAGGTTAAAGAATGCTAAGCGAAAATCTAAACCAAGTGAGTTAGAACATAAGAAAGCTAGGGACTACCAAAAGAGGTTAGAAAACTTTGAGGAAACACCTGTTTCTTTTTTAAGACACACGTATCATTCAAGAAAATCTGACAAGAGAGCAGATTTTAAGACTATGTATGGACAGGATAGAGAAGTTTGGGATAAGATAGCAGAGAAAGGTCTGCTAAATAGACCAAATTCAAAGATAGTAATAGAGGGGGAATAATGAAAGATATTATTTGTTCTAGTTGTAATAAAAATATTACAAAAGAAGCAAAAGAATATGAGAAGTTAGGCAAAACTTATTCGTATACTCATACGAAAGAAGTTGACCACACTAAACCAAGAGGGGAGCGAGTTACACGAAATTACAGTTGTCGTGATTGTTTCCACCCTGCTAATCATTTATCAGAACTAAACGAAAAATATAGAAAGATAAAGGAAGGTAAATAGTGAAAAGATACGATTACAAATTTACTACTAATAAAGGTAGTGAATTAGTTACAGTTAAAGGCAAAGGCATTAAACAAGCTATAAAAGAATTTAATGCTCCATTTTTAACAGTAGAATATATCAATAAAAATAATAAATTGATTAATAAAAAGGGGTAAATATTAATATCCGAAAAAGCTATCTATAAAGCCCTTGCCCAATTTAACCTCATTTATTTGAGTAGGGAAGTAGGACGAAGTAGGTAGCTTAGTATCAGATAGGTTAAGAGCTGAAGTTTGACTGAACTGCGAAAGCGACACTAGTAAAACCACCTGTTTGGTACTAAGCTATCTATAAGTAAGAGCTAGTTAAAAACAATGCCCTGTTTCGCCTAGCGACTGAAAGTAGGTAGCTTGTAGCACATAACTTTGTTTCACAAAACAGCGACACAAGGTTAGAGAAAGAACTTATCTACAACAAGGGTTGATAAGTTTAAGTATCTTTTGAAATGACGGGTTAGTGTTAATGATAAGTAGGATTGTGGAAACGCTTATCAGCAACTCCTTGTTGTGTGTTACAAGCTATCTATAATAAGGTGAGCTAAATAAAAAAAACCACCCTGTATTGGGAGTTAGCACACATTGGACAACACCTTGGTAGGTAGCTTGTAGCACATAAGAGGTACGATTTGACCTATATAGACAATCTACTAGCACTTGTAAAGGTATAGGATAATTTACAAGTTGATGTGTGTTACAAGCTATCTATAAGGGATAAGCGAGGGGAAATTTGAACTTACTGAACCTTGCCCAATACTTAGGTGTGTTGGTAGTATCCAAGTTCTGTAGGTAGCTTGTAGCACATAGGACGCAGAAGTGTACACGATGTTAAGATAATATTTTTATCTTAGAACTAAGAGAGACTGAGACTGTGTGTTACAAGCTATCTATAAAGAGGGAACAAAATATATGGAAAAAAAAGAATACATTGTATCGGTAACAAAAGATTTTATTGTTAGAGGTAACAGTAAAAAAGAAGTATTAGAACATTATAAAGAAGAATACCAAAGTGGTATAGATTATTCTTGTAGTGTAGAAGTAAACGACACATAAAGATTAATATATTAGAAAGACCCCCTTTCTAGTACGAAGAACACCCCCATTAATTTGGGGGTGTTTTTTTTATGCCCTAGCTTGTGAAATTTTTCACAAATAAATCTAAAGTTTTGTTTAGATAATAATTAGATGAGGTTATTGACAAATTATATTAACAATGTTATTCTTATATGTAATATGAGATTAACAACAATAAAGAAAGGTAAACAATGGATAAGTTAATTAAGTTATTTCAACCTACTTATGCAATTATTTGTAATCAGGGTACAGAATTTAACAGTAGTATTTGTATGACAAAAAATGAAATAATAGATTATTACGACAACTTTGCTTACAACGATTTAGATGAAGAAGATTATGAAAATTATTGGAAGAAAAACAAAAGTCTAGAGTTAATTTCAGAAGTTTGGCAAGTCATAATTTTTAAAAGCAATAAATCGTGGGAAGAGTTACGAGATGATGATTGGGAAAAAGCACGAAAAATGCTAGAAAAAAAGAAAGATATATTAGGTTGTAATGTTAAAGAAAGATACAGATACTAGAAAGGTAAACAATGAAAGATGAATTAAGAAAATTTATTTATGAATTAATAAATGAAACACAAAAAGATTTAGATAAAGATAGAGAAGTTATGAGTAAAGAAGATATTTATTATGATGAGGGTTATATAAATGCTTTAACTTATATTTCATCTAAGGATTGGTAGGAATAATGGAGAATATAAAGATAGAGAAGATTGTACTTTATACAGCAATCAATACTAATCATTGGGATTCAGCTTTAGATTGTGTAATAGATGAACTAAAGGGAACTGATGTTAATGTTATTGACTGGGAAAACGCAGAAGAATATAAGATAGAACGAGATATATAGAGGAGAAATAATGCCACATATAGAAGACATAATGATAGAAGAGTTGGAGGGAGTGTTTAGATATGATGAACATACTGAAGATGAACTATTACAAAAGTATGATGACTTATATGGAAGAGTAAACAGAATATTAAGGAGGAGGAAGAATGAAAGATTATTGGTTACAAGATAACTCGGACAATCTTAATGAGTTTCATAAACTAGAAGTAAGAAAAGAAGATAATAGTGGAAATGTGTTTCTGAAATGGGGAAGTGAAACAATGATATTTGATGTAGAAGAAGAGGAGAAATAATGCACTGGATAGCAATAGTATTATGGACTTGTTTAATTATGTCAATAGTTAATCGTGTTCAGAGAATAGGGAAGCAATGATAACACATTGGAAAGATGAACAGGGAAGTAATTGGTACAAGTTTATAGCTAAAGATATAGATATGCTACTACCTGCTATGGAAGATGTAAAGTTTGAAGAGATTGTAGTTAAAGAAAGAGAGGAATAATGGCATACGAATACAAAGTTGAGCTTCGTTTTATGGGAGAGAACTATGAGGACGCAGAGAATTTTGTTCACTCTATGAGCGGTAGTGATTGGATAGAACATTTAGAAACTACATCAGGATTAGATGTAGAAGAAACAAGAGAGGGATAATAATGGATAAAGAATACGAATACAAAGATAAAGTATATTTGTGTATATGGAATAGCAACATTGTAGGTTTATATACTTATGATGAATTAAAAAAAGAGTATGGCGATACCAATTTATTTGATGAGCCATTAAACATTTCATTTTATAGTAATGGAATTTCACTAGATACATTTCAAGAAGTCATAGACTTTTTAGATGATGATACACAAATATTTTCAAGGCATTTTATAGCCGATAATATGAGAATATGTAGGGTTAAATAATGGCTAAAGAAAAATCACACAGTTGGCAAGATATGGCTAACCTCACACACGAAACACAAGTAAAAGAATTTAACTTTTGTTTATGTGAGGAACAAGAGGGCTTTCCTTATAAAGATTGTCCAAAGGAGGAAAACTAATGGCTAATAATCCAGTTATATGGGATATTCTTTTAGTTGATGATGATGATAAATGGTACACCATACAGAATGTTGAACTATTAAATGACATAATTGATGTTAATGATTTGATATTAATAGATAAACCAAAGGAGGAGGAGGAATAATGAAAACAGTAAAAATAAATTTGTATGGATTCAAAGAATTAGATGAAGAAGCAAAAGAAAAAGCATTGTTTAACCATTTTAACGAATACATAGAATATGAAGATTGTGCAAGTAAACATAATCCTAATTTCTACGACTTTATGTTAGGGTCAGATGACAATGGTAAGTGGACAAGGTCTTGTCCACAAGATGATTGTGTATATGAAACCTTTGAGATAACACCACTAGCTATATATTCAAGAGGAGATAACGAGTGGGTAGAGGGATTATTAGATGATTATTTATTTACTAAAGACGGACTCTATTGTAAAAGAGAGGGATAATGATAGAGCCTAGCAGAGAAGTTAAAGGAACATTCACTATTACAGGGGAACTTGTAGTCAATGCTTATTTAGATGAGTGGGATACAGGAAGAATTGACACTGAAGAAAAGTCAGACAAGCTAGACAGAATGTTAATTGAACAACATATTGATAGAACATTGAAGAAGAAAGGTATAAAGGCATACGAGATAGCGATAGCTACTAAGAGTAAGCCTTTATTTGAGGAGGAAGAATAATGAAAACATTTAATATCTATGAGATTAGCAAAGAAGATATTTGTTGCACAATAGGTGTAGATTATCCACCATACGCATTACCAATAGAATGCGATTGTGAGAAATAATGTACACACAGACAAAAGACTTAGCTTACGCTAACTATTCTTATGATGAAACTATTGACTTTGAAGATGAATGGGATTTTATCATAGGAGAAATAAATGAAATAGCTTCAGAACTTAATGGATTAGGTTGGGAGTATTTTTCAGCAGGTGGTTACACAGGTTGGAACAAGTCAGCTAGTAATACTGGTATTTATGGACTTAACGGAGAAACTCTAAAAGAGATATTGTTTTGTTATAATACCGAAATGAATATTGTTATTGATTTTACTAATGTTGATAAAGGTATCTTTGAAGTAAAGATGAGCCACCACGATTCGCCTATGGGAGAAACTATGTACTTTGTCAGAGAGTATGACTTTGAGTCAGAGGGAGAATGGGAAAATCCTAGAGAACATTGTATAGATGTTGCAACGGAGAAGAATATAAGATAGAACGAGATATATAAGAATAAGTCTTAAAATAAGGTTTACAATATATGACAATGACGTTATACTTAATATGTAAAGGAGACTTTTATGAGTAGTATACTCGTTGATAGTCAAGTAGAACAATACAGAGTAGATTATTACGGACAAGTTAAATTCTTTAAGAAAAAAGATTTAGTTGAACATTATATTAATCAGCACAACTTACGTATAGTTGATGAGAATATTATAGGGAATATATCACACTTACTTGTTGCTAAAGCACTTTATTAAATAAAAATAATATAAGGAAAGGAATAAAATATGAATGCAAATGATATTGAATTACAGAAATTACTAGAGGAAGCAAGAGAAAGCACAGAGGAACACACCAACAAAAGAGAGTTGGAAGAAGCACTTAAATACTTATCTGAAAGTATATCTCAATTAAACAATATAAAAAGTCTTGAAAGACAATGGCTAGATAACAGGAATACTGCAATAGAAAAGCTATATAAAGAACTCCATATCCCTATGATAAAGATAGGCGAGGTTGCAGGAATGACAAGACAAATGGTTTTTCATATCTGCAATTCAAAAGAAAAGCGAGACTAATGTCTCGCTTAACTTTAGAAAGGAACAAATAATATGAATAAATATTTGAACTATATTTATTATACCAAAAAAAATGTCATAGGGGGAATATATAATATTAAAGAAAGGAATAAAAATGGATAAAGAAACACATAAGAAGTTAATTAAAGACTTCCCAAAGAGTGTAGTAAAACCTGCACCTAAAGGAAAGTTTGGACATTATGTACCACACCACATATATACACAACGATTAGTAGATGTTGTACCTGGTAAATATAATTTTTTTATTAAAGAAACAATAAGAAATAAAGACAACGCAGTTGAAGGTGCAATATGCAGATTAGAGATAGAAGGACTTGGCGTTGTAGAAGAAATTGGTGATGTAGATACACACGCAATATCAAGAAACATTACTGAAAGCGAAGTATTAAAACTAGCTGTTAGTGATGGTATTAAAAGATGTTGTATGCGATTTGGTATAGGTTTAGAACTATGGACTGGAGGTACTACGGAGGAGGAACACTATGCAGGAGATAATCCAAAGCCTCCTAAACCAACTAAACCACAAGGAGAAACCAACAAGAATCTTGATGCTTCTTCCAAAGAAACCAACGAGAGTCTTGATGCCTCTCCTAAAAAAAAACAGGTAACACAGGAGAATGGGAAATCCCATTCTGAAATTTCAGAGGTTGAACTAAAGAAACTTGTCTTTGAAATGTGCGACAAAGATAAGAAGTTTGCTGAAGCCTGTTGGAAAAACTCTCATAGTAGAACTAAGTTAAAAGACAAAACCCTTACTGATAATGTAGGAGAGTGGGAGAAATATACAGTAGAGATGTTCTTAGAATTTGCTGACAATTATGTTAAGAAATTTAAGAAAGACTTTGAGATTAGAGCAGGTAATTCTGATAGTATAAATGAAGTATTAGAAACATTTGATACAAAAATTGTAGAAGAAAAGGAGAACGAAGTGGCAGACATACCAGAAGGAAAATGGATGGATGACTCAATTAGCGAAGCACAAAGAGGTTTTATTGAAAGCCTTATAACCAAAGCTATTGATTCAGGACAAGATGAGCTTGGAGCAGAAGCAAAAAGCTATCTAAATTCAGGGGAAGCAACGAAAGGGAACGCAAGTGAATGGATTGAGAAGTTACAAAAGGCTACAGAGTAACAACCACTTTCTTGTATCCTGTATTGATTGCTTCAATATTTATTGGAATAGAGTTGAGGGCTATAAGGGTTATTGCCCTCAATGTCTAATAAAAATGGACGAAGAATGAAGCAGGAAGAAATAATATCTTTATTAAATTATGAATATCCTCAAATGGATACTCTATTACCAACTACTAATCAATTTGCACACCACGATTGCGAAAATGACTTATACATAATAGAGATTAAGTCAAGAGATACTCATTATGACCCTTGGATAATAGAAAAAATGAAATATGATGCGAATATAAAGGAAGCAGAGAGTAAAGGTAAGGACTTTATATACATTACAGAGCATAGGTTGTCTATTATTGCTTGGAATGTAACAGACTTAACTAAATCAGGTTATAATTTTATGTGGGAGGTAAGACAGATGCCAGAAACAACAGAGTTTGAAGATAAAGAAGTGATACATAAAGAAGTAGGGTATCTTTATGAAAGTTTTGGACAAAGAGTTAAATAAAAGGAGGATAGATGAGTGATATATCAGTAAGTGATGCAGCCATAGGTGTTTTATTAGCAGAGCTTGAGAAAAGAGGAGCTTTCAAAACGATTATGTTTGTAGATGAACAAGGTAGGAATGAAATCAAAGCAATCATTCCACCAAAACCTTTGTTCGTTACACAAAATGCTGTACAACAAGAAGAGGAATAATGAAAGCAACACCTAAACAAATAGCCGAAGTAACAGATTTAATTAATAATTGTAGAAGTTGGAAGGTAAAACTTAGTGCGTCAAGATGGCTTAATCGTTCTGACTTAAATACAGTTGATGTAGATAATGTTATATGGAAACTAAGACCATTAAGGTTTCCTAAGTTTTCAAGACTTGATTTACCTAATCTAAATTATGATGAGGACACACCTGATATGTACAATATGAAAGAGTACAACTCAGAGGATTTTTAAGTTATCCCAACCATTCTTATCAACAGTTAAAGTAAGTACACCAGGTTCATTCCACATACCTGTTCTTGCAGTAAAATCTTTACTCGCATCAATACTAGGACATTGAATCCAGGTTCTTTTACCTTGTTGCAGTAATCTTGGGTGATGATAATGAGCTGTCAAAAGAAGTTCAGCAGCACCACTAGGCAACCAACCAAACATCTGTCCTTGCCACCACTTCATTATCTTACCTTCTGGACCTGCACCACCTGTAGTCATATGTCCGTGTGTTATAGCTACAGCTTTACCCTTAATATCAAGTAAGTGATGATAGTCAGCAGGAATAATTACTTTAACTTTATCGTATCGCTCATTCTGTTTGCATATTTCTTTTGCTATCTCAAAGTGCATTATGTCACTATTATCTAACTGGTCTGTTAATACTTGACCTTTACCACTTCTAGTCATATGTCCGTGGTTACCACCGATTCCACAAACAGTTATCTTGTCTGCGTGTGGTAAAAATGTATCAATAGTCTGCATAATCATACGCCTAGCAAGTTCATATTGCTGTCGTAAAGTCAATTCCACATTAAAAGGCATTGAACTATAAAAAGATTGGTCGCAATTCTCTGTTAAATCACCTAATCCTAGTAAAAACACCTCATCTATGGCTGTTCCTCCCTTACGCAGAGCCTTAATCTGGTTAACCCCCTCTATAAGGGCTTCCTCGTAGCGTTTAAGGGTATTTTCCACCCCATAATCAGCTTTACCTAACTGCCAGTCAGCCATTGTCCATATAAAGGCAGTATTACCACCATATTTTTTGTTCTTTAGCTTAGGTTTCTTAAGATATATCTTGCATAGCTCATCAAAGTACTCATCTAATGCAGGGTTCTTTCTTTTAACTACACCCTTAAATGCAAAAAAGGTGGTTGTTCTACCACCTTTAAGCTGTCCTTCCCAAGAAGAAGCACGAACTGTGCCTTCTATTTCATAGTATTTAGGGTCAAAACCCCAACCTTTAAGTATGTCATCATACTTATTTTTGTAGTCAGGGTCAGTACCAACATACGTTATCTCACCTGTACCAGATTGTTCATCAAACTCTATTGATGGTTGCCAACCTGACTTGTAATAGTTATTCCCTAAGTCTTTTGTTTCTTCTGTCATTTGCAGCCTTTCTGTTTAATAACAGTATAGCTGTTTTATATGACAGATTTACTACTTAGATATTTGTTTTTTGGCGTACGCTTTTACCACGGCAAGAGCGGCTGCTCCTCCAGATAACAACGCAAGTTGAACGACTTCTGCATCAACACCGACTAATGGTGCGATAGTTAAGGAAGCTATAAAAGCCTCCAAAAATGTCCACACGACTCGTTCCGCCATATCCTTGAGTTCTTCACTCATTTTATACTCCCACGCATCATTCCAAGGTGTCCATTTAAT
>CEUO01094919.1_pt1 | contig 10967 bp, 6 predicted proteins | sample 531391 | NCBI WGS metagenome assembly CEUO01 (sample SAMEA2622799, study PRJEB7988) | marine metagenome | isolation source: saline water (ENVO:00002010), including
GGCTAGTAATTATATTTGTTAAATGTTCATAAAGAGACATATCCCCCATCAATGTATCACTCCTAAGTATTTCATTTAACCTGTCGTAAGCTGTTTTCCCTTCTCCGTAGAGAGGGCTACCATCTTCACCCACGCTAAATTCTTTGTTATTGAGGTCTATTGTTCCTGCATACCTAACAGGAAAGGGAGATATTTCAGGAGTAGCTACGTCTTGATTAACAATTTCTACAGCTACAGGGTCAGTATCAACCTGTCGTGTAGCTAAAGGCATTGTTAAGTTTACAAATCTTTGTCCTGCTTCTCCAAAGTACCCTGTCCAATCAGCACTACTAGAGGCTCTAGGTCTCATTACTTCTCTTCCTAATAAGTCATAATTAGGAGCAAGTGATTTGTTAAGCCCAAGTCCTGCTTTAACAGCATCTAAATATGTTCTCATTTCTCTTGCTATAGGGTCATCGTGAGTTCCTATAGTCTTGTTCATTCCTGATAACGGAACAAGCTGTTGGACACGAGACATCATAAACTTTCGCATCCCTTGTCCACTCTCATCCTCAATAGCTCTCATTAATTGACGAACACTGGTGGCATAAGTGTCATTGGCTAACATTTTCATTAGACCAATGGACATAGATGTACTTACGTCTTGAAACCCCTCGTACTGCCCTGAACGTGCAAGTTCTGCCATAACTCCAAAAGATTCAAATATTGTGGAGAAAGGGTCAAATCTGTTGAACTGGTACTGTGTGTCTCCCAAAGTAAACGCTGTCGTTAGCTGTCCTCCAACTTCCCTAGCATTTTGCATTTGAGTCCATGTGCCTTGTCCTGTGCCTGAAATGGGAGCATCTTCCATTGTTATTCCCCAAGCTAAAGAAGCTCCTGTGTAAATAGACATCCCCTCTGCGAGTTGAAACCAAGCTAACGCTTTTTCTTCAGGTGTGCCTTCTCTTCGGGCTTTATTCCATCTTGGAGAAAGACGAGCGAGAGGACTACGTTTAATAGACTCACTTATAAGGTTTAACGGTGTTCTAATAAAAGGAAATATCTGCCTTGCAAGAGGGATAGCTCCCACAGCTTTTTGGAACTGTGCAGACCTTTTTCCTAAGTCTTGTGTAAATGTACTTTCTCTGGAATACTGTAAAGCATCAGCCTGATAAACGTCTGTTGTTTCATAAGCGTTAAATCTGTTCATGTTCATTTGTTCATCAACAGAAAGTCTTACTTGTTCATCAGCTTTTTGAACAGCAGCCTTTGTTAATTCCTTACCTTTAAGTCCTTGTGCTTTGAGTAAGTCGTAGTTCTTTACATAGGCTTTCCCATAGACTCTTGAACGGTATGCCATGTTCTTAAAAAACTCATCCTCCATGACAAGACCACGAGTTGAGAACGCTTTAATTCCTGTGTTAAACAAACTGGACAATGTAGCCTTGTTTGGGTTTATTTCTATTTCGTTGGAGAGTTCCCTAAGAGTCTTCGACTTAAAGGTTTTACCCCATACTAACTCGTCACCAAATACACTCTTCTGTTGCATTTCATAAGTCGTGTTGTTGTCCAGAAAGCTCCTCGCTTTAAAGTAGGCATCCATTCCCATTTTTCTGGATTCATTAAAATTCCTAAGTAATCCTTTGTATTGAGCCATTCCTTCTCTGAACTGAATCCCTGCACCTGTTTTATCACTTAACGCTCTAATACCTGACGCACCCATAATCTCTAAGGGCTTATACAGCATCCAAGCTGTGTTTGTTGTGGTATTAACAACGTGTGTCTTTATACCAGTAAGAATATTAGCAATGAATATTTCATCCAAACCTCTTAAAACATTCTTCACAGTTTTAGCAGAAAGCATATCTAATGCTCTTGAAATAAACGCATTTCTTACTTGAGAAGTTGGAGCGTTAGCCAACAGCTTATCAAAATGTTTTTCAACCTCTTTATCAGCTACCCCAAAACCTTGAAAAAGTTTTTGAATTTGTAAGGCATTTCCTGAAGCTCTCCTGTTTCCTTTAAAAGCTCCAATACTCCAAATTAGTTCATTTCGTGCTTTGTTAAATTCTGTTTTAGCTTCAGCCCCTAATTTTAATAATTGTTTTTGTGCTTCATCTCGTTCAGCTATTTCATTCATAATCTTTATATTCTGTTCAAGATTATTTGTTTTGCTTCTTGGAGTTCGAGGCTTGTTATCAAGAGCGTACTTTTGATTTTTAATATCTGTAATAATTTTATCGTAATTAGATTTACTCTTGAGATAATTCTTTGTTGTAAGTTGGGTTAGTCTACCTATTGCAGCAACCTGAAGGTCAAAGTTTTTAGGGTGTTTAAGAATAGTCTCTTGGATGTTCTTAATTCCTATACGAATATTAGGGCTATCTACAAAAGCCTTCTTAATAATGTTGTCGGCTCTTTGTATCATTCCTCTATTTGTTGTTCCTGTACCTACTCCAAATTCTTCTTTCCATACATCTGTTATGGAGTCTGGTGTATCCTCTAATTGTTTTTTATTTGCTTCTAGCTTTGCTTTTTTAATCTCAGCAGGAGATATAGTGGAATCACCTTTTACAGCTTTTATATCATCCATTCGTTTATTAAAGGCATCGTTTGCTTGTGCAAATTTAAGTTTATCCTCAAGTTCTTTAATACTTACTTCAGGAGTTTCAGATAAGGAATCTATATAAGCCGTAAGTTCCTTCTCATCATCGACATTAACTTTCTTTCCTGAACGTAATGCTCTTAATCCTCTAATAGTAGCAGCGAGGGGAAAGAAAACTCCTTCAATTATTAAGGCTTCCCCTGCCATTTTAACTCTAGCTTCCATTTCTGTATCGCCCTCTTTAGCCATAAGAGCGTCAGTAACTAGGTTAGAATATTCAGGGGCAAGGTCTTCAACAAGATTAGACAGTCTATCTTCAAAAGGGTCAAAAACAAATTGCTCTCCAATCACAGCATCAGTCATAGCTCCTGTGACTTTACCTACCTTTGTTTTATCCTTTCCAAAGACTCCTGTTCGTAATTTGTTAGAAAAGACCATCCCTGTTAAAAACTTTGATAGACCGTCCGTAATTTTTCCAGTTGGGGTCTGCATATCAAAAATTGTAAAGTCAAGAGATTGGTCATCTTTTGTAGCAGGAGCTTTATTCCATCCTACTCTTCCATCTTCAGTAAGAGTGACGTAACCTAGATTTAAAAAAGTCTGATTAAACCAGTTATCAACTTTATCTACACCTCCACCAGTAATTCTATCAGCAAATCTATCTATTGCTGAAAGACCTTTTGTAACACCAGAGGCTATTCCAAAAGGAACTTCTGCTACATTAGCTCCCACCCCTTTTTTTTCTTGCTCTACTTCATCAGCTTTTTCTAAGATTTCAGGAGTAGCTTTAGGAGTTTCAGGAACTTGTGATAGATAGTCTTCATGTTGCTTGTCTCTTCTAAGCAATATCTCTTCGTCAGAAGGGTTGTCAGTAATATCAATTTGGTAAAACTGTCCACCTTTTCTCATTGTGACTGTATCTGCCATTATTGTGTCCTTGAATCATAGTATTTTAATAGAATTTCTCCATCCTCATCGTATTGAAGCTGATTATCTATCAGAACAGGTTCAACTCTATCAAAAGTGCTTATTTGTAAGTCCTCTCCAAAAAGGTATCTTCTCACATTGTTCGTTCCTGCTGGGTTGACAGAAGGAGCGTCAGTTATTTGTCGCATTACAGTGTTGAGAAATTCTAACTGTTTAGACCTAGTTAGTTTTTGCCACTCTCCCTTATCCCATAAATCTAAATAGGAGGTAGTTAAGTACATTTTTCTTTCGTTTATTTTATTTCTTTCTACTGTAGAAGGAACGTTGATCCCTAAAGCCTGAAGTTTATCGCTCCATCCACGAGCATCACTAAAACTTTTCCAAACAGAATCTTTTAAAGGGTCGGGAGGGTTTTGCTCCCCTTTCTTCTTTGCTTCAAGGGCTGAGTATGCTTTTGAATGAAGCGTCTTTATAAGTTCTGTATCCCATAGTTTATTTCTGTCAATTTGACGTTGTAGGTATGGTAATAGCTCTTCAGGAGAAACAGCAGCAAGTGAATAAAATTCTTGTAAGATGTTGGTGACATCCTCTGATTCCATTGGGGGTGCTTCCTGAAGTTCAAGCCATTTATCTCTTAGCTCCATCATTCTCGCTTTCGCTCCAGAGTCATAGTAATTCATGTCAGGGGTTGCCCCATCTTCGTTGGCTTCAAATTGAGCCGTAAGATTTTCAATATCTTCATTGGAAGTTTTGCCACTTATGAGCATCGCCCATGTCGCATCATTTACAGTACGTTGCACCTTTTCTTGGTCACGCTTAAAGAGTTGAGCATCAGCTTTCTCAAGTTCTGCCATTCCAATAGAAATTTCTCTTCTAGCTTGAATAAGCATATCATTTGCGTAGGCTGTTGCACGAATAGAAGATTTGCCATCTTGAGTTTTTATACCTAGCAAAGCTCCTTCAAACCCTTGATAGTCCAAAGTCTGCAAAGCACGTTTATATAGAATATCAACAGTCATTCTATTTAATTGGCTTTTCGTTCTATACCCTCCTGAAGCTGTCGAGTAATCAGAAATAATCTTGTTTAGTTGTATTCCTAAAATATCATCTTTTTGCTCGTCAGGGTAAGGAAGTGTACCTCTTTCTCCAACAGTATTTAAAATTGTATTTTCAAAAGCTATGTCACCTTCCTTGAGAAAGTTTTGCTTCACTTCGCTTTTATGAATATTAACAAGACTGTTTTGTGTACTATTGGCTACAGAATTAAATGTATCAAACGCCCCATCTAAACTAAGAATATCTTGATTGCTTTCAACAAACCCTTGTTTGAAAGTATTAAACCATTGGTTAAACTGTGTCGTATCTGTGGCAAAATTAAGACCAGATTTATTGTAAGCATTAGCTACTTCTGCATCAAATTTATGACCAAGACTACTTCCTTTTAATTCATTCCAGTGAAACCTAAACACAGGACTTTCATTGGGGTCTATCTTTCCACTCTTTACCAAGTCTTGATACTTGGTGGTTGCCCCTTTTAACTCAACAAATAATTGGTTAGCTCTTGCTACATCATCCTTATCTCTTCTTTGTATTACCTCTTCTTGATAGTTCACCACTCGTGGTGTCATCTGATTTAGAAAGTTAGTTAACTCTCTAAGTTTTGAATTATCGTGAGGTATAGGAGAAATAAAAGTATCAACAGGTCGAGCCGTAACGTCAACAGTAGTCTTAGGTCGCAACCTTTGGACTCTGACTCTCTTCGGTCTTGCCATGTTATATTCCTATGCTCTTTTCTTTTCCATTGCGAGTTCGTATTCACCCACTGACATTCCAACATCAGCCATCATCATCCAAGGATTAGGTTTTGATACAGGCTGAAACTGGTTAATTCGTCCTTGAGCTTTCGATTCTAGTCCTGCTCTGTCCATAGTGTTCTGAGCTATCATACCTGTCATCTCAGAATTAAAGTTTGTTGCAGAAGTTAGTGTATCTCTCTCATACTTACCCATGATGTTAGATATAAGCCGACCTTCTACTCCCCCCTCAAGGGCAGCAAGTTTAGCTGTTGCCGTACCTTCCATATCTTCAAGGGCTTTATCTTTCTTTTCTTGAGCTTTCTTTTCTAAGGCTTGAGTAAGCTGAAGGTTAAGCCCTCTATTTTCTATATCTCTAGCATCAGCTATTTGCTTTCGATTAATTTCATTCTGTGCATTTCTTGCGTTTGCATCCTGACTAGCAGCAGCAAACTGAGCAACAGTTGAACCTATCTTTGCAATAGCTATTATCATCTCTGGTGGACACATGTTATATCCTCACAAATTCATAAAAAGTTTTTCTTCCAAAGCCAAAGTTGTCCATACGCTGTACGAACACAAAGCCCAAATATTTGAGCCATTGAATAGCTTTGGTGTTTCTTGCATCTACATAATTATAAAGAATAGGATAAGAAGCGTTCTTCTTTTTAACCCATTCTTTACTTTGACGTAGAAATGGTCTGCTTATCTCTGGTAATCTATCTGAACATAACATCCATACAGAGAATAAGAGAGGGTCTTGAGTATCAGTAACACCAAACATTCCTATGACTTCTCCATCAGGAGCTACAATAGAATTAACTTCCAGGGAGTCATGAAAAGACATAGTAAGAGCTTGGTGCATCCCTATCTTAGCTATAGCGTAGACTTCTTCTACGTCAGCTAATCTTATTCGTGGTGCTAGATCATCAATATCATCCAGAGTAGCAGGACGATAATAGGGTGTCATACTCTTCTTGACCTCATTACAAAGAAACCTTCCCACTCTGCTGATTGAAAAATAGCAGGGAGGTAACTTGAAGATTTAATTTCAATAGCGACTTCGGAGGCTTTACTGAGTACGTTAAATTTAAAGGCATCTGTTTCAAGAGCTACCTTATCCAGTAAATTGTTAATAGAGCCGAGAACACGACCACTAAAGGTTGTAGTTGTGGCATTTCTTGCAGAAGGGGTAACGACAACTTCAAAGTATCCTGTATCATTAAAGAGGAGGGTCATGTTTCTAAGTTGAAGTCGGCTACGGCTCATAGGCTCATTTTCTGACTTCATTACTTGCTCAGAAAAGACATAACGAAATGTATAAGGTATGCCAACAAAGACTGTTCCTCCTCCTCCTACATAGGTTGTAGCTTCGGATTGAGTTAATTCTGCTCCCTTATCATCAATATATTTTAAGGCTTCTGAGCCATTAGCTAGAGTTAAAGTGGCAGGGGTACTTGAGGAAGTCCAAGTCTGTCTCCTATCCAAGAGAACTGGGTGTTTCTTTTCTGTTATACCCTCTGACGCATCTGTTGATAATGTCATTCTTTCTAGGCAGACCGATACTGTACCATCCGTAGCTGTGTATTTAATCAGTAAATCAATGTCTGATTTGTTAAAACTTATGTTGAGGATGTCTCCACCAAAAGTCCATTTAGACCATGCAGATTGTAGCTTCTCTTCTCCTCTCCAATAGTAAGTATAGGTGTATAGAGTTTTCTTATCATCCTCTGTAAGAACAAGTAACATGTCTTCATTGGAAGATGCTTCAAGTTTCCTTATATCTCCTTCAAGATAGTTAGGAACATGAGAGGTTATGTCTACAGCATCATCTGTCTCAGTATTCTGGTCAACAAAGTATTCTCTGATACCAGAGTATGTTCCCCGATCAATTCCAAAGAAAACAAACCGTCCTGCTCCTACTGGCTTGGCTGTCAGTGACGCTTCAAACTGTGCCGACACATCGACTGCCACCGTTTCAGGTGAGAGGAGGTCTTCGGCTGTAAGTTTAAACTGTGTTAAATCAGAAAAGAGAAGTAGCGACTCATTAAATGGAACTGCATGCTTAAGCAATGATACTTTGTTATTAGATACTGCCAAGTCGATTGGGTCAGAGTCCAGTATTGTGAGCGTAGTTCTCTTAAAATAATTAAAAGCAGTAAACTCTCCTGCTTCAGATAAGATAATATTTTCATCTGCAAGTAATCCTAATCTGTTTCTGTGAAAGAAGATGTCTTTAATTTGATGGTCTACAAAGGAGGGGAAGGGATTAGTTGTATCATCTCCAACTTGCCTTGTTTTAAATGTCGTGGCTTGCAGGGTAAATGTTCCATCTGCATTAGAGATTAGCTGATGGGGCATTGTGGTGTTATCTAAAGTTGTCTGCACATTGGGAGCTATGGTTTCTTGCCACACCTGTCCACCTGTAGCTGTCTTCTCTAGCTTAACATAATAATCATCCTGACCTTTAGAGTTGTCTCCTACGATAGCTATAACAAAACCATCTAATCCATTAGGGGGGAGTTTCTTAAAGTCTGCTGCTTTATCTTTAAAAGCAAAGATATGATTGTTACCCCGACTGTCCTCGACATCTATTGTGAAGTCTACGTCATCTGTAGAAGTCATGTAGATAACACTGCCAAACTGTGTGAAGGTCATGTTAGGAACTGTGCCTGTACCTGTGGCAGTATAATAAGTTGTATCGGCTGTGTTATTAAAGACCAAGTTTTCTGCTAATCTATCAGTCTGGATAGACTTCTCTGCGTTCTGAACAAGAGTTGTACTGTCCTGTGTAGAAGCCATAGTCGTAAGTTCACGCTTATATGTCGTGCCATTTTTAACAATGGTTACGGTGTACTTTGTTGAGTAGTCACCTTGCTTTACATAAAGGAGAGCTTCCTTGTTCCTTGAAGCAGAAGTCGTGGCTGCTTTTGCTACGGTTTTATTCTTGTTTAAGATAAAGGTATAATCAGCTACAGTTGTCGCTGCCAACTCAGAGGATGGTGTTGTCAGCCCTGAAAGATAACTTGCACTTCCAGTGACCGTTTTCTCTACTCCATTCTTATCATAAACTTTAACCTGAGTTGTGCTTATGACGAGAGTATAATACTCATTCTGGTCTCTTCTGATTGTATGAATAAAAGCATCACTTGCTCCTGCAAGGTTTCCAAGATCAGCTATATGCGAGGTGCTAGGTCTTTTTGATAAACCTGTCACAACAGAAGAAACTCCATTCTCCTGTAATTCACATTGCGTTTTTAATCTGAGAGAAGGGGGCTGTTGAGAAACACCATTTATCAAATTAGGGATAGAGGAGTTTATAAGAGCCATTATGTAATCCTTTGTGAGCCTGTTCTGTCTAATACTTGGTAGACACTGTAGTTGTCATAGATGGAGTTATCTTCAGATTCAGCTTCAAAGTCTTTAAGCTGTGAGTAGGCTGAGAACTCTTCGGCTCTGTTAAACTGGTTAAGCGTGTCAGACCCAACAACTTGTTCTTGAAATACTCTTGCTGATCTGAGGGCTATATATCTTCGTGCTACTTCAGGTAGCTCTTCAAATTCTAATTCTATTATTATGTCTAAATTCACTGTCGCACTAATGACGTAAGTGTGGTTCTTTTTATCATACATCTTCAACCCACGCTGTACTAAGTCGAGGGCATCTGCCTCTGCTGTTGCATCTGCTCTTAGTATGTTTGCAGGGAGTATGATATGACCTGAAGCGTCAGGCTGAAATGGGAAAACTTTTTCAGTATTAAAGTTCCAACCTTCCGATTGAACTGCCTTACTGACGGAGGCGAGTATTGTTTCTGCTAACTCAGCATCAACTAAACCAGAGGTAAGACTGTTTACAGGTGCTTCACCTATGGTTGATAACATTAAGTTTACAGCTTCTAGCTTTGTCGTTGCTGTGAGTGCCATGCTTTACTCCAAAGAAAAAGGGAGTACCCATAAGAGTACCCCCAAGTGTGTTAAGCAGATACAAGTTTGATTGCACATGCAGGTCGTAGGACGTTATGCCCCATAGCATATTTTGCAACCATCAATGTACCTTGACGATCAATTTGATACTCAGACTCAACACCAAGGTCTAATAGTTTGACCGTAGCTGCTGCATCTTTTGTGAATATCAGCCCCTTCAATCCTGTGAAGTTCGCCTTATATGCAGACGCACGAGATGTGAAGAGTGGGTTAGGAGTTAGGGATGTAGAAGATTCATCCGTTGATGGAATGTGATTAGACATCATTACCTTGACACCACCGATCATTGGTACTGTGCCTGTAGATACTGAGCCTGAACCTCCTACGTCTTTGTTAAGCCATGTCGCACCAGTGATGCTCGATGTATTTAACAATGCGTAGTATTGAGCAGGAGGAAGTACACAGACTTTATCGCCTGTAATGTCCTTCTCATCAAACTCTTGAAGAGCAGAATAAATAGCTGCTACAATTTTAGCACCGTCTGTAGAGTCTCCTGCTGATGAACCAATAGTAATATCGGCTGTATAAACCTCATCATCAAAAGAAGAACCAAAGTAACTGGCTGCTTCTGTAGCGTTATTAATTCCTGCACCAATCGCTATGATTTTAGCAATGTTCTTATCAGCTACGTTAGCCAAAGAAAGTCCTGCTTCCTTTGAGTAGGTAGAACGAACATCGTAGTGGTTCATAGCTTCGTCAATGCTTGCGATAAACTGAGTTGAAATCAGTAGGTCATCTACTGTGACAGTTCTCTCTGCATGTTTGATTGCATCAGCTTCGATAAGAGTTCCTGCTGTATGATATTTGGCAGTTGCAGTACCCATGAGTGGGAATTGTGCAGACTTACCATTCGATATAGTTCGTGTTCGGTGTAAATCCATAAACACGTTGCGTTCCTCAAATGCTGTCAGGACTTCTCCTGCATACAGCTTGAGAAACAGGTCTCGTGTGGCTGTGCCTGTCGCATTGACTTGACCAAGCCTTGAGACCGTTTGGTCTGTAGGAAATGCCATTTGTTGTATCCTTTAGATTTAAATGGTTGAGTTTAAAACTACTCAGTCATTCAAAACATCCTTTCGCTCAGATTGTCCTCCTCAGAGGGTCAAAGATACTTGTTAGCTTTGGATTCCTTTTCGTAAGTTTAGTCTTAAAATACGCTAGACCGTTGCAGTTTATCTGAAACAGTCTTGCGATAAGCAGGGTCGCTGTGGTATCTAGGATCACGCATTGCTGCCGTTAGTTCAGCAGCACTTTGATACGCCCCACCAGAAGTTGTACTTGCATTACCCTTAACAAGTTGAGGTTCACCACCTCCGACTTCTGACCGATACCTTGCATTGAGACCTTGTACGGCAAAGCGTACTAAGTCTGGATTTTGAGTGTCAACACTAGCATTAAAAGCTGTGATGTCATTCTCAGGAAGATTGTCTGTAGCCCACTGGATCATCTTAGTGTACTCAGCTTCTCCTCCGACACTATTATACATAGAATTAGTTACAGAATTTGATAATGCTTCCTGTCCTTGTATCCAAGTGTCTACCAATGACTTTGGAAATCCTGCTTTTGACAAGCTTTCATAAGCCTTGTCGGATAATTCACCATTGTCATTGTACTCTCGTTGAAACTCATTAAAGTTAAGACCAACTTTTTCCATGACTTGTGCTACCTCAGTAGCTTGAG
>CEUO01045396.1_pt1 | contig 10960 bp, 10 predicted proteins | sample 531391 | NCBI WGS metagenome assembly CEUO01 (sample SAMEA2622799, study PRJEB7988) | marine metagenome | isolation source: saline water (ENVO:00002010), including
TTTTTCTCAGCTACCATTGCATCTTGTGTATTACCTCTAAACATATATGCATAATACATAGAGCCATCTATAATTACGTTTCTATATATTTCTGGTATTTTAGGCACATCTGTAGAATCTACTAAATCTGTACTAGTTAAATAATATTCATAAACTGCTGTATATGCTTTATTAGGTGCAGGAGAAAGTATATATTCTAATCCATGCCCTTTAGCTACAAATACAGGAACACTTCTTAAACTTGTATCTGTAGTATATTCTTGCTCAACAAATCTATCTAAATATTCTTCATAAGTTAATACTTGTAATTTTTGTGTTCTGTTATTTAATGTAGTATCTTCTTTTATTCTAAAACTTTCAAAATCAATAGTTGTTGAATTAGCTGGAAAGCTATATCTAGTAACTCCAGCAGTTAATACATCTTCTTGCTCAACAAAGTTATAAGGCCATTCAGGATATTCTTGATCTATTTCTTGAATAGAAGCATTAACACTATCTTTTACTTGTGCATAAAATCCTGAAGCACTAGCAAAATTACTAGATGTAAGTTCTACCTCATTAAGCCTTCTATTGACTTCGTTAACAAGTCCTAAATAATTGTATGCCATTATGATTCCTTAATAGGAAGTATTACTGTTCTCTCAGCAATTGTTCCACTTGTATCTCTTATTTGACAACTAAATTTATATTTTAAATTATTTGTCCCTAATGCTACATTTATTGTAGCTACAGTATTAGTATTTGATTTACCTACAAACTGTATTCCATTTACTATATCATTAGCATTAGCTAATTCTGTTTTTACTCCTGAAGCATTATCAACAAACCAAATAACATTATCTATTGTTGCCTGATCATTTAAATATCTCGACCAGTCCATACTAAAATCTACTGTTTCATCAGGGTCTTTACTAGGCCATTTAAATGTCATATTAAGCTACCTTTACTGTTCTATCTGAAGCTGTTGTTCTTCTATGTACAAAAACTGTTCTACGTCTTTCAAAATTATTAGCCACTGTTGTGTAATCAAATTGAGTTGCTGTAATGTTTACACTTCCTAAACTTCCTGTTGCCTCCACTCCATCAGGTATAACTGTTATTTGTCCACTTATTGAATATCTTGATGTTCCATATACAGCAACGCCATATAATTCACCAGTAGTGCTTGATATAGTTCTAGTTGCCATTAATCAAACCTTATTATTGCTGTACTACTATCGGCAGTAGGAAAACCAACTATAAAATCATTAGCTGTTGTTGTTTTATCAGCACTAAAATCTAATACACAAATAGCATTAGTCGTACCAGAGCCACCATCTGTAGTGGAATTATATATTAAAGCACCTCTCACTGATAAAGATGCATTGGAAAATGTAGCATCATCAAAGCTAGTAAAACCTACTGTACCTGATGAGGTAGCAGTTTTATTAGTTAAATCTATTCCACCACTTGTATATCCTGCACCTACAACTTCTCCAGTAGTTGTAAAACTTGTAGTACCTGCACTTAATGCTGCACCTGCACTATATAAAGCAATCTTGAATGTATGCCCTCCAGATACAGAAAAATCATGCTTACCTTCAAGCAATTCTTTTTTAAATGACGTACATAAAGCCTGTGTTATAGCCATTACTTTACTTTCAAAAAAAAATGGGTAACCCTTTTAGCAAGAGCTACCCATGTATAAACAATATAGCATTAAGCTAATTGATCACGATCTACTTCATCAGGCCCAAGATCATTAGAAATGTCTTGTAAAACAGCCCAAGCACGAAATACACCAGTTGTAGGTACTGCACTTACTGTTGCAAGTGTTAGATCTAAAGTTAAATCTGATCCTACAACTACAGGTTGATAAGCTGCTGCTTGTTGAGTAATTGTACCTGTAGCAATTGATGATCCCCATGTAACTCCATCTACATTGTTATCAGCATCTACAGTTGAAACACCCATATCTATAGTGTAACCACCATCACCTACTTGTACCATTTCAAGTCCTGCTGCATACAACAAAGACTTAGCTGGAATATCCAAGACTTGAATTACATCTGCTGTAGCAAGAGCCGAACCTTTAGTTGTTGTAACAGTTGCTAAATTAACATCCGTTTCGATTTTATAAGGCATCTTACGGATAGCTCTTGAAGGATGTGTTCCTCCATTTATACCACTTGATTGATCTACTGTTGCCATTGTCTATCTCCTTATTAAGACGCAGTATTATATTTAGCCGTGACAATTGCCTCAGGTCTTAAAATCTTACGACCATAGAGGTGCATACCACGCACGATGTCAGCAAAGCTGTCAGGATCACGATAGCTTTCTGTTTTTGTAATCTGTTGAGCAGTAGCTACAGCAGAAGCATGTCCAGCTACTATAACACCAAAATTATCATTTTGATTACTTTTACCAGTAGTGGCTGAACCTGTACCTACTTGTGGCAGATTGTTAGATACATAAACTTTAAATCCATGTAAATTATTTACAACTAAACCATTTTGTAGTCCAGATCCACCAAAGTCTGAATTAAGTAATCTACTATCTTCATCTTTAAGTATTTCAAGAAATACAGGATCAACAACTAACCAACGATCTGCTGTATCAACAAATTGCTGATCTAAAAGTCTGCCCATTCTATTAATAACTTGTAAGCATGTGGCAGTATCACTAGATACTGAAGTTTGTCCTGGAAGTCTTGGAGCTAAAGGAATAGAATGATCGCCTCCTCCACTAATGTTAGCAAAGTCACTCTTCTTTAACTTCATTGAAGATAATAACTCATCATCACCTGCTGTTGAAACAGCATTAGTACCAGGAGAGGTTGTTCTAGCTGTATCAGCATTACCATGTTTTGCTGATTGTTGAAAGCCACAAAGATAACCAAGAACATCTTGATCATACTGATCTCTTAAACGATAAGCTGCACGATCAGATGCTAGTGATAAAAAGTTTATATGACTATGAGCCTCTTCAATATCATCCATTTTAAATGCATAATAATTGGCTTGGTCAACAACTAATGTGAAATCTTCATCATCAATATCTTCTGCGGTAATTTGTGTACCACGATTATAAGTCTGAACAGAAATTTCAGGTTCTTTGATGATTTTAACTGAATCACCCATATTTGCGATTTCACCAAAATAATCACTATTAGTAATATCTTCAACAATAGATGATTTACGGAAAGCAAGTTGTACCTGCTTGGAATAAATTACTGGGCTAAAATTACCATTAGGTAAATTGTTATGGCCCGTTGCTCTAGGAAAAGCCATGATAAATCTCCTCAAAAAATAAGTATAAGTATCCAACACGCATAACTTACACAATCATTCTAGAGGCTGTCTTTATTGGTGCATATTACTTAGCTAGGTAATATGGGCAATCAAGTTTCAGGTAATCTGAAAATTGCTTTGTTGCGTTATAAAATTTGTAAATGTAACTTGGTGTCCATATAGGGGCAAACTACATTTACATTAATTGTTGAACTATTGTTATAAATACAAATTGTTAAATGTCAAGTGCTAACGTGCTGAACCTGTTAAATCATATATAAATTTACCACTTTGCATTGCTTTTTGTATAGCTTCAGCATTAGCTTCGTATTGTTTAGGTGTCATTTTTTCTACATCAGACTCTTTAATCATACCAACTTCTGATGAACTATCAGGGTTTTTCTTCTGTGTTTTACCTACAGATTTAGCAGCACTTAATTCTTTGTCCTTAGTAGTTATCTTTTTAGTGCTAATTCCCATATCAGCTTTGTATAAATCTATTGCTCTAGCAGCAGAGTTGGCATCATGTTCATTTTCATATAGAGCTTTTTGAACCCACTCAGGTTGTTCTTCTACCCAATTATGAAACTCATCTTGCTCTCTAATCTCTACAAAATCAGGATGTTTCTTTAATAAAAGCACTTCTGCCTTTTCTCTTAAAGCATCTTCTTGCATTGCATTTATTTTTTTAAGTTTGTCCTCTATGTCTTTGGATTGTTCTTTAGCCTTTTTAATAGCTATAGTTTCAACAATCTGAGCTACATCAGGGTACTCTTTAGTCCACTCATCTAACTCTTCTTCTGATTTAGGTAACTTAATTTGTTTTTTTGTAGAAGCATCTAATTGATTTCTTAACTCATCTATTTGCTTTTGAAGATCATGCTCTTTCTTTTGTGAGTGTCTTCTTAAATCACCATATCTTTTTTTAAAACTTCTTTCTTCTGCTGTAGTAGGTTCAGGTTCTTCTTTTTCTTCAGGTGTTACATCTACCTGTTCAAGATTTTGTTTTTTTAATTCTTCTATTTCTTTTTCTTCTTTTTCAATCCGTTCTTTGTTTACAGATCTTTTAGCAAAACCTACCACTTTTTTTTGTGGTTGTACTTCTGTTTGTTCCATCACTTCTGCTGCTTCAGCCATTTTACTTCCTTTTTATTGGGGCTATCCGTAGCCTGTAAGGGGGGATAAGGTAGCCAATTATAGATTCTTTATTTTACATGAGGAATCATTAACTCATGCTTGTTTGTTCTCCTGTGGTGTTAACACATTTGTAACTGCTTTTTTGAGTACATTTTTTCCCACTTTTTTAAGCACATCTTTTCCTATTGTTTTCACAGTTGATTCTCCAACTATACCACTTATTTTAGTACCTACCTTAGACATTAATCCTGGACCATATGTAGCTGCTGCACCTGCTAATACACTAGCACCAAACATATTTAAATTTTCTGTTGAAGTATCAGAATATTCAGGATATATTAAAGCATTATCATTCTCATCAAACCTAATCATAAAGTTAGTCATGCCTTCAGTTTGCGTAGTATTACCCCATCTTAATCCTTTTCTTGGATCATTTGCTACATTAATTGCTTCTATATTTGTTCGTGCTTTACCCTTTGATCTCATGCCATAACCTAGTGATCTAGTGATATCTTGTTCGTATCCTAACTCTCCTCCATACTTACCTTGTACTACTTGTTCACCTGTATCTTTATTAATTAAAATTCTTTTTGGAGCTTGTGGAATTAAACCAACAATCTTAGTTTCTTTCCTACCCATACCTAAACTTTTGCTTGTTACTTTTACATTTTCAGGTAAAACTTCAATAAGTTTAGATTTTTTTCTAGATTTGTCTAAATGACTACTAACCTCTTCAGATTTAAGATAATATTTATCACCTTTTTTAATTAATTCTGCTAGTACTTTAGGTTGCTCTACATCTTTATATCCTAATTGCCTTAGATCTTTAATACCTCCTTGTGCTAAAATAGTTGCCATATATTGATTTATGAATGCTTGATCTTTTGGATTAGGATAAACTTGCCCTTGCCGTTTTAAATATTCGTTCTGATGTTGTAATTGATTCATTATATTAGATTTAGCATCAGCATCAGTTAAAGTTTTATAATCTTTTGGGCCTGATATAAATGTACTAAAATCTTTTGCTACATTATCTTGTTTAGTTTTATTTCTATCTCTAACTCTAGTGGATGTATTAGGATCTTTAATTGGATCTACTATATCAGGAAATTTTCTACTGACTATATCTCTAGCTGATGTAAATCCTTTCTTATCTAATAAAGATCTACCTATCTGACTTGATTCAGTATCAGGCATACCTTTACTTGGATCTAATCTTTTCATAGCAAAAGGTGATCTATAATTTCTTTTTGTATCATCTTCATTTTCAACACTACCCCCTACGTTAAATCCTGTTACACCCTCTTCAATCTTTTTTTTTAAATTATCTGCATTTTCTTCAGGTTGCATTTCTTTTGCTGATATTTCTTTTTCTACCTCATTAATAATACTATCTATTTCAGTATCAAACTCTCCTCTATCATCCTCTACAGCTTCATCTGCATTTCCCATTTGCCCCATACGATCCATTTTATCTAGACCTTCTTTAGCCTCCTGCCTTAGTTTCATAAGATTATTTAATCCTATGAACCTAACTACATCAGCAGGAAATACAAACTCACCCTCACTTAGCTGTGCAGGTATATCATCTCTAACTTCTTCTTGTGTAGAACCTACTGGCACATCATTACCACTTACAGGATCTACTGTGCCACCTTCCTCATTAAGTCCACCCTCTTGTAATAATTTTTTAGTTTGATCTTCCACAGCACCACCCTCTTGATATGTTGGATATTTTTTAGGATCGTACATTTTTTCAATCATAGGTTTATACGTCCCTCTTTGTACAGAATTTTTTACTAAGTTTTCTTCTTTTGTTACTACTTGTAAATTACTAGGATCATCTGACCCACCATTTGATTTAGGATTTACATGATCTACTTCATGCTTTACCCCTGTTTGTTTAGATAACTGTTTAGCAGTATCAAACATTTTTTTAGTTTGTTCTTCTACAGATCCACCCTCTTCATATGTTCTAAGATCATTAGGATCTTTTGGATTTATTCTAAATCTAGGATCTTTAGGTGTTGTTTTAAATGTAGGTTCTTTTGTTTTTTCAAGTTGCTTTTCTTCTTCTGTTAACATTTCAGCAGTAGCTCTAGCCATAGCACCTCTTCTAGTAAGAGCCTGTCCTGCAACTCTAGCTGCTGCTCCTGCTATAGGTGCTAAAAGTCCTGCTAAAGGTGCTACCATTATTTATTATTCTCCTGTTCAGCATTTACATAATCTCTTAAATGCTTTAAATAATTAATAGTTTTCATAGAGCCTTGTGCTCTATAAATATCAATTGGATCAGTTGCTTGTTCCATTGTTTTATGTTCTATGTCTGTTAAAAAATTTAACAACTCATTAAATGCTTTCCATTGATTTGTATTGTTTACAAATGTTTTAAGCTTGAGGAGGTTGTGCTGCTGCTTGTTGTTGTTGCTGTGGTTGCTCATTGCCTGTGAATCCTTGTTCTCCAGGTATAGGTACTTGTCCTACACCTATGTTTCCTCCACCTGACCCTGTAGGATCTGCTACGTTAGGTACACCAGGTGCTCCAGCTTGTGGCTGTTGCATTGGTGGTTGAGGGGGTTGTTGTTGTTTCATTATCTCTGCTTGTCTTGCTGCTTCTTCCATATTATTAGTTACTTTATCTGGATCTAAATCCATTGACTTAGCTATCTCTCTAATTATGTAAGAAAATTTAGCAAAGGGTGCTAGTGCAGGATTGCTAGATACTTGTAAAAATTGCATTAATCTTTGACTACGAACCTCATTAGCCATTAAACTTTCTGTGCCTCTAGCCTTAACTTCTAAATCACCTTTAATTTCTTGGTCATAATCAAATTGCATATTAAAACTAAAGAATGCTTCACCGATAGGTCGTAATAAATAATCATCAACATTTTTAATAACTGTTTTAATTGAACCTGATGCTGCGTTCATTAGCATACTAATACCACTTGCTGTTCTTCCGACACCTGACACACCTGTTTGACCATGTGCAAATGATGGGAATCCTGTTGACTCATCTGCTAACACTCTTGCCTTGTCAAACAATTGCATGTTTTCATTAGATACGTTAGGGAATTTAGTGCCGAATATTCCCTGACCTGGAGCACCTCCTTGTCTTCTAAATACTTTACCAGGAAATACAGATAAATCTTGACCAGGAACCATGTTAGTTTCATCTACTTCAAATATAAGGTTACCAGATAAGACTGCATTATCAACTGCCATACGCATGAAACCATTCATCAAAGTTTGAGTATCATCCATGTTTTCTGCGATACCTATTCCGAATAAAGAGTAAGGGTTTAGTTCGTACGGAACTGCATAATACGGAATCTTAGCTGGTTTAAAAGGGTTAAGAACAAGTCTTATTATTTTGTTGTTACACAACCATACATTAGCTTGTAGTTGATCTACATTTCCTAAGTCTTCAGGTATATCTACCTCGTTATCTTCTAATAATTTTTTATCAACTACACCCCAATATTCTAATACCTCGAATCTATCTATGCCTTTATCTACTTGATAGTCATTAAGATCATCTTCCCAATATTTTTTGTAATAAGATTCTCCTAACTCAATTACTTCATCAATTACGTTTGTTCTAAAGAAAGGTCTTTTCTTTAAACCTCTCATTTGAGAACGACTCATCTTATGTCTTTCAACAACATATTCAGCATTGTCCATATTATCTGCATCAGGATCTACATAAAAATTCCAAACACTAACATGTGATGTAGATGGTACAGTTTTAATTCTAGGATCGTATTCACCATCTTCATTCCAATTAGGATATTCTTTATCTACTGCAAATGGACCTTTCATAACTCCTGTGCCAAACAATGCCATTTCAAATGCAGATGATCTTAATTGTTTAGAAGCATTGCTTGCATCTAACTGATCTTTAATTTTTTTCTCCATCTTTTTAGCAGCAACCATTGATGGATAAAAGGTGGTAGCAGTAGGTGTAACACCTGCACCCTCTTTTAAATTTTTTATATTTTCTAATTTATCTTTTAATGGCCCTAATCTATCCATTAAAGAATATATGGTTGCACCTGGTGGTAATCTATCCCCACCTGAATAACCATATAAACTTTCCATTGATTTAACCATAGGAGCTACTTTAGGTCTTTCTTGTTCTTCAGGTGCTTTAGGATCAAAATGAACTGCATCTGCTGCACCTTCAGGTAATATGCTAGGCTCAACACTTAATGGGAAAGTATTATTAGAAAATAAAACATCTGTAATTTGATTATATGCTGCTAAAACTTTAGTTTTAGTTACCTTGATAAATACTCTACTTTTTTCTGCTTCAGTAAACTGTACATCAGGGCCATATATACCACGATAGTTTCTGTATGCTCTAAGCCATCTCTCTTCATCTATTCTTCTTGAATCTTCTGCTTTTACATACTTCTCCATTACATGCGACACCATTGCATTTACAATAGTGTCTTCAGTAACAACATTTTCTTCTTTATCATCTAATGCAAATTGTCTATCTTCTGTGTATTCTTCTTCCATTTAAATTTCCTTAATATCCCATAACAGGATCTGATGGTGTAAAGCTAGAAGTCTTTGCAGTATTAGGATCATAATCCCACAAACTAGATCTAGGTCTACTCATTAATCCATATCTTAAAGCATCATACAAATGATCCTCTGATTTAGTGTTTATATCCTCTGGATTATTTTTATCCAAAGGTAACACAGGTAATTGTGCAATTAAATTTCTACAATTGCTAGTTATAACCAATCTTGGCTCTTCTGTAAACTCATCTATTTGTAATCTTCTATGTATTTCATTTTTACCTGCTACTCTACTACCCCCACTTCTATCTGATGGCCTCCATCTACACCCTTCCATTATCATGGTTTCTGCAATAGATGGGCCTGTATCTCCTCTTCTATGCCAACAAGATGAATCTAAAACCCCATATCTAATTTTTCCATCTTGTTGCTCTATATCTAGTATCATATTGGCTAAATCTTTAGCTAATACTTTACTAACATACAATTCTCTATAAACTATTACCTGTTCATCAGGTGCTACAGCAAACCATAATACTGCTGAATAACTACCATACCCATAATCACATGATCTAAATCTTGTCCAACTGCTAGGTATAGTTTCATCTTCAATTACATGTATATCTCTATTAAATTCTGTAAATGCTGCACCCTCAGATACATCCCAATTACCATCTAACAATTGTTTTCTTTGATTTTCAGGTAATGAAAGCAACATTGTTTCATAATCACCTTGCTCTGCTAAGAATGGATTATCCATTAATGATGCAGGTATAAATTTTCTTTTAAATAAAGGTTCTCCCTCTTTACTATGTCCTTTTGGGTAAGTTAAAACATTCCCTGTTTCTATATCTGTAGCCCAAAAAGAATCATTAGGCTTTGCAGGATCAATAAACATCTTTTTTACCCATGCATGTCCAGGCCCACCAGGATTAGTAGTGGCTCTAGCATATACAGGTAAGTCTTTTGCTGTACTTCTAAGCCTTGACCTCATATAATCCCAAGGAAAAGGTGTAGGCCATTGAGTTAACTCGTCAAATCCTACCCAACTAAATGCTAAACCTTGATATCTAAGTACATCTTCATCTCTATCAAGGTACGAAAACCATAATCTTGCTCCACTTGGAGCTACCCATTGCATTTTTCTTTCTGACCACTTAATGCCTGGGTATATCTTAGGGTACATTTCTTGACTTTTCCAAATCAATTCCCTTAATTCTTCCGTTGTATGCCTCAATAACAACCCACTAAACTGTGGGTGAGCCATATAACGTAGTGGATCAGCTAACATAGCATAGGATTTACCACCTCCTGCTGCTCCACCATACAAAACTTCTCTTTCACCTGCTGCTAAAAACCTAGTTTGAGGCCCAGCATTAGGTTTAAATATTACATTTTGCTCAGATAAATCTAATTCTTCTATATTCTCAGGTTGTTCTTGTACGTTTAACTTAGGCTTTTGTTTCTTCTGTACTCGTTTCTTTATAACCTTTGGTTTTTTCGTACTTTTCTGCAATCGAGATGGCTTTTTCAAGCCTTCTGGCCCATTGTCTAAGTGCCTGAGATTTCCTTTTGTTTCTTCCTTCATCTTTTATTCTTTTTAAAAGTCCTGTATGTGATATAGATCTGCCTGTAACCTTTTTTAACCATACTGCTACATGCCTTGATGAGTATCTCTTAACATATTCCTTTGCTTTTTCAAGAGCTTTTAACTCTTGTGGTATAGGTTCTAGAATATCAGGATCATCCTCAGATACTTTATATCCAAAAGGAATAAATTTAGATTTTTTTAAATAGGGGATTGGCACAAAAGATTCATTATCAAATGCTTCTTTAGGTTGTGGTAAAACCCAAGTGCCTATATCAGGAAGTTTCTCTCTCATCACTATCTTTAGGTGGCAAGATCATCAAACCATTGTTAGCTTCTACCTGTAGCTTTTCTGTTTTAACAAGTCCTACTCTGTCTAACAAATCTTTAGCAGCAGTTAACTTGTCTTTTATTCCAAGCTCCGTAGGTTCAA